>ERZ781399.3635-NODE-3635-length-11701-cov-3.991242_pt1 | contig 11701 bp, 17 predicted proteins | sample MGYA00511014_ERZ781399 | MGnify/ENA primary metagenome ERZ781399 (study PRJEB29847, sample SAMN06458254) | wastewater metagenome | isolation source: Wastewater bioreactor | place: South Africa: Cape Town | study: EMG produced TPA metagenomics assembly of the...
GATTTTTATAAAATGGTACAATACGTTCTTTCGGTTGATAATATCGTAGAAGACCAAAACTTGTTTCTCTAGAATAACAAAACATAAAAAACTATTGAAATATTTACGAGAAAAACTCTACCGAATTTCAGGCGTTTGTTCACCAGTTCGACCTGTTTCCAATAGATTAAAAGCAATATCACGCTCTCGTACAACAGTCATGATATTGCGCATACTCTCTTCAACCTAGGCATGTATCGATTCATAAAAATCAAAAGTAATCGTCTGTTTTTTTTCTGTTACTTTATCAATACGTTCTGGATTTGGAAATAGTTCATGTTGATGACGATTTTCTTCTTCCATTGTTAACAAACGATTTCGTTCTTTTAATAGAACATACCTATACACAATCATCATCATCATTTCAAATATATCTCTTCGAAATCAAAATTCAAACAATATCTCACCATAATTTATGCAAATCTTCATTGCTTTTAATTCTCAATTCATCCAAATACCACCATCGTCCTAGACAAAATCTCTCATAGAACCATTCTCTTTAAAAACAAAACATCACAAACCATGAATAATCTTTGATTCAGCTAAATTATCTGATGTATCAAAAAATTCCATCAAATTACTCTTCTGTGCCGGTTTAATATTCGTGCTAACATCATTCGTTGGCGGTACTTCGGTCGATTGATATCTAATTCGACCTAGGAGATTTCTCATCACAGAAATCGACGCATATTTCTGTGGATTTAATGTCCAATGAATAACTTTGAAAAAGTTCATCTACAAAATCATGAAAACGATTGTTGATATTTATTATTAGAGAATTTTTCAAACAAATAAAAAGTCAACTGTACATTTTTGAAAACAAGAAGAGAAAAAAAAACAAGAAAACAATTTTAAGTTGCCGTTTGAGATTAAAATTTGATTATAAATAAAATAATTTATCAGCAAGTTCAATATTAAATTCCTGATGAAGACTTTGGCCAACTAAAAACGCTAATTTATGTGCATATTGACAAACAGCTAAAACAAAACAAAACATAAGACACAGACATTTTTATTCGACAAAAAAAAACCATTACCTGGTACACGAATTGTCCCTGGCCAATTGTAATACAAGTGACATCTAAATGAAATATTCTCAAGATTTTCTTTTCGAAAACAAAACTAATGTTTACAATTTAAAAGTTATTTGTTGCATACGTTCAACTGAATAACTCGATCGATCCCATATAACGCTAAAATGGCAATCAGCATAAAGTTCTCTTGTATTATGATTTAAAATAAAAGATTTACTTGTAATGTGTCGGTGAAACTGTTCCTTGACGAGCACATTGAGAAATGAGATAAAAATCGTACCAATCAGCCTGAAATGACAACGAATTTCTTTTGTCGAAAGAACGGATTATTGAATATTTTACATTGGTAACAGTGTGATCGATAACTGTTCCAGGATAAGGATTTTGAATATTTCGACCCTCTTGTTGAAAGAATCGAGCATTGCCACGTTTTTTTACAATAACAAACGCAAGTTTAGGGTCATAGCCAGTTTGTATTTTCGGGAATGTTTCCATTATCTGTTTTAATTCATGATCAACAACAACATTCAATTGACCATCACTCACACCATCTCGATAAATAATAACTTTTAACACAACATAAAACATTAAACGAAATTTAGAATAGAAAATTTTTACTTCTCTCAGGTAAACGAGGATTATTTCGAAGATATTCTGCTAATGCGTCTGAAGAACAAACTCGAATATAAATGAAATTTCTTGTTGGATGAAAATACCTTTTAAACAAACAGCCAAACCATCCATTAATTCTTGACTTGTTCGTTGGTAGATAACTCTCGAATAGAATTTTGTTAACGATGAATTTGTTGTTGCAACAAATGCACCGACAGAAGCAGTTCGATGTTTAGAATCTAAACTTTTCAATAGACACACAAAACATCCTCAGACAAAATCCTTCTACCATGATATGAGTCCATTCCAATGACCATGAGAGTTTTCGTTGGAATATGTACTCCCCAGATTTCTCCGCCAAGTTTGGCGTTTATTTGTATGCCAATTTTTGTTGCGACAGACATTAGATTATTTCGACGGCTTACTGTATCTTTTAAAACCATTTGTGATGGCACAGCATTATCCAAGCAAAGATATTTTTTCAATGCATCATATCGATCTTTTCGTCGATTACTGAGAAGACATAAAACGAACTCAGTATTGCCAGTGACAAGTCCTTCTAATGCTCGAAGATATGACTCAGGTCGATCGTTAGCTAATTCTTCTCTACAAATATATGAAATTCATTTTTTTCTTGCTAAATGAAAATGTTTTACATAACAGGATATTGAACTGTCATGCCTACATAAAAAAAACAAATGAATTGTTTGCTTTTTTGTTAAATGTTTTACCGAATGGTCCAGAAATACTAAGAAGTGCGTCGATAAGATCGGAAGCTGGTTGTTTGAATTGAGCTGGATATAGAACAATCCAATTATTCAAGTCTTTTGCACATATATGCTTTAATGCACGACCATCTCGACTCCAATCTACAGCGATAATAATTAAAAAAAATATTCACTATGAATGCGTCTATCGATCGATCTACCAGCTTCATCGAGTTTATATTTGATCCTACTCTAAAATTATCAAACAAAAAAAAATGGATTCCATTTAAAAAAAAGAAATTTGTTTACATCGTAATACAGAATCTCTTCGAAAGGAAGAATTCGTGCTTCGAATTTGACTAGATCTACATCGAGTTTCATGTTCCATTTGGCTAATTCATTTTGACATTCATTATTTCTACAATAAAATCAAAATTCATCATCAATAACAGAGTGTAAAATAGAAGCGAAAACCGACTGATGAACATCGGCAGCAAATTGTCGAAGACGATTGTATCGTGTTGGTGCATCGACATGCGTATAACCTGCGATTTCTTTCATAAATTGAAAATCTCCACGCATAATATCACTGATACCTAAACCAAACAATCGATTTTTCAATTGAAAATTCTCGTAAAATAAAATCTCTCCAACCAGTTATACAACATAATTCTGGTACGAGTAAAAACGGTGATGAGATGCCAGCTCGTCGATCTTTTTTCGAAGGTTTACTGACTAATAACGGTTGTCTAGGATCTTTAATTTCTACTTGATATTTCTAAAGGAGAATTCGAATAAAAATGATAATCATTTGAAGAAAAAATAAATAAATACATCTCGATAATATTGAATGAATGAGCATTGAGAACCGTCACGCATGGGAAATGTTTGATCTGGCGAACGGTCCCAGGCGATTTCGTCGATTTTATACGTTTTCGAATTATATGTCGTGAGAACAATCTAATTCGACAAGAAAGCGGATAAATTTGATAGCTAAATCAACTCTTTCGTTGTACCTGACCAACTAACTCTTTCGTCGATATATCTTGAGCATATTTTGGATCATAATTTTGACTAAAAATATCTTCTAAACGTTGATAAACTGTTGTTTTATTGAGTACCTAGATAAATATTCGTTCGTTGATTCGAATAAAAAGATAAAATCGAAACAAACTTTATGAGATAGATCAACATTAACCATGAGAGATCCTTCGTAAATATTTACATTAGTGAAAAAACCAGGAAATAATGTTAATTGATAACGATCGAGATCAATTTTACGATCGAATTGATAATAATTTCGACCGACTAAAAATAATATTTAAAATTCAATTTTAACTAAATCAAAACTAACTTAATTTCATTCCGGATAATTCAAGTAATCTAAAAATAATCGGATAAGATCAAATTCATCAGCTCGAATTAATCATACTTTCGAATAATTAAATTAGCCAAATGAAAGAATACTGGTGAATCAGGTGAATTTCTCGCTACTTTACGTAGACGAACTTGAATTTCTTCAGTTGTTGCTGGATGTCGACTGGTAAATTCTTGTAGATCTCCTAGATCGTCAAATGTATAAATTGTCGTACCATCGAATGCAACATCTTTGAATAATGTCTACGATGAAATACAGAAAATACATTTTGTCAAAGTTAGTCAATCAATGATTTACTCGATGTTGAGCTATAATTTCACGACGAAATCGTTTATTTTCGATATCAGGACGGAATTCAATATGATATTGAAATAATTCCCATTGAGGTTTAGTGAGAATTTTAATGTAATTCGCAATGATATTCACTGGATCACCAAGCGTACCTGGATGAAAAGTAAATAATAAATACTTCAATCGATCGAGAAACGTGAATTTACCTCGTCTTTCAGATGTTTGAGGTTGAGTTTCAGAAATCGTTGTATGAGATACCGATCGAGCTGTTGATTCACCACCACTGCTTGCTTGAAGGCTCATGGTAGACATTTCCGTTGTTATATTTTTAACTCCACTACCACGAGGTGCATCTAAAGTGAAATTTTAATTTAAAAAACATATCCGAAGAAACTCATGTTCATACTTGGCATAACTTTAGGCGGATTGCCACGACGAGGTTTATCCATTCGAATCTCATCAGATGTTGTTGCTTCATCGGTACGTTGTGATAGATCAGTGAAGACACTTTGTCTTGAAACACACGATGCTGTGTCTGATTCAATATAATCTTGTAGGCCACCAACTGCACCTTCAGATGATTTGCTTACGGTAGGTCGTCCTCGTCCACGTCCACGTCCTTATTTACAAATATTCATAAAAATAGAAAAGAGAGTAACAAATAGATTTTTGTCAATACCTCGTGGTTTTTCATCCGAGGACATTTCAGTACAATTTCAAAAATACGTCAAGCTAAAATCAACCAAATGTTTTGTTAATTAGATAGCATTCAAGTCTAGTCTATCAAACTAATTGGACATGTGCCATACGAGAAAAAGAAAAAAACTTGCCTTGAAAAACCTACTGCTCTTACTCTCTTTTTTTTCGATTGATATTTGCTCAAGGGCACGTTAGATGACGAAAGTAAATCAGAGAGCAATATGTACAATATACAATGTAAAAAAAGAGAGAGAAAGAAGAAGAAAAAACAAGCGCTCATGCGTACTGTTCATGCAGATAGATATTCATCATTGTGCGCGGTTGAATCGCACGAATAAATCCGTTTCATATCATCAATATTATACTTGAATGAAAAAAGAATGTGCATCTTTTTCTAAACCACTTCACTGAGATAATTCGACTTTTTATGAGTAAAATTGTCGAGAGAGAAACACGAAATCAATTGAATTCGACGTATGATTTATAACACTTCTGATAAACTGTATATAAAACAATTCCGATATGCATACACGCAATGGTATCTAACAGTTTGTATTTACTAACCAATAAGAAGTCTTTTCATTCGGTTCGCCAATAAAAATCGATGTTTTATACGTCTGTAGAGAACGTTGTGAGTAGGTCACGGCCAGGTTAAAAATTTTCGTTCACAATCGATCATAAAAACATATGTGAAGATTATCATTTTCATTAACTCGATATTATTCATATTTCCAGGTTACTTTATTTTCATTTGTCGACACAAAAGAAAAGAAGAAGAAAAAATTTACAGAATATATTGAAGCAACACAAAATAAAACGGATATACAAAACATATTCATAGAAGATTCATTCACTGTCTTATATTAAAATAGCATACGGAATAAATAAAAATTCTTGTTTGTATTGAAGTCGTCTTCTTATTTCTCCTTGAAACAAAACAAAACAATATGATATATATATGTAAATATGTATATGTATAAATAGAAAGACAAAAAATAAAATAAGAACGAAGAGAATTTCGAATAGTAAAAGGAATGCAGTATTTGCACCGAGTTTATGCGAATAGTAAAGAATGACTTTGGCTTCGGTAGTTTTTGTTTTCCTTTTCTTCATTTTATTTTTGTCATGAGACTTCGTCATGAAAACGTCGATGAATTGAGACCGGAGTTTTAGGCACACCAAAATGTATCGACAAACCGAGTAGATCATCTTGATGTGTTCGAATTAAACAAGGTTCTGATTGTGAACGTTGTAAACGTGGAAATATACATTCAAATTTCGATAGAGTATCGTCAATCTAAATCAATTTGTATTGCATAGAAAAAAAAACAAACTTCAGTGGTCATTAAGTCTTACTTCAGGCGCAAAATTAGGTCGTTTTTCATGATCAAACTCTGTACACTGTCTAATTAAGTCGGTAATTGCTGTTGGGGTATCATCACGACATTGTTCAACTTTTAATTTCAGCCTTCCTTTGCCCACGAGCCACATTATCTATTAAATATTTTTCAAATGAAATTTATGAGTATAATTGAGTTCAAAGAAAATGTCAAACGAACCTGTTCTTTGTTAGATATGGGTGTATGAGGTAATTTACCGCTGAACATTTCGAAAAGAACACATCCGTATGCATAAACATCTGCTTTAGTCGAATAACAATTTGGATCTTTTTGTTGAATAACTTCAGGTGACTGCAAATATCAAAAAGAAAGTTTCGTATTTTTGTTTTTTCGTTTTTATTTTATTTACCATCCAAAGAACAGAACCCGATGGTTGAAATTGTTTATTAACACCTTCTGCAAGAACAGTTTTAACGGCTGCTAAACCAAAATCTCCGATTTTCACACGCCAACTAACACCAACGTCCTCCGATTCAGCACACATATCCAGAAAGACATTACTAGATTTAAGATCACGATGAATTATTCCACGATCATGAAGATATCTACATGAATATCATTTCAAATCACAAAATTTCATCGTCACTGATTGACTTACGACATTCCCTGACATAATTGTCTTGCAATATCAATTAGTTGATTGATTTTCCAATGTCGATCAAGAACATGAATATGTTTGTAAAGTGTTGAACCCTAGACAAACATTTCAAAAAATTATATTACTTCATTACTATTATTATTATTATTATTATTCTCATACCTCACACCACTGCGTCACAATAGCAAAACGAGGTGATAAAATATAACCGTAAAAGTTTAATGTACTCTGGTGTGTAATTTTTCTATTCAAAATAAAAATTAAATTAGAGGAAAAATTTTGTACTTGTTTTGCACTGAAAAATATAAACATTACGTACTTTAATGCTATGACTTCATTACGAAATGCTTGAAATTGACTAGGTGTTGGTGAGATAAAATTCAATTCTTTTAATGCAACAGTGCCTTTAAAAATCATAGGAAATGAATGTACTTGAGTATATCATTTATATTTAGTTGTTTTTCTTTACCATGTAGTCGAACTTCTGCTTTGAAAACCGTACCGTACGTGCCTCGACCTACCATACGGCCGTGGTTTAATAAATCTTCTGAACGAATTTCCCATTCGCTGATGTGCTTCTAAAATTTCACAAAAGAAAAACGTACTTAATGACATCAACGATAATTGAATTAACCCACTTGATAGGGCTTTTTTATGTCAAGTATGCCTTCACTCGACAGTTTTGGTGTAATAGGTCGAAGTGGCTCCGGACTAGGCATAATTGTGCCATTACCACCTAAAAATAACAAATGACATGGTGAGATTCATTCTTGTTTTGACAAATAATGAAATCAGAGAGCACACAATGGAAATCAAAAAAAAGAAAATCAATTATCAAAAGAATGCACACCAAAATCAAAATAGTGGTGAGAATGATGATATGATTAGCATATAGATATATGTTTTTTTTCTGTGTACGTAGCAAACCCGTCTTACTCAGTAGTAACTGAGACATATCATCCATATGTATAGCCGATGCTGGTAATGATGTTGAGGGTTGATAGAGTTCACCCGATGATACTGATATAGGCATGTTTAATGTCGATTGAGCATTATTGGAAAAAGATGTTGTTGGAACTGCTAGCGTAGCAGTCCGAGTCGTATCCTGACTGATGTCTCTTTGCGAATCTGATAATGGATACGAATAGAAATAGATTTTTTTTTCAAAATTTAGTTCTATCATTGAATATGTTGAAAAGAAATGAAAATTATAAATAGAAACTATAAACCAGTTTGAAAACTCATGACATTCCTTGTAATTATTACCGGAAAGTAAAAGAAAAAGAAAAGATATTAGAAAACTATTGATGTAATAAACTAAAGCAATAAAAAGAACATATAGAGGCTTTTGTAATCTACCTACGCCGCACATGCAGTGGCAACTGCAAAAACGGCCAACTATAAGAGTTAGAGAGATATTGAGAAAAGATCACAACGAATAAGAAGAAAAAATTCGAGATAATTTCTTACCAATTCCATGATTAATATTTGGATAATGTCTCTAGAATGTAAACAATGATAAATATGCTATGAGTAAAGAAAATCATAACATACATTCTGTGAATTTCGTGGTAGAGTACGTGCTTGTTCTTTCGCTTTATTTCCCATTCGTTCATTATCAGATTTACTTGGTACAAGATGATTAATATGTCTATCGATGAAAAGAAAAATAAAATTATTATTCGTAAATGAATAAATAAATTCATAGTCTACACGTAGACACAGTTATTTTACAAACATACTGAATAATAAGATGAGAACAAACAGGTGCTCTCATATAACAATGATTATGATAATTGTTTCCACATGATGTACAATGTTTATAAACTCCACGAATACGACGTTGACAGACAACACAACGAACAGTGAACATAGAAAAACGAGGTGCTGAAGTATCAATCTAGACAGAGATCGAAAATCAAAAGCTCTAAACAATAAATAAAGCAAAGATATATGAACGAGAACGAAACAAAACATTGAACAGACATTGAATATATTTAGAAAAATACCGATAGAGCATATCTCGAGGTTCGAAACGACATGAGAGAGATTTACGAATGCATCGCGTATGTATACGATGACCGCATACAAGACAACGAACGCCTTGAATTAGTAATTTATGGCATGCGTCACAATAGGTTAATGTAAAAAATGCTTTACGAATCTATGTGAAAAAAACGATTCAATTGGTTTTGTTTTTATGTTATTAACATATTTTTTTTGTTCTCGTTGCTCTCTTATGAAAAATAGAATTCGTTGTATACTTACAAATGAATGATCGAGTTTAGTTTTTTCTACTAATTCAATTTCAGACTCCAATAAACGATCGAGTGTTATATTCCACGGGCATGGTTGTCTGAAAATGAGAATAATAAAATAGAAACAAATCATAAACATGTCTGCTGGTACCTGGATATCATGTAAACAGGCGTGTACGCTCTTAAGTTGGTTATTGAATGTCGCGAAGCCTTCGATTCAAGCGCGACTTCAAGTGTTTCATCGAGACGTGGCGCAAGCTAAAATTGAAAACCCAGTTAATTAAGTTTATATTTAGTTTTTTTTCGATGAACATACAGCTGTAGTATGTTTATTTGGAAAATGTACACGTATAAAATTACTGGGTGTAACACTCGGACTACGCGATCGTTGATTTATCGGCGGTGTTAGTGGATAATAGTGATAAGTCGATTCATTGCCAGTTGAAGAATCATGTATATAAATATCTTTTGAATTCGGTGAAGGAGATAATTTATTTTGTTGAGGAGATTTTTCTAATGGAGAATATTGTAATTGAGGATGAGATTGACTATGTATGGACGACACATCAGTCTGTGAAGATGAATATGGAAATGCAGTTGATTCGAGAGGATTATTTTCGATTTCATGAAGATATTCCATTAGGTCATCACGAGCTTTTGTTAATGTTTCAATGCGATCAGTTAAACGCTGGAATTCCTTTTTTTTTAAAATAGATAATTGATTAACAATCGTGTGATTTAGTTTTGTCTTTTCTTTTTTTTTTCATGATGTGAAAACTTACTTGCATATAGAACGATGGTCGAGTTTCTCGAAAAGCTAAATTATAATCATTAACATCGCTCGTTAAATGTCTAAGAATTATCATTAGATCTTCAAGAATCTGTCGGCATTTTGCAGGATCACGATCACATTTTCCTGCCTCGACTTTTTCGAATATCATGCGTCGGAATGAATCATCATGTGTATTCGTAGGTGAGACGGCACGTGGTGGTGTGGACGACGTTGATGAACATGATTCATGATGCCGCGGCTCATATGTATCCATTGTAATTTTGCCGCTATCGCCACTTGTCATAGGATTAGCTTGCAAAACCATAGCCATTCAAGGAAAAAATATCGACAATCTTGTCGATCAAAATTCACAGTCCCTATAGGAGTAAAAATGAAAGAGAATGAGAGATCGACTGAGACAGTTAAAGAGAGAGAGAGAGAGAGAGAGAGAGAGAGAAAACGAGAGAAAGAAAGAATAAGATGATAACAAAAAAACAAAAGAAGAAAAAAACAACAAAAAAAAGAAAGAATTATATATGAAATGTTGTATTACCTTTCTATCAAGGTTATTACTCATGATGATGTCATTTAAGGATCGATAATTTGGTATATAGGTATGCGTATGTATCTAAAATAAGATTAAAGATCTAGGTATATAACGTAGAATTGGATTGATAACTGCAATGTGTTGTTAATGTAATTTCATTCCTTTTTTTTTCGTTTCGTACTTTTTGTCGTTCGGGTTTGTTTTTTGTTCTCGTTTTATTTTTATTATTTGAATGATAGACTGCGTGCACGTAGAAGAAAAAAAAGGTAAAGAAAGACCTAGAATATATGCAGATGTTTAAAACAAATTCCGTGCATATCTTCTCTTGTATTTAAAGAAGGAAACAAGAAAAAAAAATAAGCCAAAGAAAAAATAGTCATTCTCAAGACTGATCGAGCGAACTTCCAACAAAGTACTGTCGACGTTATTTCCTTCCTCGTTTTCTTCTTCTCACTAGAAAACACACGAAAAAAAAAGAGAGAGAAAAGGTGTGAGAATATATTTCAGTAAACGTCGTCATTATCGTCGTCGTTATTATTATTATTATTATTACTATCCATCTAGACTCCTGACTTCGTAGTTTGAATTCTAATTGTCAATGAACGTACATTTTTTTGTTCAATTGAACATTTATTATATGCATATGTGTATCAATAATGAACTTCTGAATAATTAAACTTCACATGTGGAAACGAGAGGAGAAGAAAAAATTAAGAACAGATATGGAAGAGTATCGATTAGCACTCGACTAAATGAAATAAATTCTATAATGTATTGAGAGCATAATAGATGTTCTGTATTTTATTTTTTAAATACTCGTAATCGGCCTGACTTTTCTTCGTTTTATCTTTTGTTGTGACGAAGAAAAAAAACAAAAAGAAAATTTTAAAATAAAAAGTTCGAGTCAAAAGCACATACGTGTGATCTATATTGTCGGCTTGCTATTGCATTTCCTAATAAGTACGCAAAATTCAATGTCTTTTTTTTTCATCGACTGTCGCACAGCCGTTTTTCTTCTCTCGTTTTCCTGAAACAATTAGTAATAACTTAGTATGTTTCGTTCTTCGCAACACGTACACACACACGCACAACAACTACAATTTCTATGTGTCTTTTTCTTCTTCTTCTTCTTCTTCTTCTTCTTCTTCTTCTTCTTCTTCGTTTTTTTTGTTGCTTCACGCTCTGTCATTTCTCTTCCTCTTTTTTTCTTTTCTTCTTCTTCTTCTTCTCCTCTTTCTTAATTGCATAACCCCCTCGCCGTCCGAATGACGACAGCAACATGTAATAGGACCTTGAACAGCTCGAGGGTTGAGTAGTAGTAACAGCAGCAGTAGCATAATATATCCAGGGTTTTTTTTGTATTGAT
>ERZ781399.3638-NODE-3638-length-11690-cov-4.239278_pt1 | contig 11690 bp, 10 predicted proteins | sample MGYA00511014_ERZ781399 | MGnify/ENA primary metagenome ERZ781399 (study PRJEB29847, sample SAMN06458254) | wastewater metagenome | isolation source: Wastewater bioreactor | place: South Africa: Cape Town | study: EMG produced TPA metagenomics assembly of the...
ATTAATTTTAACAGAAGATTATATTCACATGATAGAAGAAATTTTCGGGGCAGAGTCTAGTTTTATTTCAAAGAAATTTTATCAGTTTGAAACAATACTTTTCAACCTGTACGAGGAGTTTTAGTAACAACGCCTTGTTCATTGACAAAAACTCGTACACGATCAAAACGAAAATCCATTGTTACCATTGAACCTTCAGGAACCATAACGACATTTGTTAAACCTAAACAATTCAACATTATTTAAAAAACTAGGAAAAAAAGAAATGCAAATAGATCTACCAGTCGATTGTTTGATATAATCAACAACGAAAGTACCTTGTTTACCAACTAATTCGGGCCATGCTAAACGTTTAAGATTTTCCCCAATTTGTCTAGCTGATCGACCTGTAAAATAAACAAACAATATAAATTGCTTTTTTTTTTAAATTATTTAACTAAATACTAACGACCACGAACAGGTACAACTGGTATGTCAACAGAGACAGATTCGTCTACTTTGCCACTGAGAGTTATAACTGCATCACCAACATAAAGAAAATAAGGTTGTTTCTTTATTCTTGCTAATACTTTCATTTGTGATGTGACTGGATGATTTGATGTATAAGCAAATTGAAACATAATTGGAAAGGTAGTTAAATTTTGGATTGTCATGCCATCAGAAATAGGTTCTGAAGTTCCATCTGGATTTAATCGTTCGAGTGAGAGAAGAAGTTCAGCTTTAGGTGAGATAGGAAATTCTTGACTATCATCTTGACCAAGAATAACTCGGCCACGAATGACAGTTGCAACTAATTTAGAACAGCAATCAATCTTTTCAAATATTAAAATAAATGTAATTTACCGGAAAAATGGCAAAACCAAAGGAATACAAGGAATCGAAACATGATTAGATCTAAAAACAATACGCTAAATATGAATGATCAGACAGAAATATTTCATATTCATAAATGATTTGTTTTCGATTGATAAGCGACACAAATATCAAATCAATAAATAGGCAGTTAACATCTGTTATTTTTTTCTTTTTCTTTTATAATCATGTGTTAAAAAGTATTTCTACAATGAAACATAACGAAAATACAACAACTAGCGTAATCGTGTTGCAATAAAAATCATATTTCTATGTTTGAATTGTCGATATTTTTCATTGACAAAACTTATAAAATGAGGCAACGAAAATAAACAAACAAATGGTAAGCATAGTTGAATAAAATAGATTAAATAGAAAAAAATATTGAATTGTATATCAATCAGAAATGTTGAATAGAAGAATTGTTGAATTAAACCTGTTACAGCAATGGGTAACCAAAAAACAAGAAATAACCAGCTAACTAATAACAGTTGAATAGTCATTGTACGATTTTTCTTTCTTCGATTGGGATTATTAGACAAACGATGTGAACAATATGTCACTCGAATAATAAGTGTTAAATTAGCTATTGCAATACTAAACACTGGAATGATAATATTAAATAGCCAGTCAAAAATACCAATACTCTTTGTTTGATAAAAACAAGGTGCTGTACATAATAATTCATAATAGTCCCAATTGTTGACACAATCATATAGAAAAATTAAATAACCATAACATATCGGTTTGTAAATTATGAAAAGAATGAATGGAATATGATGAAAACATATTCGTTTCCATCGGATTTGATAACTTGTTTTAGAAAATATTAGAATATGACGTTCAATCGATGCCCAAAACACTATAATTATTTCAGATTTTAATATACGTAGGATGATCAAATTCATTACTTACTGACAAATAAACTAATACCATTCAGTGAAAACTCAAACCAGTTAAAAAATAAACAATAAACATTGATTGATGGCCGAACAATACCTATATGCAAATAGTTTTCAACCATCGATAGTTCTGTTGAAACTTGAATAAAACTTGAAAATAACAAAACAATGATGAAATGATTTGCAACTGGTTTGATAAACTTTGCTGGCCGAAGAAAGATATTGAACATAATAAAAAGTGAACAGATCAATGAACATATTTGACATGGTAATAAAATGAACAGTTTTGTTTGTCGATTATTTGCAACTATGATATCACTTGTATTCTTGCTCATGAACTGAACACGTTTTAATCAAAATCTGAATTGCAGACGTGAGAAAACAAATAATGTAGTTCATTTCATATGTTTATTCTTTGTATTGCGAGTAAAATTATATGAGAATCATTTCGGAAACCAAAAAAGAAAAATGTTGAACTCTTATCAAAGACATAGATTTGAAATGAAAATAAAGCACTAAAATATTAATATTCTAGATTCATTGTTAGGTCATGAAATACTCTTTTTGTATAAAAAAAACAATCAACCAAACAATAGTATCATCCAATAAGACTCAATTTTAATGTAAAATCATCTATATTTAGTTTAAACTTTAATTAGTTCCAATCTTCCGAGAATTACAACGCATAATCATTATTGGATACGTTAATACTGTCTCAATGAGTAATTACAAAGTTTCAAATAATGTATGCGGAAGATCTTATTAAAAATAGTGAAATCATCTAAAAAAAGGAACGCACGTCACTCTGAATACAAGGCAAATAGAAGTATTGCCGAGTGTATTTTCCATCAAGGGAAATGATGATTTTTCTCTTTGTTAAGCACTTATCACAAGTGTAAGAATGCGAATGGCTGATGGTCTTGGGAATAAGCTGCGAGTATAAAGTTATTTTATCATAACAAATAAAGATCGCTTGTAAACTTGTTTTCAACATCTGCATAGATTTCAATGACACAAAACAAAAGATTCGTTTATATTTTATTTATAAATCTACATGAATTTGAATTTGGAAAAGAAAAAAAAACGCAATAATAATTTACTGTTATTTTGTTTTAATTATACGATAATGAAGAACGAACAACAATTAAAAAAATAGATATAATTAAATATAATCAGTCTGTAGAGACAACGAACGAAAAACAACAACAACAACAACAACAACAATAATGAAATCAAAAGTTGAATATTGCACAGCAAATAAAGAGAAGCAAGACTGAAGGAATGTTCTATGTTGATTTGTCTTCTGCTTCTTTCAATGAATGCCATTGAGCAATAGGTCGTCGAGGTGCAGCAAGCATATCGGACCAATGACGTAATTCTGTGCCCGTTGCATTACAACCGAGAACAACTTTTCCAATCGGTTCTGATGTTCCGATACGATCATAATCGACAACTGTTATCATCAATTGAACTTTCTACTCAAACAAAAGAAGAAGATTTTCAATAATAGAAAAGAAATTCGAACGAACTTGAATTTGTTCAAATGGAACTTCAAATGTAAATGATTCGTTATAATAAGGATTTAATGTACATTTTTTAATTGAAGTTTTCTTTTTCTTTAGACGTTTACCATTTTGTATAATCGATAATTTGACATAGGGATCTTGATGATGATGACGAGGAGAAGAAAAATAATAATTTTCTTGAATTTAAATCGATTTTCACATACCCGAAAGGCCGCCAACATCCATTTTCTTCAGATTTTTCGCTTCAAGAATTGTTACCGTCAATTTACCAGCTGTTGGAACATAGCGGAGAGAAAAACAAATGTCTCCTAATTTATTTTCCTAGATAAATCAACGATTGCAATCAAACGAAGTTAGTAACGTCAAATTGATTTCAAACATACGGCTTCCTTATCACCGGGCGGCGGTGAAATATCTCGAATTTCTCGGATAACTTTGCCTAAATCGACTGAACTCAATGGAATTTGCACTTCACCAATTTGATCATGTCGTGAAAATCGATCGAAATCATAAACAGAAAAAACCAATGTTTTGCCGCCAATTTCTCCATACGGTAAGTTCTAAAGGTGAATATTTCTTTTCTGCGAAAAAACATCAAACATCAATATTGATTAAAGCATACTTTAAATATAAATGTCTCATTAAATATAGGATTTAACGTTTTACGATAAACTTTAGTTTCGAATTTTTTCTTCTTATCGGGTAGAACGTAAACTTTAACATAAGGATCTGATGTACCACTCATATCCATGGCTGGCAATTCTTGAGCTTGAATAACTTCAACTTTAAGCTAAAAATAAAATCGTTTAAAATCGAAATTCGATTGTTAAGATTCGATATTACTTCTTGTTTTTGAAAATCATAATCGATTGAATATTCTAATTTGCCCAAATGTTGCAGTTCACTCTTTTTCGAGTCGGCATCTTCGTTGTCTTCCATATTGGGTGTTAATTGTTCGATATCAGGTTGAACCTGTAAAGAATTGATATCGATTATCACCGTATCATTTTCAAAATCATCGTCATGAATTGCGATTTTCAAATTATTGACGTAGCAATATCGACTCATTCAGGCGTGCAGATATTTCGAATGATTGGCTACAATCAACTTACTTTTTCACGATTAAATGCAAGTGTTTTCATCGATTGGATATCGATGCCTTTGCCGCCTTTGATTCCTTTTTTCTTCCATAATTTTTTGCAACTACGTCGAATACAACAGGTTAATAGTAGACATATGAGGAAAAGAAGAACTATTATGATCAATACCGATGCCCATGCTGGCACTAAAAAGAAGAGAAAAAAATAGTATTTTAATATAATTGATTACTATAATCGAACGAAAGAATAAAAACTATTGATTTTTCGAGTTATTTACATACGTTTGTTGCCAAAAGAAAAAATCTTTTGAAAAGCTGACTGGTTGCCTGTCGTTGTCGTATTCATTAATTGCTAACTTGACTCTCATTCAGTACAAATAACCAGACATGACTGTAGTAGAAAAAAGAGCCAAAATGTCTACCTTCAGTTTTTTATTTTTCTTTTTTCTCTTCACGTATACATATATTTAGAGAGAACGACACGAAAAAAATTAAACGAGAGGCTTGCTGTGCATATGATTACAATCTATGCTGAAGCTATATTTTACTCTGTTTCTCCCTCCTTCGCTTTTTTTTTCGTTTTTGTCATTTTATGTATGATATAATTTTTATGATACGTATATATAATTTGCTTGCTTTCTTTCTTTCTTTTTTCTTTCTTTCTTTCTTTCTTGTAGATCGATATGTATGAGTGAGAACATAAAAGAGAATAAAGAAGAAAAAAAATCTTGACAAAGAACAGAGAATATGTATAAATGAATAAATAAGTAGCGAAGTATGTGCGAAACGAGATCTAAATAAAGAAATTCTTTTCTAACAAGTGGGTTTGGTCGACATATGCATGTAACATGGGTCTGTTTAATATGCTTAATGATGTATGGATTGACTATGACAGAATAACGAATTATCTATATGTACTCCTGTCGAACTCTAAATGTATTAGCAGGTTATATTCGACATTTTCCTGATTTCTAATTGTTGAATTATGATGCGTGTGTAGGACTTCTCAAGCCAAATTACTTATTGAATCATATTTTCTTGTTGTTTGCTATGAAATCGAACTCGAGATAAATAAGTCTTTATCCTCGCAGTCTAGTACATAATGAAATGACATTCTGTGTATACATGAGATTGTATCATAAAATATGAATGTCTGTGTCTGTCATTATACTATCCATGTTGTTCTAATCAGCTCCTTTTAACAGATCCTATTATTCTCTTCTTTCCTTCTTTCGTTCTTCTCGTAATTCCGATATTATATGTATTTACTTGGAACTTTTTTAATAACTTCTTGTCCAATTGCTTTAGCTTTGTCCATTGGATTTTCTGTTTTCATTGTTGGAAGAGTACGTGATGTTGAACTGCTAATAGGTGAATCATATTCGTCTTCATAATCACCAGCATCTTCATCATCAATATTTTGTAAATCATCGTCATCGTCTGTCACTGGATCTCTTCGACGAAAACGACGATGTTTTAAAACACCCATAATTTACACAAGCAAACAAAAAGAAAACAAGAGAGAACTTCGAGTTTTGTTTGCTCTTTCGAATATATCTTAAATATAAACGGCTAAAATAAATAATAACTGATTTTTTAATAAGGATAAAACAAAACAAAACATTTTTGTTATTCTTATTATTACTCTCATCAATAAATGACTAGAACTGAATCAACAAGATATAAATATGGAAAAAAAGAGGAAGACAAAGAAAGCGTAGGCTCGACTATGATGATGTGTTCTCTACTATCAGATGAAAAACCGATGGAAGCGAGTAATGAAGGGAAAAAACTGGAGAAGAAGAAAAAAAGAAGAAGAAGGAGAAGGAGATTAAGACTAGAAAATTCTTTCTACTTCCTCTTAGTCTTAATCACGTCAATGGTAGAAAAATATCTTTCTTTCTTCTTTTTTTTCAAATTAGAAAATAATATTCTGATGTTAAGATTCTCCTTCTCCTTTTCTTTGCTGTTATCGTCGTCGTCGTCGTCACCTTTGTCGTTCATCAATTTGAGAAAAATAAAAACGAAGAGAAGAAAAATCTTCCTGAGAAAACTTAATTAATTGACATGCATACCTTGTAATATTTTCATTATCATCTTCGACGACAGTTGCCAAATCGATTATGACACGCACTCAAGATCAATGTTACTTGATCTTATGCTCAATTCTCTCGCTAGTTGACACTTATAAAACACGCGTTGAGAATAGAAATGATAGCAATATTACCGATAGGATTTAGAAGAAAAAACAAAAACATCTGAAATAGTTTTTTCTTTCTTTCTTTTTCTGTTCACGATTCTTCATGTTTAATGCTAATAGCTCGAGTCGATAAGAGGAAAAAAACAAAAAATGAACCTTTTTTTTTCTCCCTCATACCCTTTAGTTAGTTCTTCACATGCAAGCAAAAACAACGACTAGAGAAGAAAAAAAACTCGCAAGAAGAAGGAATACTGGCATTTTCTCTCTACCTCGCGTCCTCTTATCATAGAAAACGCATCGACAATTAGTTCGAAGCGGAAAAAAAAGATAGAGACAAACTCGCCGTTATTGTTTCTTCCTACCGGTTTCTCTTTATTTGTGCAATGATTTTCATCTAACCAAATCATAGAGAGTTGTTAATCGATTAGATTACTGTTCAATAGTATTCTCATATAGATAACAGATGCTATTCGTCTACATTCTTATTGACATCAAGCTCACATCACCGAATCTGAAGGATTCTTCGCTGATAAAACGTAATGAAAACGTCCTTCTTTATTTCATTAATCAATCAATTGTTCGAATAGAACAAAAAAGATCGAGCAGAAAGATAGTTGATTGACTTAATGGATGAAAAACTTTATTGAATCAAGAAAAACAAAAATAAATCTTGGCAACATCTTTTATGATGTTCGTGACAACTAGTTATCAAAATGAACATCCAATTTAATTATCATTTTTCAAAGGAGGAAAAAATAAACCATTTAGACACATTTAGTTTGGTCTTTTCTTCATCTTTCTATTCCTATCATTATCTATTACTAATAGTTTCTATTTTCCAGTTATGTAGGGGGAAAAAAGAGGTTTTTTTTACCATAAAAAAATCATTTATTCTTTATTCAATGAATACTAAACAAGATTTTTGTCTATTCAGTAGTAGAAACCTTTCTTTCTTTTTTTTGAACTTGCTTTTGTTCGTCAATCAAATGAAAAGTAAATTGACGAAAAGACGTCATCAAAATATTTGACGAGAAACCATCTGGATGTTTTTTCTTGTTATAAATTAGGATCAATCTTCGAAAAAAAATCACATAATTTGGATCTATGAAGATCTTCTCTTTAAATAGCAATACGATGTGACTTTTGATGAAAGAGACAAATAGAGAATTTTGTTTTCTTATTGAAAATGTTTATTGATTCTAAGAAGATTAAATATTTAAATTAATAAGATAGCACGAAGAAAAAAAAGGAACAACAACAAGACGATGTACCTATAATCTCATTTCAGTAGCAATCGACTCAATGACTTTCAAATTCGATAGTGTTGCTGTTGCATCAAATGCTGCGCCATAGATATGTTCACTCTTCCATCCGCCTTTTTTCGACGCCGACAAAGAACTTTCCAAATGATTGAGACTGTAATCGAAACCATCGTTGGTATTTTCCCGCGGTAAAGGTATATGATTAAAACGATAATCCCAAACACTTGCATATTGAAAACGATATGATCCAAATGCAAACATAAGACCAATAATTGCTCCGACTAAAATATCATACCAATGATGATAGTGATCGATCGTCAACGATAAAGAAATAAGACTTGCGCCGAGTAATGGTGCATAGAAAAGAACCAATTTCCAATATTGTGGTCGATAGTTAGCGAAGATTTTCAATTTACCATTCAAATACAATGAACAATAGACAAGACCAGCAAAGGCAGCCGTTGAATGGCCCGATGGTAATGATTCTAAAGCATCGTTGATTTGTTTCGTATCGCCTGTACAAATCGAACGATCGAACAGAAGACCATTGAAACCTTCACCTATGCCGTAATCCGATGAATTTATCGATGGTTTACAAACGGAGAAAAAATGTGGACGTAAACCACCGATTAACCATTTGATAAACACTTGAAAAACAGCTGCAGATACTAACGAATAAAGAAGACCCAGGATACCAGCATTGGCATCACGAAAACTTCGAAGACGAATTTGCATGAGTAAAATAAATGCAACAGGAATAATAAATGAAAGAAGTGCTGCTAACCATATTGGAATGATATCTTTACGAAATGGATAACTATATTCAGGATTAACAATTTGACCATTGGCGAAATAAACAGGAAAAAGACGGCTAGGTACCGGTCGAAGATAATAGATTCCTAAACCTAGACCACCCATAATTGCCAAGAGAAGATAGTCCATCCAATATGCTTTGACATAGATTCGAAATGTCATTCGATCAGTTACTGATTTATCTTGATCATCAGTTTCCTGCATGTCAACAACAGATTCTTGAGATCTACTCATTTTGTTCGTGTATACGTATGAAAGTCAATGTTGATCTTATTTTTGTTACGAAAAGATGGCCTAAGATAAAAGAAAAAGAAGAGACATCGATCTTGAACGAAAACGACACGATGTTTACACATGTTCTTGTCTGTCTTTCTCTCTCTCTCTCCCCATCTTCATGTCAATTGGAGATTACCGATAAATAGATTATGTAGGAGAAAATACGAAGTGATTAACTGTTTACTTAAAGATTTAGATAAAAAACAAAATGTTTTCATCGTTGCTTAATCTAACTAGTTTAGTTTAAAAAGGAAAACAAAATTAATAAATTAAATTATTTCATTATGGAATTTTCTTTTTTCAATTACACACATTTGTTTATTTTGTCTCTGTCTGAAAGATTGATACTTTCATGGATATGTAATGACTACATTTTCGTAGCCGCATTCATAGGAACGGATAAATAAATGAACTCGGACAGATCTGAGAGGGTATGCATCTTCGAAGACATTTTTCTTCTTCGTCTCTATTGTTCACATTAGTCATTAAAACATCGAATAATAGAAGAAAGAAAATAATGTCTTTATATATACATATATAAATTAAAGTGAATACATATATTGGTAGTGACCTTTTCTCTGACGAATCGAACGGTCAGTGCACATAAAAAAAAATAAAGTTGACAGCGAATTTTCAAAGTCAATCATGACTGCGAACGGTATCTCGATTGAATTGGATCCTCTACCGAAAAAACAACGTCATGTTATACCAGATCTTTGTTTAAAAAATCCACATAAAATTACGATTGGTGAACTATGTCGAGAATTGAATTTAACTGATATTCGATCGGGTTTAACAACAAAACAAGTTGACGAAGCTCAAACAAAATATGGTCTCAATCAAATAGCACCGACGCCTCAGCCAGGTTACATTCGTTTATTTTTCATTCAGACATTTACTGGTTTCAATGCATTATTATGGATAGCAGCGATATTTGCATTTTTAGCTTACAAACCATTCGGAGAGCCTAATCCTGACACGACAAATTTAGGTCTTGGCGTTGTGTTAACTATTGTTATTATTGCTAATGCAATTTTAAATGTTTATCAAAAAATGAAATCTTTGAAAATAATTCGTTCATTTGGACAGATTCTACCTGAACTAACAACTGTACGTCGTAATAACGGGCGTGAACAAAAAATTCCAACATCGAATCTCGTACCAGGCGATATTATTCTTTTACAAATCGGTGATAAAGTACCAGCTGATTGTCGATTGATATCATGCGATAATCTCAAAGTGAATAATGCAGAATTAACAGGCGAATCGAAACCGGTTAAATGTACAACTGAAACTGAACAAGAGAATATTCTCGAAGCGACAAATATGCTTTTCTATTCATCATTGATTGTCGAAGGCAATGGCGAAGGTATTGTTGTTGCAACTGGTGATCAGACAATTCTCGGTCGTGTTAGTAAATTAACTCGTTCATCGAGTACAGACGAAATCACCGGTCTTCACCGTGAAGTCAATCGATTTATTCTTTTTGTTTTAACAGCAACTATTCTTTCGATAATTACGATTTGGATAACATGGATCTATTGGTTACAACCGACCTATCCCAATTATATTACATTCAATAGTAATGTTATTAATTCAGTTGGCATGATTGTCGGCTTTTTACCGGTTGGTCTACCGTCAGCTGTGACGTTGGTTCTTGTTATTGTGGCGAAATATATGTCAGCTCAACAAGTTCTTGTTAAAAGTTTACAAACTGTCGAAACATTCAATTCAGTTTCAATGATTTGTACGGATAAAACGGGTACATTGACGCAAAATAAAATGTCTTGTACACATTTACTCTGGGATACAGATAATGAATGTCAACTGCCCGCAACAAATGTTCCTATACAAGATAAAAAAGAATGGAAATCAATATTTGGTACATTAGTTCGACATTTTTCTTTTTCATCAGGATCACGTTCAAGTACACCGACTAATAGTCTACATACAAATGATTCTGTTCAAGTTAAACATCTCGAAATCAATGCTATTCAATCGAAAGACAGTCCACAACGTGATCTTATTCTCGGAGCATGTTTATGCAATAATGCTGAAAAACGTTTACAAGAAAGTGCACAAACATTAGAAGTTAGTGGCGATGCTGCTGATGTTGCACTTTATAATCTATGCGAGAATAAATTTAATATCGATGTTGAACATATTCGTCAACGATACAATCGTCTACATTGTTTACCATTTAATTCAACAAATAAATTTATGATTGTTGCAAATCAATATTCAAGTGCACATACATCAATATTAAATCATTCGTCGAATGAAATTCTTATTACATTAAAAGGTGCGATTGATATTGTTCTTACAAATGATAAATGTTCGACTTATAAAACAGATAAAGGTGAAATAAAACCGTTGACGGACGAAATTCGAACGAAAATTATTCAACGACAAGATGAAATGGGACGACATGGCTATCGTATTATTGCAATGTTACAACAGAGAATGCAAAAAAATCGTTTCGAACAAATGTTAAATGAAAAACAAAACGATGAACAATATAATCTCTTACCAATCAATGGTTATACATTTATTGGTTTATTCTGTTTACTCGATCCACCACGAGCTGAAGTGCCCGATGCGGTTATCAAAGCACGTCACGCAAAAATTCGTATAGCTATGGTTACAGGCGATCATCCGACAACGGCAATAGCAATCGGTAAACAAGTGAATATATTATCATCGGATGTCGGCTTTGATACATTTCAATTAGCTGGTATTAACATGCCAACAGGTCGACCT
>ERZ781399.3663-NODE-3663-length-11626-cov-4.162907_pt1 | contig 11626 bp, 7 predicted proteins | sample MGYA00511014_ERZ781399 | MGnify/ENA primary metagenome ERZ781399 (study PRJEB29847, sample SAMN06458254) | wastewater metagenome | isolation source: Wastewater bioreactor | place: South Africa: Cape Town | study: EMG produced TPA metagenomics assembly of the...
GCTGCCCGTTGCCGGAGACACCAACGACTCCGACAATTTCATTGCTTCCAACTTCGAGGCTTACGTCCTTGAGCAGGCGAATGCCGTTTTCATCAACTGAAACGTTGATCAGGGAAAGGATCGGCTTGCCTCGTGTGATTTCGACTGGTTGACGCTCCGGCAGCGGCCGCCCGATCATGCGCTCGGCAAGCGTCTTCGGACAGGTAGAAGCGGTATCGACTTCGAAGACAACCTGACCGGCGCGAAGCACCATGACACGATCGCTGACCCGAACCACCTCATCGAGCTTATGACTGATAAAGATGACCGACATGCCGGTCGCAACAAGCTCGTGAATAGTCTGAAATAGCTGTTCAGATTCCTGGGGCGTGAGGACCGCTGTCGGCTCGTCGAGGATTAGAATATTGGCTCCCAGAAACAGCGCCTTCAGAATTTCGACGCGCTGCTTCTCCCCGACCGTCAGGGCTCCGACAAGAGCCTTCGGATCGACGGTCAAACCGCTTCGCTCTATCAAGCCCGCAAGCTTCTGCTCCGCACTGCGTCTGTCGAGATAAGGCCGCCATGACGGCGTCGTTCCAAGCACAATGTTATCCAGAACGGACAGATTATCGGCGAGATTGAAGTGCTGATGCACCATGCCGATGCCGGCTTCCATGGCCGCCCTCGACGAGCCCGGCGTAAGCTCCGCTCCGTGAACCTTTATATTGCCCGAGTCAGCCTTGTACTGACCGAACAGGATGCTCATCAAAGTGCTTTTTCCGGCGCCGTTTTCGCCGAGCAACGCCAGAACTTCGCCTGCGCGCAGCTCCAAACTGATGTTGCGGTTGGCGTGAACCGGGCCGAAACTCTTTGTGATCCCCGTAAGGGTAAGCACGGTATCGTCTGATACAGATGCTCTCTTCTGCATGCCGCCCCCGAGATTTCCTGTCTTGCAAGAGAGGGGGCGCCAACGGGGCGCCCTCTCCATCACGGCGATGTTGCAGTTACTTCGGGCACGGACCGGAATCGATCTTGTTCTGGAAGATCGTCGCCTTCAGCGTGCCGGCCTTCATCTTGGCTTCGGCCTCCTTAACAGCCCGTACCGCATCCGGCGGAAGCTTCTTCTCCCATTCGCCGAGCGGCGCCAGGGCAGAGCCGCCAATGACATAGGAACCATATTCACGCCCATAATCCTTGGCGGCAAACTTGCCGTTCTTGACGTCCGCGATCGCGGCATCAAACATTGGTTCGGCGTTCCACAACGTCGAAGTGATGACCGCCGCATCATAAGCCTTATCCTGAACCATCAGGTTGGCGATGGCATACTTCTTCTTTTCAAGAGCCGCCTGGTTGGCGCCGAAGCGTTCGGCATAGATGACATCCGCCCCCGATTCGATCTGGGCTAGAGCGGCTTCCTTGTCGGCCGGAATATTATAGAAACCGCCGACAAACGAGACGAGCATTTGCACCTTCGGATTGACGGTGCATGCCCCTTCCCTGAAAGCACCGATCAGACGATTGATCTCGGGAATAGCCATACCGCCGACCGCACCAAGCTTGTTGGTTTTGGTGATGCTGCCCGCAAGAATGCCTCCAAGATAGGCTGCATCCTGGTTCCAGTTATCGAACACGGCGACATTGGTGCCATCCGGCGGCAAGCTCGAAGCAAGCAGAAACTTGATCTTCGGATATTCCTTCGCAAGATCGCGCGCTTCACGCTCAACGGTATAAGATTCCGCGACAATAAGTTCGGCACCCTGCTCGGCGTACTCACGGATCACGCGGATCGTGTCGGAAGCCGCAACGGCCTCAGCCAACAGATAGTCGATTTCTCCCCGATCTCTGGCCTTCAACAGGCTGACATGCACCCGGCTGACCCATTGATGATCAACGGGTGAGTTCAAGACGGCCGCTACCTTTAACTTGTTTGCGTGCGCCGGACTTCCAAAACACACCGCAAGGACGAAAGCGGCCAAGCCGGCCCAGAGAGTCATTTTCTCTCGGGTAAAATCAAGTTTCCAATAAGCCCTGATATCCATTCCTTCCCTCCCGTTGCAGAACATTATTTTCGAAGTGAGGCTTCGTGCGTTTGCTAATTCCGCTACGGAATAAATTACTCAACCTTTTTCTTATTTGTCAAATTAACGTTTGCTTGTTATGCAAGGAGCATCAAAAACCGCAAAGGATGGTTGCCATGGCCAAATACGCCGTAAAAGAAGTCGTCGATCTTTCTCATGAATTTTTTGAGGGAATGCCGAATATCGCGGGCCTGCCGGTGACATTCTGGCCGGTTGAAACAATTGCTCACACAAGAAAGATTAGTGACGGAAAACTGGGCATCGAGAGCAAGATGATGCTTCTTCCCGAGCATTGCGGCACGCATTTCGATGCACCGCGGCATTTTGATCCGAACGGCCTGACGACGGAAAACCTGCCGGCCAACCTGTTCGTCATGCCGGGCCATCTCCTGGACCTGACCCATAAAAAGAACGGAGAAGCGATCACTATCGCCGATCTGGAGCAAGCCGAGGCGAAATCCGGCAAGAAAATCGGGCCAGGCCAGGCAACCATCATCTGGACCGGTGTAGATAAGGACTGGGGCAAACCCGGATTTCATCTCAATCGTCCCTTTGTGCCCGTACCGACGGCAGAATGGCTGGTCAAACGCAATATTTCCTTGTTCTGTACGGATCTCATCGGAATGGACGATCCTCAGGAATGGTGGTGGCCGACGCACGAAGTCTGGCTGAAAGCGGGAATCTGCATGGTTCAGCAGCTTTGCAACCTGCACGAGCTTGCGGATAAGGAATTCCTGTTCATCAGCCTTCCTCTCAAAATGAGAGGCGGAACGGCATCTCCCGTTCGACCGATCGCGGTGGTGCTGTCATGACTGCGATGACATTCTTCAACCCGCCCGGCGTCTATGACGCCAAGCAGTTTGCTTATTCACACGCATCTCGGATGGGGGACCTGATCTTCGTCGCCGGCACGATTGCCCACGACAAGAATGGCAACCTGGTTGGAAAAGATGACCCGCGTGCGCAGACCGAGCAGGTGTTCTCCAATCTCAAGACCATCCTGGAGGCTTGCAATTCAGGGCTTGATCGAGTCGGCAAGCTGACAGTTCTGATCACCGATATCAGCTATCGTCCGATCGTCCACGAGATCCGCACTCGAACCTTCGCACCTTACAATGTTCTGCCGGCGAGTACGCTGGCGGTTGTCAGTCAACTCGCCAATCCAGGTTGGCTGGTGGAGATCGAAGCCGTGGCTGCCGCTCGTTAATCGCTTCATCGGGGTGCCGGCTTGCTGGCACCCCGCCTCTCTTTGGGCTGCAATTTTCAAAGCCTGAGAAGAAAGCTCGATCAAACGAGCCAAGTCAGCCCGATCAACGGCGCTTCAAAGCGCTCGTTAATACGGCTTCAAAAATTCAAAACTGCCTATCTATAGAGGCTTGCCGCCGCAGCCCTGCAACATTCAAATGGCACCACGCCATAGCCGGCGCCGATCTGACCGATACCGGGTTCACGATGGGCAATGCCTGAATTGAAAATCGGCGAAATACCGGTTTTGACGACGCGGCGAACATCAATTCCAAGCGGCGTGCCGCGGAATTCCAACGTTCCGATCTTGAAAGTGGGATGCTCAGAAACGCAGATGGCATACATTCGCTCGGTGAGCTTGTACGCCTCCGACACGGTCCCTCCCATGTACCGCGCAAGCGCGGGCGCGGCCGCAATCGCAAGAGCTCCAAGCCCCATGGATTCTGCGACTTCGCTGTCTCCCATCACCGGGCTCGCATCCGCTTCGGTGAAACCTTCAAAATATAGGCCTTTCAGCGGTGGCACAGGTGCCGTAAACCATTCGTCATCCCGACCACCGATCTGAATTCCCCAGTCGACGCCGTTGCCTGCCATGGCCGTTACGATCGAACAGTTCGGTATATTCCGTGCCGAAGCCATCACGGCCTTTCCTGCAGCCATGGTCAGCGGAAGAAAAAAGATCTCATTCGCGCACAAAAAGCGCATGACGCGCTCGAATATGTCCGCATTTCTTGTCGGCATATAGGGAGCAACAGTATTGGCAATCATCGCCGAAGCGGCCTTTTGTCGGCTGTGGCCTTCATCGCCCATGTTGAGCGCCTGGCGTAGAATTGCCAGAATGTCGATCTCGCCCAGGCGCTTCAAGCTTTCGCGGAAGGAAGTCGCAAACTCGCTTTCCATCCAGCGATATTTTTGTCTGGTCTCGATGTCGTAGGAACCATAGCGCAAGGCATGACCGCGACCTTCATTGATCGCGGCAAAACCCACATTGCCAAATACCTTGTCCTTCATGACAAAGAGTTGAGTCTCGGCCGCGATGACCCCGCCCGCCGTTGCCGCAACATTCTTTGTGCTTGCCGAGACAAGACGAATGGCACCGGAGGCAGCAATTTCCTCTCCCTGCTCAAAAGTCGCAGCGCGCCCACGCTCGATCAAATTCGCAATCACCGCGCCTTTGAGCGGCCCGCAAGCCTCCTGCCAACCAGCAAGAGGCGGTCCAGCATGTAGAAATTCATCATTTCCGATATCGATCAGGTCGCGCGCGGGCTGAAGATCAACAAGCCACGCTCCGGCATGACAAATCCGATCGATCGCGCCGGCATTGGCGCGATCGATATCCTGGTCAAGCGCAGCCACATCCACGCCACTGCCATCCGGCATCAGAATTCGCCTCGCGTACGAGCGTCAAAGGTGGAACGCATCGCAGACTCGGCAATCTCCAGTGTCAGATCGACATCACTCTCGGTATGCGTAAGGCTGACATGGCTTCGCTTGAGATTCATCGGCGTCTCAAACACGCCGTTCTTCATGAGTGCTCGGCGGTAGTTTACATACAAAGCCGCGTCGTTATCGATGAGATCGTTGAAGTTCTCGATTTTGTTTTTCTTCATGAAGTAGACGGTAAACACTGATCCAAATCCCGCAACTGTGCACGGAAAACCGTTCCGCTCCACAATTGCCCGAAGACCGCTTCTCATCCGCTCACCAAGCGTGAAGAGATGCTTGTGCGTGTTGGGATCTTCGAGTGTTTCAAACGTGGCCAGGCAAGCTGCCAGACTGCTTGAATGCCCGTTGAATGTACCTGAGAAAAACACGTCACCGCCCGGGCGCGTGTTGAAGCGCTGCATGATATCGCGGCGCCCGGCAATGGCTGCAATCGGAAAACCGTTTGCGATCGCCTTCCCCATCGCGGTGAGATCCGGCGTGATATTGGCGATTTTCTGATAGCCGCCAATGTCGTGACGGAAGCCGGTAATGACTTCATCAAAGATCAGGATAATGCCTTCGCGGTCGCAGATTCTTCTCAAGCCGACAAGAAATTCCTGCTTTGGCAGAACACAGCCGACATTGTGCTGGATCGGCTCGAGGATAATCGCCGCGATCTCGTCAGGGTTCGCCTTAACCGCGGCCTCGACGCTGTCGAGATCGTTGAAGCGGCAAACAATTGTAGTATCGATCGCAGCGCTGAGCATACCGGCAGATCCTGGGTCAAGACCATCAACCCTGTCGGGGGGGCTGATGACGTTTCTCAACACCGAATCATGCCAGCCGTGATAGCACCCCTGAAACTTGAGGAGTTTCTGGCGCTTGGTGAAAGCCCGCGACACACGAATGGCGTGGAATGTGGCTTCCGAGCCCGTACAACACAGCAACACCTGTTCAGCGGAAGGTACGTGCTGAACGATTTTCTTGGCGACCTCGAGCTCAAGCTCGGTAGTGCTCACTCCATAGAGGTCGGTGCGCTTGATGGTGTCGATCACCCTGTCGATGACTGCCGGAAAAGCATGCCCCAGGATGATCGGAGAGAAGGCAGCGTGATAGTCGATGTAACGCTTGTCATCGACGTCCCACAAATAGGCCCCCCGTGAGCGTCGGACGCACAAAGGCGGGTCGATTAACCTAATCGCCGTGTGAATTCCGCCAGGAACATATTCGGCGGCTGCCTGCAGCAGCCGCTGATTGCCGTTCTGCGGAGCCGACGCGGCTTTGGCAGTGGCAGAGATCGTCATGTTTGCCTCCGGATAAAATAGCCGCGCTCTAGTCGCGATGGCGAGAGTATTATCAATTATTGATATATAGTCAAATCTTTGAATTTAGAACAGGCGATATTTTGGACTTGTCGAGCTGAAAAGCACGCACCCACTCGCCATCGCGCTTGCTTGGAGAACGCTCGATAGCCCGGCGTTTCAATTCAGGCTTGTCGATGGAAGAGCCTGTCCGAGGACAGGTTGAGTAGCTTCATAACCGCGCAAACAATCAGACAGTGCCTTGCTCGCCACAGACAGTTGAGCAAGTGTCGAACCAGCTCCACCCGCGCGAGAAAAAGTCTTCCCAAGCCGATCACGACGCGCGGCATCGATATTCAGCACGTCAAAGATATTGGACGTGGGATCGACCTGCAGCAGAACGACGGCGAGCTTTCGCTCCGTCTCGCCCAAATTCTCGAGAACCGTATTGATTGCGGTCGCCTCGTCTATATCGGCCCGAGGCATGAGCCCGGCCGATTCCTTGAGAGCGTCCGTATGGAACTGCTTGGCGATGGCAAAAAGCCCCTTTGCCGCATCAGGAATGGAGCTTCCTGATTGCTCTGATACCAGGACGGCATCGCCTGCCAAAGCCATATCGGCCAGCTTTGCAATAAGCTCCGCGAGCGGCTCGGGAACTCCCACGTTTTGCAGCGCGCTCTTACGCTCGTTGAGCTTTGCCTGAATATCTGACAGAGATTCATCAAGCAACAACTCGTCTACTGCTGCGACGCCCGCAGCAAATCGCTGCATTTCATTCTTCAGGGACGCTTCAAAATTCGCATTCTGAACGAGCCAGGATATGCGGGAGATGAGGAAGTCCTGAACCGCAAGATACAGATCAAGCTGCACCTCTCCCGGAATCCTCGAATCGCATTCTCCGATCTGCCGAAGAATGTTTCGAATCCCATATATCTCGAGAGCTACGATAAATGCTTTCGCAGCCCGCTCATACGTCGGATCGCCAATCTTGGTCAGAAGGGTTGGCCCGCAGAAATCGATCATCGCGTTGGTCAGTTGCGTCGCGATAATCTCCCGGCGCAGTTGGTGGCGTTCGATTTCCGCAAGATGTCGCTCCCGCATCTTGACTGGAAAATAGCGTAACAACTCATCCTGCAGAACCTCATCGTCGATAAGAGGCGATTGCAGAAGGTTCTCGAACAGGTCGATTTTCGTGTAAGCGAGAATGGTAGCGAGCTCCGGGCGTGTCAGCGCCACGCCAAGCTGCAGACGCCTGTTCAGCTCCTTCTCTTCAGGGATATGCTCGAGCTCGCGATCAAGGTTTGCAGACCCCTCAAGGTGAACAATCAGCTCCCTCGCAAAGACGATCTCCTTGCTTCCACGGCGTTGTGCGATCGAAAGCGCCAGCGTCTGGCGGTAGTTATTAGCGAGAACCAATCCAGCAACGTCATCCGTCATCGCCGCGAGCAGCTCATCCCGCTCTTTTTGTTTCAGATGACCGCTGATGACCGACGGGGCGAGCGCTACCTTGATATTGACTTCGTAGTCAGATGTATTGACGCCGGCCGAATTGTCTATGGCATCGGTGTTAAGTCTTGTCCCCTGAAGAGCCGCTTCAATGCGTCCTCTCTGTGTCATCCCCAGATTGGCGCCCTCACCAATGACCTTAACGCGAAGCTCATTCGCGCCGATCCGAATGGAATCGTTCGCACGGTCGCCAACCTCGATATCGGTTTCGGAAGATGCCCGCACGTAAGTGCCGATACCTCCAAAATACAATAGATCAGCGTTGAGTTTGAGAATTGCGCGGATGAGTTCTTGCGGTGTCGTCACCTCGCCAGAGATACCGGTCATGCTCTGCACCTCGGGAGACAAGGGAATATTCTTACTCGCGCGGGAGAACACTCCTCCACCCTTCGACAACAAGCCTTTGTCGTAATCCTGCCAGCTCGACCTCGGCAGATCGAAGAGACGCCTGCGCTCTTCCCAAGCGGTTGCCAGATCGGGAGTTGGATCGAGAAATATATCGCGGTGATCGAAGGCCGCCACGAGCTTGATGCTCTTCGAGAGCAACATGCCATTGCCGAAGACATCGCCGGACATATCGCCCACGCCGATAACGGTGATCGGCATCGATTGAATATCAATATTCATCTCGCGGAAGTGCCGTTTCACGGCTTCCCACGCGCCACGGGCGGTAATCCCCATCTTCTTATGATCGTAGCCGGCAGAACCACCAGAGGCAAAGGCGTCGCCAAGCCAGAACTTCCGCTTCAAGCCGATCGCATTGGCTGTATCGGAGAAGGTCGCTGTGCCCTTGTCGGCAGCAACGACCAGATACGGATCGTCACCATCGCGGCGGGCTGTCGCATCGGGCGGAATAATCACGCCGTGGTCGATGTTATCGGTGATATCGAGAAGACTCGATACAAACAACCGGTAAGCTTCCGTGCCCTCGACCATCCATGCCTGCCGATCGCTTGGCGAAGGCAAGTTCTTCGGCACGAACCCGCCCTTTGCCCCCACAGGAACAATGACCGCATTTTTGATTTGTTGCGTTTTCACAAGACTGAGGACTTCGGTCCGGAAATCCTCAGGCCGGTCGGACCAACGAAGACCACCGCGAGCCACTTTTCCGAACCGAAGATGAACACCCTCTACACGGGGAGACGTAACAAAAATCTCGTAGAGCGGTCGCGGCTCCGGCAGTTGATCGATACGCCTGCTATCCAGCTTGAATGAAATCACGCTATCATGCGAAACGGCAGAGCTATGCTGGAACGCATTTGTTCGCACCGTGCTTTGGACGATATTTACAAACCTACGAAGAATGCGGTCCTCATCAAGGCTTTCGACCTGGTTGAGCGCCGCATAGATCCCATCAAGAATGCCGCCTTCGTCGGCGTGTCCTTGATCATCGGGAGACAACCTTGCTTTGAAAAGAGCAATGATCTGGGAAGCAATGCTCGCATGCCGCAAGACGACTTCCGCCATGTACTCATGGCTAAATGGGATCTTGACCTGCCGCAGATATCTGGAAATTGCCCGCAGGATCGCAATCTCTCGCCAGTTGAAACTGTTTTCCAGGATCAACGCATTGTATCGATCATTTTCGGCTTGCCCGGAAGTGACGGCTCCCAGGAGCTCCTTGAGCTCTGAAGCGTTCGCAAAACCGGTTTTACCGCCCCCTGCACGAGCGAGGGTCATATCGTGGATCCAAAGGGTGACTGTCTCGCAGCGAACCATGTAGCTTCGTTCATCAATAACCAGAAAGCCCATGGCACCCAAGATCGGCACCCTCATCGACAACGGCTGCGCATCTCCAAACGAATAGACCTTTAGCCCGATACAGTCCGATTGATCGCCACCGAAGAACAGAAATCCAAATCGGTTCTTCAACGAAAGCTGCTCAAGCTGAGCAATATCGGCTGTAGCTTCAGCGGGAGTGTATCGCTCCCGATAACCGGCATCGAAAGCCTCGGCATATTTTCTTGCCATGTCGGACGATAACGTGCTCCCAGCTTGTATTGCTGTCCTCAACCGATCCGACCAGGTTTCAATCAAGCTGCAAATCTTGCGCTCGATGATCTCCGACTCAAAGAACGTAGCGGCGGAGCGCAACCGAATAACAAATCTCACTCGTGCAAACGGCGCACCATGAGGGAAGTTCGGCTCAAATTCGATGGTTGTACCATTGTAGCATTCTTCCAAAAACACTCCGAGCTGCCGGCGAATTTCCGAATTGTAACGATCCCGCGGAATAAAGGCGATGACGGAGGCAGAGCGATGGAATCGATCCACGCGCGAAATCACTCTCACACGTGGAAATTCATAAAGCGGCATAACCCGTGCAACAGCCCCGGCGATGGCTTCCTGATCGAGCTGGAACAATTCATCGCGCGGATACTCTTCAATCACCCTGCGAAGGGTTCGTCCTTTATGGCTCGCCGGATCAAAACCGAAACTATCGCGCACTGCCGAGATTTTCTGACGGAGTATCGGGATGTCCTTGGTGGAGGCCGTGTAAGCGTCGGCCGAAAAAAGTCCGATAACTTTCAACTCGCCTCGCACATCACCTTGTGAATCCGAGAACTTCACGGCGAAGTAATCGAGCTCAGCCTGGCGACCAACACGCGAAATTACATTCGATTTGTTGATAACGATAATCGAAGGATCATGCACGAACCCCCTGAACTCATGCGAGTAGGCGCTCGGATTGGATTGATCAACCAGAGCGCCTCTGCTCGGATCTCGCAAAATACCGAACCCGTTGTCGAACAAGCCTTCGAGACGCCCTCCCTCCCGATCTTCAATAGAGCGATAGGTCCGCAATCCCACAAACCTGAAATTATCATTGAGAAGCCATTCTAGGAATTTGATGGCCTCCCTCCGCTCGTCCGAACTGCCAATCGGACTGCCATTGAGAATTTGGATGGTCTCGGATATTCGATCGCGCATGGCGCCCTGATCCCGGGCGGAGCTTTGCACATCGGCAAAAGTTGACGCGAGATCCTCTCGCAGACGGGAGATAATTTCCGGATCGGAAACAGGAGCGAGATGGATGTGGATCACACTCTCTCTCGGCAGAGATGTTTTTTCGCTCCAATCGACCGATACCAGTTCACCGTCCTTATCGCGCTCCACCGCAAGCACGACGTTCCTGACGACGAGCGGCTGCAAATGGTGACGAGCCAACTGCTCAAGCACAGATTCAACAAGCAACGGCGCATCGTCATTGATCGTTTCAACAATGGTCAAGTTGCCGATTGGCGAGAAGCCAACGCGAATCTTCGCCTCTGCCGGTTCGCGGCAGCGCAAATGACCCAGCAGATCCGCGCTCAGCGCTTCCTTTAACCCCGGATCGAGCGGCACATCGCCCAGACGATCGAAGATCGAATCAATGACTTGTTTCCGATCCAGGGAAGACAGTCTCGCCGAGGAGGTTTCAGATCTTCCGGTCATCTTCACCAATATCGGAAAAGAGCGCCTCGGATTGCTCCGAGGCACAAAGGTAACTTGGGGAGTAACCGGATGAAAAACACCGGTCGCAAAAATAAGATCACTTATTTGATAAATACGCAAATATTTTCTTTATAGGAATTTCTTCTGTCGCATCTGCGCAACACGACATCCAATGCAAATACCTCTTCGGGAGAGGCGTCGTAAAATGCTTAACCACTCTTCATATTCAACGAGCTTGCTGTTCGGTTCGATCCATCGAAATACAGAACGAGGGAAAGCACCGACACGCCGCTTACGGATAGCACTGACGAAAAATGCCGCACCAAAGTGCGGCATTCTCATTCGCCCGATTTGATAGAGGCTTAGAATTTGACCGTCAGACCTGAGACCACCGTGCTCTCGGTACAGGTATGATTGCTTTGTCCACCTGGAAGAACGCAATTGAGGCTACGGGAGGCATCCAGGCCGAACTTGTTGCGCCAATAACGATAGGCAACCCAAAGATCGACATGGTGAGCGTACCTTTTGCCCCAGAATGCACTCCCGGCATCGAATGTAAGACGAATAGGCTCACTATTAAGCTCGACAGCGGTGGGAGTGCCTCCGCCATTGCCGGCGGTAAGCGGAAGATCGGAAGAGCGTCGTGTAGGGAAAGAG
>ERZ781399.3677-NODE-3677-length-11602-cov-5.110765_pt1 | contig 11602 bp, 9 predicted proteins | sample MGYA00511014_ERZ781399 | MGnify/ENA primary metagenome ERZ781399 (study PRJEB29847, sample SAMN06458254) | wastewater metagenome | isolation source: Wastewater bioreactor | place: South Africa: Cape Town | study: EMG produced TPA metagenomics assembly of the...
AGAGCCTGCGGCGGCGACCCGGCTTCTTGGATCGCCCGACGCGACCGCATCGCACACGCGATCGACCCGCGCGGTACGGACGTTCAGGTCGAGGTCACACGTGCCCCGCGCCGGACGATGCGGCGCGGGACGGCGATCGTGCTGTGCGCGGCGGCACTCCTCGTCGGCAGCTTCGTCAGCGGTGTCACCTCAGGTCTGGTGGTCGCCACCCTCACCCGCGACCAGGTGGCCGCCGCGCTCCCGAAGGCCGTCAACGAAGGCGCTCAGATCAACGTGGCATCGGGCCTCGATGCGGCGCAGACTCCCTGCGTCGATGACGCGAAGGTTGCGACCGGCGCGCAGCGAAACAACGTCCTCATCGAGATCATCTGGTCGAACAAGTGCTACGCGGGGTGGGCACGCATCACCCGGTACGACGCCTGGGAGAACGAATCCGTGTCGGTCAGCCTCTACCCCGAGACCGCCGCCAATGGTCCGCTCCGTCAGACCGCGAGCCTGGGTGATGTGCAGGGCGTCTATACCCCTCTCATCGTCCGACCGACCGAGAACACGCTGCTCTGCGCCGTCGGCAGCTACACGGTCGGCGGCGAGTCGGTCGACGCAGGCGATCCCATCTGCATCTGACGCGGCGCGGCGCGGCGCGGCGCGGACAGCATCGCCTCTCCGGGATCCGGAGAGGCGCGATCTGCGAGGATGGAGGGATGCCGGACGCCGCCTCCACGACCCAACGTCCGCGCTCGCGCCCGGTCGATCCGCGCCTCGTGCGGTACGCGTCGGCGTCGCGGGTCTTCTTCGTCGCGATCGCCGTCGTCGGTGCGGCACAGACCGCCGTCATCATCGCGTTCGCGTGGCTGCTCACGCGGGCGATCACGGGCGTCATCGACGGGATGCCGTGGAGCGAGCTGTCCGGCGTGTTGACGGCGCTCGCGGCCGTCGTGGCGGCGCGCGCCGTGCTGCTGTGGGTACGCGAGGCGCTCAGCGCCCGGGCATCCGCGCGCGTTCAGCTTCAGCTGCGTGAGGCGCTCGTCGCCGCGGTCGGCAGGCTCGGACCGGGCTGGCTCGCGGGGCGCAACACGGCGCGGCTCGCGGTGACCGCCGGGCGCGGGCTCGAGGCACTGGATGCCTACTTCGGCCGCTACCTGCCGCAGCTCGTCCTCACCGTCATCGCGACGCCCGTGATCCTCGCCGTCATGTGGTGGCAGGACTGGATCTCAGGCCTGACGGTGCTCCTCACATTGCCCCTCATCCCCCTGTTCATGGTGCTCATCGGGCTGGCGACCCGCGGCGTGCAGCAGAAGCAGTGGCAGACGCTCGGCCGCCTCGCCGCCCGCTTCGCCGACACCGTGCAGGGGCTCGCGACGCTCAAGGTGTTCGGCCGCCAGCATCGCGCCGTCCGCTCCATCGAGCGCGTCACCGACACGTACCGCACCGAGACGATGCGGGTGCTGCGGGTGTCGTTCCTCTCCGGATTCGCGCTCGAACTGCTGGCTTCCATCTCAGTCGCGATCGTCGCCGTGTCGATCGGCTTCCGCCTGATCGACGGTTCGCTGACTCTCTCGGTGGGCCTGTTCGTCCTGCTGCTCGCGCCCGAGGCGTACCTGCCGCTGCGTCAGGTCGGCGTGCAGTTCCACGCCGCCGCAGAGGGGGTCGCGGCCACCGACGACGTGTTCGCCGTGCTCGACGAGGCACGCGCTATCGAGGCATCCGAGCCTGTCCCGGGCGTGATCCGCGGCGCGACCCAGATCCTCGACGGCCAGATCGACGGCGTCCTCGATGTGCGCGATCTGCGCGTCCGGCGGGGCGACGTCCTGCTGCCGCCGGTGTCCTTCACCGCCGCGCCGGGTACCGTCACCCTCATCGAAGGCCCGAGCGGATCGGGCAAGTCGAGCCTCCTCGCGGCGATGCGCGGCGCGGCCGGCTTCGAGGGCGATGCGAGCGTCGGCGGGATACCCGTCACCGACCTCCACGCGTCGGAATGGCTCGCCTGGGCGGGACAGCAGCCCGGACTCATCGCTGGCACGGTCGCCACCAACGTCGCCCTCGGCGACGAGGCGCCCGACAATGCAATCGTCATGCGGGCACTCGACCTGGCTGGTGCGGGCGCGATCGAGCCCGCCCGCGACCTGGGCGTGCAGGGTGCCGGTCTGTCGGGCGGACAGGCGCAGCGCGTCGCCGTCGCCCGGGCGCTGTACCGGCGCCTGCGGGGGCGCGCCTCCGTCGTCGCCCTCGATGAACCGAGCGCCGCGCTCGACGCCGACACCGAAGCCACCCTGTGGCGGGCGGTCCGTGCGGTCGCGGACGAGGGCGCCACGGTCCTGCTCGTCTCGCACCGGCACTCCGCCCGCACGATCGCCGACGACGTGGTCACCCTCGCACCGCGAGCCCTCCCCCAGAGCGCGGGGGTGCGCGCATGACCACCGCAGTCGACATCCTGCGCCTCGCGATGCCGTCGCCGCGCCGGTTCTGGCCGGGTGCGGCCGCCGGGTTCCTCTCCGAGGCATCCGCCGTCGCCCTCCTCGCCTGCAGCGCGTGGCTCATCGTGCGCGCGAGCGAGCAGCCGCCCGTCATGTACCTGTCGGCCGCGGTCGTGGGCGTCCGCGCGTTCGCGCTGAGCCGCGCGGCCTTCCGCTACACCGAGCGCCTCGCGAGCCACGACGCGGCGCTGCGCCAACTCGCCGTCACCCGCACCGATCTCGTGCGGCGGGTCATCCCGCTCGCGCCCGACGGCCTCGCCCGCACCAAGCGCGGTTCGGTGCTCGGCGCGCTCGTCGACGATGTCGACGAGCTGCAGAACCTGCCCCTGCGGGTCGTGCTCCCGCTCGTGTCGTCGGCCGCCGTCGCACTCGGCGCGGTCGTGCTGGTCGCGTTCGTCTGGTGGCCTGCGGCCCTGACGCTGCTCGGATGCCTCGCCGTCGCCGCGCTCGTCGCGCTGGCCTGGGGTTGGGCGTCGGGTTCGCGCGCCGAGCGCTCCATCGCCCCGCTGCGCGCCCGGCTCGCCGATGCCGTGCTCGACCACCTCGGGAGCCTCGATGTCCTCGTCGCCTACGGAGCCGCGGCGCAGAGCGCCGAGCGGCGGGCCGTCACCCGCCGAGCCGGCGCACAGGCCGGCAGCACGGCCCTCGTCTCGGTGTGCGCGGGGGCGGCGTCGCTCCTCGCCGTCGTGGTAGGCGCTCCGGCTTTCAGCGACGGCGAGATCACGGGGCCCGCCTTCGCCGTCGCCGTCCTCGTGCCGATGGCGGTGTTCGAGGTGTTCGCCTCCGTGCCGGCGGCGGCCTCCGCATGGCGTCAGGTCCGCGCCGCAGCGACCCGCATCGCCGAGTCCGTCCCCGACGCTGTGCCCGCAGGCATCCCGTCCGAGTCCGCACCGGCGGCGACCGGCGCCGGCCCCGCTCTCGGCGACGGACTCGTGCTGAGCGGCGTCGCCGCGCACTGGCCGACTCTCGCGAACGACCCGCACGGCGCGGCGAGCGAACCGGTCCTTCGTGGCGTCGACCTCGCTGTCCGCCCGGGCGAGCGCGTCCTCGTCGTGGGGTCGAGCGGCGCGGGCAAGACCACCCTCGCGCACGTCCTGGTGCGCTTCCTCTCGCCTTCCGCCGGCCGCTACACGATCGGCGGCGTCGATGTCGCGTCGCTCAACCCCGACGACGTCCGTGAGACGGTCGGCCTGTGCGAGCAGCAGCCGATGCTCTTCGACGAGGACATCCGGCAGAATCTCCTGTTCGCCCGAGAAGGCGCCGCGGATGCCGAACTCGAGGCCGTGCTCGAACGCGTCGGCCTCGGCGACTGGCTGCGCGAACGCGGCGGGCTCGACGCGCGGGTCGGCGAGCGCGGGGCGCTGGTGTCGGGCGGACAGGCGCAGCGGATCGCGCTCGCGCGAGCGCTCCTCCACGGCTTCCCCGTGCTCGTGCTCGACGAGCCGACCGCGGGCGTCGACGCGGACGCCTCCGATGCCCTGCTCACCGACCTGCTCGCCGCCGTGGGCGACGACCGAGCCGTCGTGCTGATCTCCCACGTGGCAGTCCCCGCGGGCCTCGTCGATCGCACCGTACGCCTCGTCGACGGCGTGGTCGCCGCGTGAGCGTCACCGTGCGGCGGGCGACCGTCGCGGATGCCGCCGCGATCTCGCACGTGCGCGTCGCATCGTGGCGCATCGCCTACGACGGCCTCATCGCACCCGAGATCCTCGACCGGCTGGATGCCGATGTCGAGACCTCCCGGCGCGTCGCCGGATGGGAGCGGCGGCACGCCGACCCGCGCACCGCGGACCTCGTGGCGGAGCGGGCCGGCGAGGTGGTGGGCTGGGCCGCACTCGGCCCGTCGGAGACGGCGGAGCTGCCCCATCACGGTCAGCTGTTCGCGATCTACGCACTGCCGGATGCCTGGGGCTCGGGCGTCGGTCACGCCCTGATCTCCGCTTCGGAGACCCACCTTCAGCGGAGCGGCTACCGGCAGGCGCTGCTGTGGGTCCTCGACGGCAACGAGCGTGCTGCGGAGTTTTATGAGCGCCACGGCTGGCACGAGGACGGCGCGACGCTGGTCGATGACCGGATGCTGCCGCACTCCCCCGCGCACGCGTTGCACGAACGCCGCCGCGCCAAGACGCTGTCGACCGAGATCAGCTGAATCGACCGAAGACGGCACTGTCCTCGTCCGTCGGGAGCCTCGTGAACCCGACGCGCGGGTAGAAGGCCAGGGCTCCCGTGTTGGAGGGGTCGGCCGCGAGGTGCACTCCTGCGACGCCCCTCGCGCGCAGCAGGCCGAGATACGTCTCGATCAGCCGACGACCCCAGCCCTGCCCCTGCAGCTCCGGCAGCAGGTCGATGTGCAGGTGCGCCGGATACGCCTGCGCATGCGGCGACGCCTCGGCGCCCCGCGCGTCGGCGTCGCGGAGGAGCTCGTCCTGACGCGACGTCGACTCGCCCGCGGGGCGCGGCCACCGAGCGCGCTGCGACGGCCACCACTCGCGGGCGAACCAGTCTTCGAACGAGTCGGAGTCGTCCGTGCCCACGAGGTAACCCGCGAGGCGGCCGTCGTCGGTCTCGACGACGAGGGCGAGGTCCGGATGCCGCGCGAGGTACGGCGACACGAACAGCTGCGCCCACAGATCGTCGTCGGTGAGCATCCCCGCCGCATCCCCGCCGGCATCCGCGGTCGCGAGGCAGATCGCCTCGAGCGCGGGCTCGTCACCGGGCCGGAAAGAACGGAGGTGTGGCATCCGGCGAGTCTACGAGACGCCCTCCGCCGACCGGATCTCCGCCTCCGCCTCGGCCGCCTGCGTGATCCGCTCCGCCATCCCGCGGAAGATGAAGCCGTGGAACGGCAGGACGGCGAGCCAGTAAAGCCGCCCCGGGAGCCCGGACGGGAAGAACACGGCCCGCTGGCGGTACACCGAGCCGCCGCGCGCGTCCGCGGACGGCTCGCAGGCCAGATCGAGCCACGCGAGGCCGGGCACCTTCATCTCGGCGCGCAGGCGCAGCAGCCGCTCGGGCTCGACTTTCTCCACACGCCAGAAGTCGACCACGTCGCCGACCGCGACGCGTGTGCGACTGCGGCGCCCGCGCGAGAGCCCGACGCCGCCGACGAGACGGTCCATCCAGCCGCGCAGCGCCCACAGCAACGGCGCGGAATACCACCCGTTCGCGCCGCCGATCCCCGCGATGACGGACCACAGATCCTCCACCGGCGCGTCGGTGGCGAGGCTCCGCACATCGGTGTAGACGGTGCGTCCCGCCCACTCCGGGTCGGACGGGAGCGGGTCGGACGGAACGCCCGTGACCTCGGCATCCTGCCAGCTCGTCTCCACCGTGTCGGCCTCGACCCGGCCGAGCGCGAGGGCCACGGCGGCGCGGTAGGGGGTGAGCCCGCCGTCGGGGCGCGGGATGAAGGCGTCGACGTCGTGATCGTCCATGACGCAGTCGTGCATGAGCGACGCGATGAGCGGACGCGCGATGGAACGCGGCACGGGCGTCACGACGTTCACCCAGTGCGATGCGAGCCCCGGCGTGAATACGGGCAGCGCGGCGATCGGTCGCTGCCGGAGCCCTGCTTCGACGGCGTACCCGTTCATCATCTGCCCGTAGCGCAGCACGTCGGGGCCGCCGATGTCGAGCGCCCGGCTGACCTGCGGATCGATGCGCGCCGCTCCCAGCAGGTAGTGCAGCACGTCGCGGACGGCGATCGGCTGGATGTGGTTTCGCACCCAGCGCGGCGCCGGCATGTACGGCAGCACCTCGGTGAGATGGCGGATCATCTCGAACGACGCCGACCCCGATCCGATCACGACGCCCGCCTGCAGGTCGATCGTCGGCACGCCGCTGTGCAGGAACACCTCGCCCACCGCGACACGCGAGCGCAGGTGCGGGCTGAGTTCGACCCCGTCCGGATGCAAGCCGCCGAGGTAGACGATGCGGCCGACGGATGCCCGCGCCGCGGCATCCGCCACGGTGCGCGCGGCCGCGAGATCGGCCGCCTCGAAGCCCTTCCCCTGACCCATGGAATGGATGAGGTAGTAGAGCACATCGACCTCGGCGCAGGCGCGCGCCACGGCCGCGTCGTCAGTCGCCGACCCCTCGATCGCCTCGACGTCGCCGCCCCAGTCGAAGGCGCCGAGACGCGCCGGGTCCCGCACGAGCACCCGCACGCGGTAGCCCGCGGCGATGAGCCTCGGCACGAGGCGTCCGCCGATGTAGCCGGTCGCCCCCAGCACGAGCGCGCGCGGCGCGGTGCCGTCCGGGCGCGGCGCCGCGCGCAGGGCCGGTTCGCGCCCCGTAGGCGCAGACAGTTCGGGGGCTTCGCTCATGCCGGCAACGGTACCCACCCCACGCGGAGATGTCAGGCGCTTGCGCCCGTCCGCACAGACCGGTAGGGCCGCCTGCCGACTGCAGACGCCTGATCGCCCTCCGCCGCGAGTCGCGGCGTGAGCGCCGCAGCGACGATGAGCGCGAACCCTGCCCCGACGAGGGCGCCCCCGACGGTGTCGCTCAGCCAGTGCGCGTGCACCTCCGTGCGGCTGAACGCCATGGCGAACACCCACGCCGTGCCGACGAGCGCGACCCACACGCGCGGCACCAGGACGGTCGCGATGACCGCGAGGGTCGCCGCGTTCGCCGTGTGGCCGGACGGGAAGGAGCCGTGGTCGGAGACCACGATCATGTCTTCCGGACGTGCTCGACCGAACATCGCCTTCAGCAGCTGCACGCCGCCCGCGCTGGCGGCGGAGGCGATGACGACGAACACGGCTCCCCACGGGCGTCGCAACGAGAGCATGAGTGCGACACCGAAGAGGGGAACGACGAAGGTCGCGAACCAGCCGCCCCCGAGGAAGTCCATCCCCAGCGCGAGCGGCCGGAGGAACGCGAACGTCGACACGAAGCCGTTCCACCATTCATCCAGGTCGACGTCGGCTTCGACGACCACCAGGATGCCGACGGCGATCGCCGCTGCGACGAGCAGGACGCCGACGATGAGGCGCTGCAGCGCTGTCGTGATGACGGCGTCGTCCACCGCGCGGGGTGATTCGGGATCGGCTCGCATCGCCCCATTGTGCCCGACGGAGGTATGGCGCGCGCCGGGGGTGCCTGCCCGAGCGCCGGCGGGCTAGGGCGCGAGACGCTCGACCGTGCGCGGACGCACGATGAGCCACAGAGACAGGCATCCGATCACCGCGCACGCGACCATGACGATCGCCATCGTCGTCGCCGTGATGCCCGTGCCGCGGGAGATGAGGCCCACGGCCGGGGAGATGAGCCCCGCGATGCCGAAGTTCGCGGCGCCGAGGATGGATGCCGCGGTGCCGGCGGCCTTGCCGTGCCGGTCGAGGGCGAGCACCTGCACGCAGGGGAAGGTGAACCCGCACGCGGTCATGAAGACGAACAGCGGCACGACCGTGCCCCAGAGCCCGAGACCGGCCTGATCGGCGGCGATGATCGCGATCGCCGCGGCGACGAGCACGGCGGTCGAGAACGCGAGCACCCACTGCGGGCCGTAGCGGGCGGCGAGCCGAGCCGCCGTCTGCACGCCCACGACGAGGCCGAGCGAATTCGCGGCGAACAGCAATCCGTACTGCTGCGCATCGAATCCGTAGCTCTCCTGGAACAGGAACGACGACGAGGACAGGTACGAGAAGACACCGCTGAACGTCATGGTGCCGATGATGAGGACGCCGATGAACACCCGGTCGCTGAAGACGCTGCGGTAGCGCTGCCAGACCGTCGTGGTACCGCGCTCGGACCGGCGCGCGGGCGGGAGCGTCTCGGGGACGAGCGCGATCGCCGAGACCAGCATGACGAGTCCGTACACGGCGAGGACGACGAAGATGCCACGCCACGGCATGACCGCGAGAAGCGCCGAGCCGATGAGCGGCGCCACCACCGGCGCGACACCCGAGACGAGGGAGAGCCGACTCAGCATCACGACGAGGCGACGTCCGCCGAAGAGGTCGCGCACGATCGCCATCGCGACGACACCGCCGGCGGCGGCACCGACGCCCATCAGCACGCGCGCGACGGCGAGAAGCTCGAGCGTCGGCGCGAACGCCGCGGCCACGCTCGCGAGGACATGCAGCGCCGTCACCGCGAGCAGCGGGACGCGGCGGCCGACCTTGTCACTGAGCGGGCCGATCACGAGTTGGCCGAGCGCGAACCCGATCATCGTGCCCGTGAGCGTCAACTGGATCGCCGCATCCGTCGTGTGGAAGTCCTCGCGCAGCAGCGGGAAGGCGGGCAGGTAGAGATCGATCGTGAACGGCCCGAGCGCCGTGAGCGCGCCCAGCAGGATGATGTAGACGACGCGTCGCGACGCGCTGATCGCATCGCCCGGGTGGAGCACGATCGGCGCCGTCGCGGGGTTCGCCCCGAGCGTGCGGATCGCCCCGCTCGAGGGATGATTCGGTGACGCCTGGGGCTGAGAGTCGCTGTCGCGCACGGGATCCCGTCGATCGAGGGCAGGAAAAGGAGGGTGCCCGGAGGTCGGGCCGAAGAACGACGCCGACGTGCTCGAAACGATTCGGCGTACGGATGATCTTATCGTCTTCCCAGCCTCCGGACCCATCCGCGTGCATAGGATCGAAAGGGCCGTGACAGCAGCACGGCGTCCCTCAGCCGAGATCACGCACATGACCCCGACTTCCTCTTCCTCCCCCACACCCGGCAAGCGCACGAGCGGAAACCCCGCCACACAGGCACGCCTGGACCTCACCGTCAAACAGCAGCGCGAGCAGCAGAAGCAGGAGAAGCTCGCCGAATACCAGCGGCAGCTCGCCAAGCGCCGCCGCGGCAAGATCGTCTGGTGGGCCGTCGGCGGTGTCGCGGCCCTCACCGTCGTCGGGCTCATCGCGGCATCCATCGTCCTCGCACCGCCGCCCGCCCCGACGTACACGGCCGGCGGCTCGGGCGCCAAGATCGACGGCGTGGAGACCTTCACGAACGAGACGCGGCACACCGAGGGCACCGTCGACTACCCGCAGACCCCGCCCGCCGGCGGGCCGCACAACCCGATCTGGCTCAACTGCGGCATCTACGACGAGCCGCAGCAGAACGAGAACGCCGTGCACTCGCTCGAGCACGGCGCGGTCTGGGTCACCTACGACGCCGACCTCGTGACCGGCGACGCGCTCGCCACGCTCAAGGCCGAGCTCCCGTCGTCGTACGTGATCCTCTCCCCCTACGTCGGCCTTCCGAGCCCCATCGTGCTGAGCGCCTGGAACGCACAGCTGAAGGTGCAGGATGCCTCCGATGCGCGCATCCCCGAGTTCCTCGAGGAGTACTGGCGCAACCAGAACGTTCCCGAGCCGGGCTCGGCGTGCACGGGCGCGATCGACGGTCCGGGAAAGCAGTCGTGACCGACGCACCACGGCAGGGCCGCACGCTTCCGCCGTGGTGGGCCGTGCTGCTGGTCGCGCTGGCGATCGCGGGGATCGCGTTCGCGATCGGCCGCTTCTCGACGTTCGGCGCGGCGCAAGGCGTCGCGACGCCGGGGAACACCTCGCCCGAGGCGGGGTTCGCCCGCGACATGCAGATCCACCATGCGCAGGCCGTGCAGCTGTCGATGGACATCTACCGCACGACGCAGAACGAGGACGTCCGTGTGCTGGCCTACGACATCGCGACAGGGCAGTCCGCCCAGCGCGGCGAGTTCTACGACTGGCTCGTGAAGTGGAATCTCCCGCAGCGCGGCGACCAGCCGATCATGGCGTGGATGGCGGCCACCGACAATGCCCACGGCCACGCGTCCACGGGAGCGGATGCCCCCACCGAGGCCGAACTGCTGCAGCAGATGGGCATGGCGACCGACGCCGAGATCGCAGCGATGCAGGCGGAGACGGGGACGGCCGCCGACTGCACGTTCCTCTCGCTCATGATCCGCCACCACCAGGGCGCGATCCCCATGGCTCAAGCGCTCATCGATCTCGGCTCGGATCCGCGCGCTCTTCAGGTGGCGCAGGGGATCATCGCGACGCAGTCCGCCGAGATCGACCTCATGACGTCGCTTCGCGAGGGCCTCGCCTGCACGCCCTGAGGGCTCAGTCGCCGGCGTGGAGCACGGGGCGGAAGAACCTCCCCGCGGAGGGCAACCAGAGCACCGCGATGACGGCGCCGTAGAGGACGATCTGCATGACTGCCCACGTCGACCAGTGGTGGTCGATCACGAGGCCCCAGAGCTGCAGGGCGATCAGCGCCGCCCCCAGCACGGTCACGAACACGCGCGACAGGCCGCTCCCCCGCCCGAGCCCCGATGCGGCCGCGACGGACAGCAGGCCGAACAGGATGATCCCGACGCCCACGAAAGACACGTCGACGACGTCTCCCGCCTCGACCGCGTAGCGCGCGAGGAGGAACAGGATGCCGAACAGCGCGCTCGCGAGGCCACCGAGGTAGACGAGGACGACGGCGATCGTCACCGGCACGGGTCGGCTCGGGGCATCCATGGGATGCGCGGCGATCGCGGGGGTGCCGCCCTCCGACTGCGTGCGCGCGACGTATCGCTTCTGGAAGAAGCGGACGATCTCGATGAGGACGATCGCCACGAGGCAGCACAGCGCAACGGTGACCGCGGCGCCCTCGCCCGGATCCACGAGCTCGAAGAACCCGCGGATGAAGCCGATGGAGAAGATCACCACGAGCGCGACGAACATCGCGCCGACGACCGCACCCTTGTACCGGTTGAGCGGGCGGGCGAGGATCCCCAGGATCCAGATGCCGACGACCGCGAGGATGATGGTCGCCCCGGTCCGTCGCGCGTCTGCGTCGACATTCTGCGACCGGATGATCAGCGTGTACACGGTCAGTGTCGAGGCGACGACGATGCCGGCGGGGATCGCGAAACTCAGCGAACGACGCAGGAACCCCGGGATGTACCGCTGCGCATTCGGCATGAGCGCGAGGAAGAACGCCGGGATGCCGATCGTCAGCCCGTCGGTGATGGACAGCTGCCGCGGGAGGAAGGGGAACTCCAGCACCAGGATACCGAAGAGGATCGCGAGCAGCGTCGCGTAGACCGTCTTGGTGAGGAAGAGCATCGACACGCGTTCGATGTTCGCGATGACCTGGCGGCCTTCGGCGACGACGTCGGGCAGGTGCGAGAACTTGCCGTCGAGCAGCACGAG
>ERZ781399.3678-NODE-3678-length-11602-cov-4.706331_pt1 | contig 11602 bp, 6 predicted proteins | sample MGYA00511014_ERZ781399 | MGnify/ENA primary metagenome ERZ781399 (study PRJEB29847, sample SAMN06458254) | wastewater metagenome | isolation source: Wastewater bioreactor | place: South Africa: Cape Town | study: EMG produced TPA metagenomics assembly of the...
TTAACGCCAATGTTACTGAGAGTTGTTGTTCGCGTAGCATTACGCATATATCGTGTTATCCAAATGTAAACAATTGCTAAACAAATCAACGGAACAGCATATAACAAAAGAATATGATAAATTTCAGGACCAAGATATGTATACGGAATTAAACAATAATTTTCTGTTGGTAAACGTGCATACCAATTGACGAATATCGGTGGTAAAAGAACAATTAATACGAGTAAACATTGAGCCAAGATTAAGAAACTGTATAAACGATAACTAAGTAAATAACGTTTCCTATAAAAGATAATTCGACATAAACGATAGATAGCTTGTAAACAATAACTATAATAGACTGAACATTCGAATATGTCGTAAAATAAACCCCAAATATAACAAAATGTCATGTTAACTAACAAAAAACCAGAAAATAAATTCGAAGTAACCATCACAAATGCGGTCAGACAAACGAGAAATGCACAGATACTTGTGTAACATGTTAAGACTAATGAAACATCGTGCATTTCACGACGAGTTCGATATGAAAGATAGAATATCATCAAATAGATTCCGATTGCAATATAAATTAAACACCAATTGACAATTCCCAATATAATTGATACAGATGACATCGTCATCCGTCGACTTCTATTTTAAATTCTAATCTGCGAAAAGAGAAAAAGGAGAAGATCGGAGGAAACGTTAGAGAATCAGCTTTTAATTATCTGAGATCATTAATTAGAGAGATTTTCCTTTTTAAATCCATTTTCTTTCAAATAAAATTAAATGAACTTAATGATCGTCTGCAAGAGTAAATCAAAACTCAACTGAACTCGATAAAAGGACAAATGAATGAAAAAAATGAGCTGATTAGTTTCAAGAAGGACAAAAAGGTTTTTTTTCTTTTTAAAAGTCTTACTTAAATTATCAAAATGACATTATATAGTCACACGACTTTCTAGATAAGTTTTAATAGCGTTTAATTAAGAGAAAAGAAAAAAAGTCTTTCCATAGGGAAAATGACGTTCATCTGTGAATATTGATTTGAAAATCCATGATAGAATTTATTTTTTTAAAAGAAAAAGAAAAGTTTCAGTTTTTGAATCATGTTTAAATGGAGACAATGATTTTAAAAGAAAGAAAAAGTTGATTTAAGCAAGTTCCATGGCTTCGCCAGCTGTTGTTGTTTTAACTTTTTCATTGACAATATCGAAATCAATTTTCTTGACGTTGGTTGATAAAACTTGAGTTGTACCTTTTCGTAATGTATAATCATTTTGTCTAAAAACAAATCAATGTCTGTCTGTCTGTCAAGTCAAATCGATTTGTTCTCTTTTACTTATCGCCTCGAACACCAACGATTTCATAAGGCAAGAATTTGTCTAATTTTTCTTTTGTTAAAACGAACATATTGATTTTACTGCCGGAATATAAATCCGTTGTTGTCGATGCGAAAAGTGCATCACGAACTAATTGTTTAGCTTCATCTTCCTAAACACACAAAAAAAAAACTAAATTGAAAAAGAAATCTTTCGATTTACAGTCATGTTTGGTTTAAAACGATCTTCGATGACTGATAACGACGTGTAACCACCTGAACCCGAAGCAATAAATGGTAGATAAGCAATGCTACCATGCGGATGAACACTGGCGATATGCGAGCCAGTAACATCGACACCAACGATGATTAAATAAGCACCGAGATAACCTTGATATCTATTCGACAAAAAAAAACAACATTTAGCAAAAAAAACAAAACGAATTTAAAAGAAAAACCTGAAAAGGTGTTGTTGAATTTTTCTAACAGCTGTTGCAACACGAACTTGACGATCTTGATTTAGTTTAAGTAATTCAAGTTGAGATTCAAGTAAACGTGTTTGAAAATCACAATCAGCCGATGTACCTGCACCAAGTGCATAAATATTATCCGAGAGACGATGAATTTTCAAAACATTGTCATCGAATATGATATTTCCTGCTGTACATCGACTATCAGCAGCAATTACAACGCCATCCTAAACGACGATTTACTTTCAATTTCAAAATCAAAAGTTTTTTTTTCGCAATACTTTGTATGTAACTGCAGCAATGGTTGTACCAGTTTTATGGATTTTACCGGGTAAAACTCCATTTTGTAACAAAAGTTCGTTTCTGCGAAAACAAAAGATCGGTTGGAGTGTTTTTTTTTTCAATCGATAAAAATGCTTACCGACGACAATTGTCAAAGACAAAGCCACCAGTTGCTTGTTCAAGAGCGATACCAGACATTCCTTTTTACTTGTTATGTTAAATAGAAATAAACAACAAATCTTTTTTTCTCTCGACAATAAGAAGAAAAGGCAGAGCGATGAGTCATCGGATGTGTCGACATCTACGTTCGGTTTTCATCGTCGAGTTTTTCATTTTCGAAAATTAATTCTGCAAATCAAATGAAAATATTTTTTAGAAAATATGTTCTTAAAAATTTGCGTTTGTTTTCTCAATTGTTAACTTCCGATAGTTGTCATCTGTAGTTGAATGCTATCCGACCGAACGAACGAAAAACTTCTTCTAATTATTTGTAGGGCTTCATTATTCATTCTCTCTCTGTTAATCATTTCCTTAAAAAGAAAAATTCTCTATTTAGAAAGCGGAAACATCGGAGTGTGAATCATTTCTTTCAACAAGACAAAAGAAGATGAATTCAATGAGACGAATATATCGGCCTTGGAGTAACAATTTATAAAGCAGTATTTTGCCTTATATTTCTTTTCTTTTTTTTTGTTGGTTAATTAAAGAACAAAAAAAGTATATGTCGACAGTCTTGTCATTTTAAGTTGACAAGTATGTCAAATTTGATTATACGAATCGAGGTAGAGAGATCGACAGACGTTCTTTTTTTATCAAAATAAGTTATGAGTCTTCGACATGAAATATAATTCCAGAGTGAGATCGAAAGTGCTTCATTTATTAACAGCTATAGCTTATTCACAATCATCAAGAGTTGCATGTTCAATAGAGAAAAAGAAATAAATTGATCATTAGCAAGAGATTCTTCTCTTATCAATTCGTTTTCCTGTTGTCTTCTTTTTCTGATCGATTTACTCTCAGTTATCGTCTAATTCGACGTACATCGGTAAATTTGATGAGAAAACCCGATTAAGAAATTTGCTGAGATATAAGATTTATGAAATGTCAATAGCTGATGTGCTTTTTCTCAGTCCTGTCTCGTTGGAAACAGTTGTTGATTGTTGAAAATAACATTATCTTTCGATTAAGAGACAAGACGCACAAAAAAGAAGAAGAAGAAGAAGAAGAGATACTCAATAAAACCTCGTTGACAGCATTTGATGAAAATTTCTTCGGAGAGATATTGTTACACGACAAGACAAACAAGAAACCTAACTCTTCGACATGAAATATGTTTCCTTTAATGAGATTCAAAATTCGTCTTTCTGATTGCCTTTAAATAGAATGACAAGTTTTTTAGATTAGTTAGACAAATAAACTAACGCTCTTTTGTATTTTTTTTCTTCTTCTTGTTTCACAGGATTTATTTTTATTCTCAATTATTGATAAAAAAAAAGAAGAAGAAGAAGATCAAATGTATCAATCGTAAATGGGTGTCATGTTGACAAAATGTCTTTCGCATCGATAAACAACGCCTATTGCTTTGTTTACAGTTCATCTCAAATTACAACCGACCAACGAATCAAAGTAGGATGACTTCATTTTTTTCTGTTTTAATATACTTCAACTATCAAACATTGGATAATTGCTCTCGTGTAAATAAATAAATGCAAGGATAAGAGAAATTTTGTCGTTCTGTTTCAGTGAGAATTTCTAGTTAATATTCATTCATTCATTTATTCACGATCGTTCTTTCTTTTTCTCAATTCACCAGGAGAATTATTCGGCCCGAAACAAATTAGCATTGTTCATTTCGATCGATTGGGATTATCGGTGCTCGACGAACACAATCATTAGTTGATGCTCTGAAATCGATATTTGCATTTTGTCCGTCAAAAAATAGCTTTTCATTAATTCAATCACGAAAATAGACGAGATGAGAAACAAATGTTGTCAAAAAACAGAGTTGATAGCACTCGAACAAAAGAGCGTAGTTGTTAGAGAAACCTTTTTAGATGTTTGATTCAATGAAAGAGAAAAGAAACTAATTGTTTGCGAGAGTTATAAATAAACATGTTCTTTCAATGTTCATTCACGAGAATAATTCAATCGAACATTTCAAAAGAGATACTTTTTATATTTAGATTTACATAAAACATCAGTAAACGTTGCTTTTTCCTAGCTAAACAAACTAATGAAAAATCCATTTAACCTCGAGTCGAAATCTAAATATAATTACCACACAGAGAGAAGAGAAGAGAAACAAATCAAGCTTCTGGTTATTGTAATTCGAATAATTGAGATGTAAGTGTCATTAGGCGAAGTTTCGAAAACAAAAATCTAATGGAAATTACGATCAGTTCTTTGCTCGTTTGTGTTTTTCTATTTAACGTTTCATAATCTTGACATCCCTCGAACGTATAGTTAGAAAAACGGATGTAGTTCAACGATGCTGAGAAGAATTTATTGAATAGAAAAGAACAAAAGTCAAAAAGCAAAGAGAGTGATGTCCTATCGTGAACTTTTTTGCGTTTACTAATAGAATCAGGCGAAGAGAGACTTGCAAGCTAGGCAATAGTATATCTATTCGATTTACTTTCTCGATCATGCGAACATTATTTTACAATAATCAATCTTAGTTTGTTTCTCAAAATGTCAATTATATGAGATTTGCGAATTCTTTTGTTCGGTCGGCAAGGATTTTGTTTTTTTAATAATAAAAGATTGATCTTTTATCGTTCATAGACAAAAGAGAGAATAAAACACACCGGTCGATGTTGTTAAATCTTGTGTTTTGTTAAGATATAATGTCATGTGGCGTCAAACAACAAATGAAATCATCGATTGGATATGTATAGTTATGTTTATTCTCGGTACACTTGGTAATATTCTCGGTTTAATTGTTTTTTTATCACGAAAATTTCGTCAAACGACGTACGGCCGTTTAGCTATCGGTTCATTAATCATCAATCTTCTTTGTGTTTTTCGTTATTCGTTACTTCTTCATACGAAAATTCGTCTTTGGATAACATATAAAGTCGGTCAATCCTGGTTGACTTGTAAATTATATCGTTTATCATCTTGTTTACGTATTTTATCCGCATTTATTATTGTTGCATGGACGTACGAACGTTTTGCTTATGTTACCATTCATTATCGTTTTTTTACGAGTCATCAATTTGCTAAACGATATAAACATTATTTTATGGGTTTTGTTTTGTTTGCCTTGATTTGTATATTAACTGGACCAACTGTATATTTCTATCAGCCCGTTTTAGTTCCTCTTCGTAGTCAATCGAATACAACATCATTCAGGTACTTTGCAGAAGAAGAATCTTCGTTCATGTTTTTCGTTTTGTTTTGTTGAAGGTTAAATAATGAATCGTCGTCAGATGATTCGTATCGATCTTTTTGTAGTTTAAAACCAACGTTGTCTGAGTCGTGGTTTCATTTTCTAACTGATGTTCGATTTGGTTTGAATTACACGACGTTACGTTCGATATTTTCTGAGATAATTCCATCGATTTTCGTGATTTTATTCGATATCGGAATAATCGTTCATGTTGTTCAATCGACATCGTTTATTTCGACGACTAATCCTCCTCCGACGAGTGCACGTCCGAGTTATCGTGGTTCATTTCAAAGTAAAACCGAAGGACAAGACGGTCTGATGGTTCACAATCGACCGAGAACTTCGTGGATGAATATTGTTTTAATACTTCATTCGTTTTTATTCTGTTTTTCTTCGTTAACAGCAACGATTGTACATTGGTCGACATCGGATCCGCTTCTTTCACATTGGACAAGTGTTGTTATTCTAATAAATTGTTCGCTGAACTTCTACGTTTATTGTTTAAGTGGAAAATCATTTCGAAATGAAATTCAAAAGTTATTCTATCGGTATTTTCAATTTTATTGTTATGGCAAATTGATGAACTTGTTTCGAACGACGTCGCAACGAGAAGAAGTTTCTCAAGTTGTTCGAATGCGTTTAGTTCGACATCGAAGTACGATTATTCCACGACAATCGATAGCTCATCTCAGAAAAACATCGTTCATTTCAGCGAAAGAATAAAACAAAAAACAAAGATTTGCAATTTACTCAACGAAAGTTTTTTAGTTGATTCTTTTTTCTAAAATAAATCGATTGGTTCTATTCAACGATGAATAGAATCGAAATAATGACGTCATTTTTTGTGTGAACAAAGAAAGAAAGATCGATGTTTTGTTCATTTTCGTCTGACTAAATCAGAATGTTAGCTGTGGTTTCGGCTCATTCCATTGCTGGTTTAACCGATATTTGTTATACAAATGATGGAAATCATTTTCTAACTTGTGGACAAGATGGAGATATTCATATATTCGATAGAAAAACCGATGAAGTCGAACATATTCGTTGTGCTGATCAATGTTATTGTTTAGCTGTTCATGTTCGTTGATTGATTTCGATTTGTGTGTGAAATAGAAAATTTTGTCTTTTGATTTGAAAAGGATTATCATTTGTTTGTTGGAACAAATCGAAATGAATTGGAAGTTCGATCGTATCCACATGGCGATTCATTGCCAAGTCTTGTTCATTTTACTCAACCGGTTTCAGCACTTTGCCTATCGAATTCATCGCTTTTCGTTGGAACAAGGTCAAGCATTGAATTTGCAACATTTTTCTTTGAAATTTCTTCTTCGTTTAGAGATTTTAAAGTTGTGATGATCAATCTCAATGATGATACAAATAAAATGAAGTATTTCGATGGTCATCAAGCGCCAATTTTATCTCTCAATGTTTATGAAGATAAACGTTGGCTTGTAAGATGTCAATTTCTCTGTTTTCTTTGTAAATCAAATTGTTTATTGAAAGGCAACAGCTTGTTGTGATGGATTTGTTCGAATTTTTAATCTTGATAAACAAACATTAGTCAAACAATTGAATCTTCTAACAAAATCCAATGATATCGAGTAAAGATTTCGATGAAATCAATTGAAATTCGATGTTGAATGTATTTAGAACGGCTTCATCTTTGGCTAAATTCGATTGGGATAAAAAAGATCATGTAAAGAAATCAACAATTCTCAAGATAAACTTCGATTTACATTTGATTTTCTCTAGATGTTGGCAATTCCAGTTAAAAATACGATTGAATTCTATGAAACCGACAAATGGACAAAGAAGAAAACCTATGAAAACGATTCGAATGATCAAATTATAAACTTAATTCGTTATTCACCATGTGGAACTCTGTTTGTCATTGGTTATGACAATGGTCAATTATCGATTGTCAATCGATTGACATTCGATATTTGCATGAATTATTCATCGAAAGATGCTGTTTGTTCACTTGCCTGGAATCCAGTGGAAACAACTCAATTGACTTGTGTTACAATGGCTGGTGAATATGCGCATGTCGATCTCTCGGAATATCTTTCCAAACCGAAAGAAAATCTCATCGAACAAATGTTAATCGATAATACTGAAGAGAGTCAATCGAATTCGAATGATATTCAAGAAGAAGAAGACGAAGAAGAAGACGAAGAAGAGGAGAAGAAGGAGAAAGATGTAATTCCAAAATGGTTTGAACGAGCAACATCAATGATGAGCGAAGGCAAATCCGTTGAATTACAAGAACCATTTCAATCGACTTCAACATCGAAATATCTCGAAAGTCGTTTTCTCATTTGGAATAATATCGGTGCAATTACATGTTACACCGAACAAATTCAAATCTCATTTCACGATGTTTCCTATCATCATTCGATTACAATTGATAATAAAACAGACAAATATACACTTGGTGATTTGTCATTGAAAGCAATTATTCTCGCGTCAACACAAACGAATAAACTCCTTTGTATTTTGTATCAATCGTGGGATTCGAATACGAGAGAATGGACGATCAATACGGAGAATAATGAGAAAATCGAAATGATTTCTCTCGCTGAGAATTCAATTGGCGTTGGAACATCGAATCGATTGATTCGTTTGTTTAGTTTATCGGGAATTCAACAACGAATTATCCGTTTACAAGGTCCAATTGTTTCGATGTGTTCGTATCAAAATCAATTTTGGATTGTTCATCATTCGACGCAAGGTCTTCCGAAAGAACAAGCCATGTCGTATCTTCTCTTCGACAATGAAGAAGATCATTATCAAACGGATTATTTACCATTAACACCGAAAACAAAATTGATTTGGATCGGCTTTTCTGATAGTGGCAAATGTTTCTATTTGGAGAAATCCGGTCAATTGAGTATGCTCAGATTAACGAGAAACAATCAATTTGAACCGATTTTAATTTCCAATCTCAAACAAGAAGCTGAAAAAGCAAATCTAACTAATTATTGGTTATTAGGAATCAATGATTTCGATGGGAAAATTCAATTACGTGTCATTGAATTGCGTAGTCAATCATTTCCGGAACTTGTGCCTTGGCCACTTGTTTCAATTATTTCAATTCCTCTCGCTTTGTATCAACTTGACACAGAGAAATCACAAGCTGAAAGTGATTATTTGAAAATGAAATTATTCACTCAATCAACTGATGACGAAGAATTTACAAATAATGAACGACAATGTTTAATTAAAATGTTTGCTTTTGCTTGTAAATCAAATCGTGAATATCGAGCATTTGAAATTTGTCAATTAATGGATTCGGTTGCACTTAACTTAGCAACTCGATATGCAACGAAATCAGGAAAAACAACTTTAGCTCAGAAAATTACCGATGAACTTATGGAACAAACAAAAGAAATCGAACAAAAACAAAAACAAATTCAACGTTTACCATCGCCTATGAAACCAGCAGCAACAACAACAACTCATTCGTCGATTTCTGTTTCATCGACTTTTCAAGAAAATCAAACATCTCGATCGAAAGCTCCTGCAGCTAGCGGACCTTTTAATAACCCATTTCGAAAGAAAAATCTACCAAATCAAGTCAATCAACCGATTGAAACAGCAGCTAATGATGAATTCAGTCAATGGAAACCTTCGGTTAATAAATCGCGACTCATTTCGAATAGTAAAATAACGATTCAAGTAAATAAAACAAATCCATTTTATTATTTCTCTCAAAAGAACACATTTTTGTCTTTCGTTTAGAGTGAAACAACAACAACAACAACAACAGCAGAAATTGAAGATAATTCAACAAACGGAAAAAGAAAAATAGAACAAAGTGATGACGAAAACAATGAAGATAATATTGGTGTTAAAACAAAACGAAATCGACTTCAACAATTTGCATGTAATCGATAAACACACAACTCTATTTGTTAGATTCAATATGTAGATTTACATAGTTTATTACTCAATAAAAATTTGAAATCATTGTAGAATATCATTTGTTAAATGCAATATCATCATATGACTCATTTGCATTCAAACGATGATAAAACAAAAGAAAAACGTAGATAAATTCGTTTTCTAGTTTAGTTAAAAGAATCGAATAACGAATATGACGTTGAAAATTGTTTTACTTTTGTCGATTTTATCAAACGGTGTTCTCGGTCAAACGCCAAGCCCACCAAACCCTCAACACTTTCTTCAATAAAAAATCCAAGGACTTCTACGAGCGTGGTATCCTTTCTCTACAGGAGCGTTGGCAACAAGTCATAGATACTGATGGAGCATATATCGGTCAAAGCTAATTGTATTCTCCGAGTTAGAAGATAAAAATAAAATTTTCGAAAAAAACGCAAAAAATTTGTTGCCAGCCTAATATATCGCGTTAATAGTTTCATGAGTTTATTTTTATTGAATATAAAAAATTGAATACGTAGATTGAGGGTTATAAGGATTATATGAATGCATTAAAATAAAAATGTAAAGTTATTAATCGCCACCAATTTCACTCGCACTCGTCGTTGTTATATCAGTTTTATTTGGTGGACAGCCTGGTAATGTACTCGCGATATCAAGAGTAATGGCACCATTAATCGTAGGGTACGTACAACAACAATTACAGCAAGCAGGTGCACCACCGAAAAACTCAGAGCACTGATAGTTACAGCCGTAAGTAGTAGAATCAATTTTGAATGTATTCGCAGGAAAACTATTGCACGTACAACTTTGTGCATTTGCCATTTGTACCATTATGAACATAACTGTAAGAACTCCAATAATAGCTAACGATTGATTTGCGATCATGTTTATTTTAATAAGAGTATAGAATATTTTCGAAATAGTTTTATTTTCAATGCAGACTTCTCACCTTTATTTATACTCGAAAAAAATGACCGTGTATGATTGTATTCATATTTTCATGCATGATTGTATTCATATTTTCATGCATGATTGTAAACATGTTTTTATCCATGATTGTAAACATATTTTTATGCATGATTGTAAACATATTTTCATGTATGATTGTAAACATATTTTCATGTATGACTGTAACCATATTTTCATGTATGATTGTAACCATATTTTCATGTATGATTGTAACCATATTTTCATGCATGATTGTATATGGTGTAATCATACACGCTCATTTTTTTCGAGAGATTTGAATTTTTATGTTCCAAGAAACTATCAATACTAATGATAAATACTAGTTTCACTGTAGGATTAAAATTTAGCTGGAACACTAAGAAATTATGTCTTACAGGTCTTCCATTTTTTTTAGTATATATGAGATCCACGGTGACCAAAACTAGTTTGTAGGAACTAAAGAATCCGTAACTAATTTTTTATTAGTTTTAGTCTTTGTATAAAACTGGTATTTCCATTACTACATTTCCAGAGTGCTTGGTAATTCTTGAAATAGAGAGACAGTCAATTCTATGTTAACTTAATTTTATTAATTGTTTACACGTATTTAATTACATGTTTCAATTAAGTGATTGATATGTTCAATTTAGACAGAATACGTACGCATACGAATAACATATATACTTGCGACGAATTGACCTAGTACCATGTTTTTCTTCTATAAATAAAAAAAACAAAAAAAAACATCAGTGTAATTCGATACTTGACTAACAGTTTATTTCTGAAGCAGAAAGCATAAAATCGATGACTGTATAAATTGTGAATATGAATATTTCAATCCTATATAAACGAAAAATCTTGGTAGAATTAAACTCTTTCAAGGCGATATTAGCTACTGGCAACTCACACAATGCTTTGACCAGAAAATGATGTACAAAATAGATTCTTTTATTTATTTTTTTACAACAAAAAATGATAGTTAGTTCCGCATCTACTGCGTTTATATCACTAGTTGGTTTACTTTTTTATGAAGAAAAATGCTTTTCGTTCAAGACAATCAACGCAATACTTAGGGCTATTGAAAGGTAGTGGCAGCGACACTTTAGTATCCCAAAGTATGTTTCATAAAAATGTTCTTTTTGCATATATGTGACCATCTCCTTTGATACCTGATACTTTGTCCTTATAATACATATATTTCGTATTTTGTCCTTTCCTTTCTCTCTCATAGACTAGTGTATAAAGCGCTTCTTCTTAATTGCGGTTACTTTTTTTAATTAGTTAGTTTAAAGTGACCGCAATTGA
>ERZ781399.3687-NODE-3687-length-11572-cov-3.501172_pt1 | contig 11572 bp, 10 predicted proteins | sample MGYA00511014_ERZ781399 | MGnify/ENA primary metagenome ERZ781399 (study PRJEB29847, sample SAMN06458254) | wastewater metagenome | isolation source: Wastewater bioreactor | place: South Africa: Cape Town | study: EMG produced TPA metagenomics assembly of the...
AATGTCGATTTAATCTCGTATTTATTTCAATTTTTTAGACATTTGCGCCAGAAGTAACAAACGAAAAGCATGAAAACACCCTAAAAAAATTCACGTTTCTTTTCTTTCTTTGTTTTGAATATATTAAGATTTATTTACTCGAAGGTCGCCATGAAGATTATGCACATATTCCAAGTACATCACCGACACCTTCGACAGCTAGTTATGTTTTTGGAAATCGTTTTCAACATCGTTACAATCAGGATGAAAATGATAACTCATTGCTCAGAATGCAACCGCCCTTTCCTCGACGACCAATGCGCGGAGGAAAACATTTTCCACCACATACGATTCTCACCGATTCATTATCGCAAATGCCTTCAACAGGCAGACAAAGTTGGGCAAAATATACACCGATTGGCTCAGGTAAATTCTTTATTTTGCTGCCGATATTCTATTTTATATCGTTTTTGTGTTGTTTTAGATCCTGAAGAATCTTTATCGAGGTTAGTAGAAAAAAGAATGAAAATCTACGTGAATCATTTAAAGATAAAAACGACAAACAAATCTAATCGTCGTATTTCCTATTTATAGCATTTCTTTTATTACAACTCTTACATCGAGGTATAAGCATGAATTTGCATAACACCAATGTTTTGTTTTCTCTAAATTTCATTGAACATTGGGCTATTGTTGAAATCTGTGTGGAAAAAATAGTGTTTAACTGGACGATCTTTTTTTCTAAATGTAGAGATGTATCGAAATTGAAAGAAGAACAAGAACGTCTTCGTCGACGTCAAGCTGAACTTGAACGAATGCGACGACTTGCCGAAGAGAAAAAAGCTCGAAATGAACGTGAAGAAGCTGAACGTCGTCGATTGGAAGAAGAAAAAGCTGCAGCTGAACGACGTCGTCTTGCACAGGAAAGAGCTGAAGCCGAACGTCGTCGTCGATTAGAAGAAGAAGCAGCAGCAACAACAATTCAAGCGTCTTTTCGTGGTTTTAAAGATCGACAAGCATTTAAAGAACGAAAACGAAGGTAAAACACTTTTATGTTTATTTGACTTTTTCAATTCGAAAATCAACACTTCAGTCAGATCGATATTTATAACGAACAAACATATTTTCATCATTGTTCCTATCTTAGCTCACTTTCAGGTTACATCGCACTTTATCTAGCTCTAGCAAAAAATCCGATGCGGTATGATTTTGAGCATGTCAAAGATTAGTTATGTGTTTTTTCTTTCTTTATTTTGTTTAATCTTAAAATGAATAGAAATTGAAAAGAAAACAGTTCATCAATCGAATCTATAGACGAATATTTGGAGAAAAAAACAAACATAAGATATCTATTTGTGCATGATTCTTATTCATATGTGTTATTTTATTTATTTATTTATTTTTCTTTGTTTCTTCTTCTTCTACTTATTTCTTCAGTGATATTCATGATAATTCTCGAATTTTATCATCCAGTTCTCAGTCAACAATGAAAGATGAAATAAATACAAATAAAGATGAAACAGATATTGATGATGATGAGAATGAAAATGAGAATCATATTGTGAATGATTTCTCAGACGGGTTAGTTTATTTTCTAGTTGAATGCACATTGAATTGATTGAAATCGATTCATTCATTTGTTTGTTTGTGTTTGTGTGTTCGCACGAATGTTTTGTATTGACACAAAACAAATCGTATATTGAATTATTCTTACTGATTATTACTTAGTACGAAGAAAATTGATGAAAAAAATCAAGATATTGAAGAAAACAATGAAAATTCAACGGTAGATGCATCGTTCTATCGAGGTTTTCGTCGACGATCATTATTAATTCCAACACCAGTTGAAAATCGACAGTAAGCAACATCAATTGATAGTAATTGGCTTAATCCATTGTACATCGATTTTCATTCAGTGAAAATCCTAAAATTTCAAGTCCAAAATCAAAAATTACCGATCATAGTGAAACATCAAATGACATGTACGCGATGTTTGTCTACTTGTTTGTTTCTTTGTTTGCTATTAACTCTACTTCGTATTATTTACCATACTGAATGTTATATTCAGTCGATTCTATTTGATTCAATCGTACAAATGAATCGAACTGAATTTGTTGTTATCAGTTGACTTTTTCTCTTCTTGATTGATTATCTTCTATATCTAGTCATCAAACTATTTCACGAACATCTTCATCGATTTCCTATGGAAATTCTTCACAAACAACACCAAGAGAAAAATCAAATCGAAAAATGAAACGTTCAAAAAGTGTCAGTTCGACTACATCGAAATCATCATCATCTAACTCGAATGATTCGAGAACTCAAGACACTATTCATACAAAATCGTTTGTTGTCGAACAAGTTGAAATAACAAATCAAATCGATGAAAATCAAACTAAAACTAAAGATACTAATCTTGACACTAAGAGTCAATCTCGACAATCCACTTCAAATACCGATCCAGAAGTGAAATTGATCGATGACGAGTGAGTAACAATCGCATACATGCTAAGTTTGCATCACAATACATATCTTTATCTATTTATTCATTCAAATTTACGTATAATATCACTTATGCGTGTGTGTTTGTGTTTGTGTTTGTCTTCTAAATGTGTGTATATTCATTTTTACTAGTTGAAAACACTGCAAATATGTGTGATTTGTATTTGATTTTGAAAATTAATTTCGTTATGTTTCAAAAGGATTGAATTTGAACGACGGGAAGCTGAAGCTCGACGACGTCGACAATTAGAAGAAGAAGAACAAAAACGTAAAGCAAAAGAATTAGAAGAACAACGACGAAGAGAAATAGCCAAACGTCAAGAAGATCGTACGTAGTTTCTTTTTAAAAAAGAAACCCGAATAGGATAAGTCTATATTTAGAAAATCGATTTGAAAACAAAAAAGAAACTACTCATGTCAATCACCCATTGAGTAGTTAATTTACATGAGATCCGTTCACGAGTTTTGTGTTTTTCTTTCTATCAGATAGTACTCGACAGCAAATGAAAAGAAAAAATAGAGGAATTTGAAGTTAAAAATCAAGTGTCATGTTGATCTTTTCTAGCCGATTCACTTCGAGCTCGTCTTCAAGAATTACGTGCTCGTCGTGCAGATTTAGAAAAAATTCGCGAAGATGTTATTAAAAACTTGAAAAATATTCACAATCGAATTACTTTACGACGAAAAGAAGGTTATTTATTTAACAAAAAAAAACAACAGTAAAATAATATTTAATAGAGAATATTGATCGTTTGTAGCTCGTGATATGTGGAAAAAGAAATATTTTATTGAAAAGAAAAAAACTCCACCAATGGAAGAACGCGTTCTTCTTTTAAAAACCGATCTCGAACAAATACATAAGAAAACTATTCAAACAATGGATGCTGAAACGAAACATGCATCACAAATGGGCTATGCCAAAGAACTCGAAACGGGAGTAGGAATTTATTATCTTGTTTGTTTTACTTTTGATACTCATATCTTTCGTATTTCTAAAGAATTTTCTCATGCAAATAACACGTACGCATCATGATATTCAAGATGTTCGTTATCAAGTTGAACAAGCCAAGTTACGATTAACGACCGATGTCAAAGTAAAGCTTTCTTTTGTTTTTATGGTTTTGAAACATGTGCTTAAATGTTCTTCTAGCTACGAAATCAAGCTGAAAACGAATGTCGTTCGTTACGACATGAATTAAATCAAGCAAAAATGAATTTAAATCATATTAAAACTCGTGTTGGAGCGTAGACATTTTCTTTTTTCATTTCTTTTTCTTTTTATTCTGAAACTGCAATATACAATAATTATTAACGAATAAAATCAAAAAAAAACGGGGATGCATTCAAATATGTATGTGTAACTTAACTAAACTAAACACACGAATAAACAACAGAGACAAAAAAAACACAGAAATGATAATATTAAAACCAATTGATTGATTTAATCATCATTGTCATCGTCTTCTTCTTTTTCGTCTTCTTTTTTCTTTTTATCTTCTTTCTTTTTGTCTTCTTTCTTTTTCTTCTTGTCTTCCTTTTGGTCAGCAGCTTTAGCTTTAGCATCAGATTCTTTCGAGCTCGATGATGATGATGATGCGCCACCGTCACCTTTAACAGCAGCAATAATATTTTTTTCTAATTTAGCAAGACGAGCTTTGAATAAACCAAGAATATTTTTAACATCAACAGTAATCGTAGCTTTCGATTCATCGCCTTGGTGATGACGTTGATGTTCATGATGAACATGATATTCATGTTCATCATCTTTGTCATCATGTTTATGATGTTTTTGATGTTCGTGATGAACATGATGTTCATGTGGATCTTCATGGTCATGTGATTCTGATTTATCCTTGGCATCAGCTGCGTTGTCGTCGTCTAGAAAATGTAAAATGTATATCGAAGATATAAACATGAAAATCTATACCTTCTTTCTTGTCTTCTTCGTCTGATTCTTTTTCTACAAATAGAGAATAGATAATTTGGATGAATATGTCGAAATTTATTTCGAAAATCTTACTGTCTTCAGCTGCAATACCAACGGCGACGACAGGTACTGCTGTATCATTATTAGCAACGGCAGCAGCAGCAACAACTGGCGGATGACTGTAGCTTACTATATAGAATAATATTAAAGGACTATTTCGAAAAAAAACTAAGTTCGAACTTACCAGCCATACATATTGCCATTAAGGCGAATATTTGTAGATGCATTACGCTTGTAAGATTTATGTTCGGTAGGGAATAGTAAATGTGAAGAAATGTTCAGATGTGAAAGTGTTGGTAGTATATATAGGATGCCAGAGAGAGAGATAGATAGAGAGAGAGAAAGGATCAGATAGTAGACATAACCTTATCAATCATAATTGTCTGTGTAGAATACTGAAAAGTCTCATTGGCCGAATTGACCGAAGAATCATGCTATTCTTATTCTTCTCTCGTTTCCAGCGGAGCATCAAACGAAACAGAACAATCATTTCTATTCACACATCATCTGATCTTATACCAAGAAAGAAGAAAAAACAACGAACGTAGTCTAGTTTCCCATAGTCATCAATAGGCAATGCACATCTGTCTTACAATAGATGATTATTTTCACATGAGAATGATACCATGTGATATACGGTTGATGAGTAGGTCACGAAAACTGATATGTAGTCTAGTCAGAGATAGTCTTGTTTGTATTTATCTACCAATCAGACAGAAATAAATGAGAAAAAAACAAAGTACCATGTGAATGAACAGATGTTTAGTCTGAAATCAACGAGACTGTCTTTAAGAACAACGAATGACCGATAGAAATCATGTCGTCAACGTGTTTTTCGTCTTTCTTTTTTTTCTTTATATCTTGTGAATGTAAATAGTAATCTAATCGATGAAATATTCATTGAAACAAACGAAATAAATCAATAGAGGAAATAGATAGTGTCAAAAGTAGTTTCACTCATAAATCAATCGACTATAAAACAAACGTTTGACTGACATGTCAACTAACGCGGTCTGCGTCTCTTTTTTTTATGACATGCAATATTTTCGATTGTATCAAAGAAATCATTTCATTAACTAAAACGATAGATAAGTTCAGCTTCAATTGACATTTAATTCATCCGAGTAATTCGATTTACGTTCTAGTAAAATAAATCAAGTGTAATAATAGAGGGAAAAAAAGACGAACTTATACGTATTTATTATCTTGTTACTCATAGTCGAGTAAATCTTTTGTTTTTTCTTTCGAAATCTCTAACTAATTGACATACAATACTTACCAACGATTAATGTCAATTATCATACAAATAAGGGAGATTATATATTCTTGCACCATGTAGAAAACTTCTGTCCAAGGCTAATACTATCATTAATTATCGAGCAAAAAAAGACGTCGGTTAAATGTTACCATATAGATATTCTTTCGACTTAGTAGTTTTATAAAAGTTATTTATATGCAAATGATCAAGTCGAAATTCTTATATACGTATGTTAGAAAAAAAAAGAGAAACGAGAATTTTAAATGAAACAGAACTAAAAACAGCTAACACTAGAAAAAGAAAAAAACATTGATGTATGTATTTGTATGCATAAACTCGATACTATGTTTTAATAAACCGGATATGACGGTATTCGATGTGTAGGAATGTTATTTCGATGATGCATGGGCGATGTTCGATAGAATTTTTTATGCATTCGATCAAGTAATGAAACCGGTTGTTGTTGAGGATATTCTGAACGTGATCGTCTCTGTTGTGAACGATTTATAAAATCACTTTTCGATGTCAATAGAACTGATAATGGTGATGCAAGATTTTCATGAAGACTTAATGATAGTTCATCTTTATGTTTCGATGCGTGCGGAGGAAATGAGAATTGTTGTAATGAAACATCACGTCGACGTGCGCGTCGTAGAGGTACTTTTTGTGAGACTGTTGAAACAGGATGATTGTCATAGATACTTTGTATACGTTGTTGACGATAATCAGTACTAAATGAACGTTTCGAAATAGAAGATTTTTTATCGATTGTATTAGTTTGTTCGTCATCGGATGAACTTAATCGATTTGTTGATGAAATCAATTGTTGTTTGCGTGTGCGACGACGGCGACGTTTCTGATTCGTTGTACTTGATGTTGATGCATTTATAAAACTATCGTCTTCACTCGAACAACAACAATTGGCTGATGAAACAATGGACGTTGATAGTAATGGATATGTTTGAGATGAAGATACATTAACTGAAACAATCTGTCGATTGTTTGGACTTGTTACTTCGATACTTGTTTTTAATTTTGAAATATCAGATTTTTTCAATGAGCTTAATGTATGTAAATTTTCATAATCATCATCATTTGAATCGATATGAATCGATTTTACTGTTGGTTGACTCTCAAATTCTTCATAGATTTTATTCTGATAGGATGATGTTGATGAATCAGCGAGATATTGTTCACATTCGAGCGTCAATGCATGAAATAGATTGTCTAATGTCGATGAATTGAGCAATGGACGTTTTTTAAAGGAATTTTCCATATTTGATTGATCCCTAGTTTGTACATATTGTCGACTATGATTATTCAATGACGATGTCGTACGAGGTGGCGTTAAGGATACAGCTGTGATTGAAGGCAAAGAATAATCATGTTCGGCAAATGCTAATAATGTAGATGGTTTAGTTGAAGAATCACGAGAAATTGGATTATTGGTGGTTGTTGATGACGATGATGATTCATTGTGAAGGATTTCAGATAGAAGTAAATTAAGACGATCTGCTGTAGTCATTTTCAATCAAACGAAATCTAAAATGATACAAATATATCCCTTCCCCTATGTCTAGACGTAATTCATATTGATCAATAAAAAAAAGCTCGTTTTGACAATCTATTAAGTCGAATATTCTAAACTCAGTTAATGATATGTATCAGTTGTTTGTAATAACAAACTTTCACTAATTTTTTTCTTCTTCCTCATCTTCTTGTACATCTAGTCTTTAAGATGATGATGATGTTATTCTTACTGTTATTGATTATTTATTTAGTCTATAAAAATCACATTGCTTACAATGTTAATTAGACAATACATTGTTGAATTTTAGTAGCTCGGCTAAAATAACAACAATAAAAAGAATATTAGTCAACTGTAGTCGAAAGAAAGAAAAGAACAAGAATGATAGGCATCCTCGACTTTTTTTTCATGTTAATAATATAAAGAAGAAGAAGAAGAAAAACGAGGGAAAGAAAAAAAAAGACGAGGATGAGAAACAAACTAGTCTTGTTTAGCTGACAGAATAATCAAGGATGATGACTTGTATTTTTTTCTCTGACTCTCTCTCTCTCTGTCTCTTTCTCGCCTCTGTTTTCTTTGATACGCTATATACAAGAACACGAACTCTGCTAAACGACAGAAGCACATGAGTCTAAGGAAAAAAAAAGGAAGTCGATGAGAAATAGATGATTATCGTCATTTGTGTCTGTCAACTAACTTTCATTTTCGTCAATCTAATAACAGCATCAAACAGTAACAATGATTATATATAGTCCATTCGAGACACACGACTAGGCTTCAAGCAATTAATGATATATTCGCACTAATAAAAATCGATACTTTCGTCTTAAAATCAAATAAAAAAGAAAACCAAAGAAAGACGATGGTCTCTTTAATTTATTCATTTTCGCACATACGTACGTAAAACATAGACATCAAAGACAAAAAACCATCAATACCCTTCGTGCAGTTGGTCGCAATTGTTTGTCTGATTTCCCTGAAGGCACACATTGCAATGGTTTATGTTCAACGTAACATACAATTGCACCATAACTGTCGTCTCATTTTTTTTTCTTCTTTTTCTCGCATCCTCTTCAATGTCAATAGGCTTGTTTAGCATACAATAAATGAATCTCTCATTTTTTTTTAAACTGATGACGATGATGATAGGGTAAAATTCGTCAATACTTTCTCTCATTCTCTCGTTCTCTTTTTCTTATCAACACAGCAAGAATAATACACGATTGAGTCGATCTATAATTATATAGATCATGCAAAAAAGAAAACTTCGACATGAATGATTGGTTGCATACAAAGAAATAGATCGGATACTTTAAATGTTATATTATCATATTAGAATGTGAGAAGATGAATATTATTCTTTCTACCCACTGTCTGTCTGTCTGTGTGTCGACGTGTGTCTCTTAACAGAAGGTTAATTAGTTTCAAATAAATAAGTTTGAACATTTTATGATAAACAAAAGATAATCTTTGCGAAAGCTAATTCGTATTTCAATGAGTATCAATGAATAATAGCACGTATTATTCTGTCTGAGTATGATAAGAAATTGACGGAGCAAATGAAAAGAGAAAAAAAAGGAATCAAATCGTTTCGGTAGAACCCTACTTAAGTATATAGAAACAAATTTTAGTAACATACTATTCATTGTAATAGTGCAGAGAATGAAGAAAAAAAGACGATAACCTTGTAAAGATATATTACTTATATATTTGCAATACGATTGTCGAAAAAAAGTGAATAGTCATTCTTTGCCATCTCATTTATTATTCACAAAGATTAAATTAACCGCTGAGAATATGGCAAGCTGATGAACTAATAGAAACTACTCTCGTTATAATGAACAAAGAGATATATTAATTCAATTAGATTTTCAAGGATTTTTATTAAAGACAAAGAAAACTACGTCAATTTACCGACGGATTTCTTTTTCACTTTTTAAATCCGTTTAAACTGAAAAGAAAACTAATAAAAAATATTTACACAAATCTCTTTTTTTTATTATTCTCGATTTCGTCTCCGCGGATTTTTAACTATTTGATACGAGCGAGTATTTCAGTATCAAATAACTATTTATTCCAAAGGATTATAATAAGAACAAAAAAAAAAGAACTTGAATTGATCTCTCAATAGTCGAAATACAATTGCAGATTGTAACAGATAAGCTAAAATCTTTTTCAATCATTTGACAAATAATTTTTGTCAATCGAATATTTGATCGAAGAATCCTACATAAAGATTTCAAATAAAAAAAGACCCTGATTATCCATCCATCAATCAATAATCAATTGATTTTGGCATAAAAAAACTCATTGTTTTATGCAAATCATTTTTGACGTGTTTTAAATTTTTTACGAAGAAAAAAAAACGCTGAAGAAGCAAAAGAAAATATACATATGTAATTTGCAAATTGTATTTCAACGTGTCAACGAAAATCTATTCATAAGAAATTCGAATGAAATATCATAGTAAAAAACATCTGAAACAGCTTCTGTGTCTTATTTCATTGATTTCATTGTCAATCATATCCTTCGACAGAAGGAAATCGGTACAAAAAAATATACATTTTTCTCCATCTGTTGAATTATCTTTTGATTACAAACAGAGAAGAAGAGAAAGGCAACAAAAAAAAGTCAGTCGACGATTATTGAAAGGCCATCACTAGCCTTCGAGCGAATGAAATGACAAAACAAAAAACTAAAGAAATCAGTTTCAATCTCTAACATTTCGACAACTAATTTATTTTGTTATTAAATCGTCTTTTAATCTCTGATGTGTTTGCTTTTTCAAACGATCAAGTTCTTCTTTAATTTCTCTTTTTCTTCTTTTTTTTTCTTTTTTTTTTTTTTCTTCTCTCTCTCTCTCTCACTCTCTTTTCATCTCGTCTTGTTCTGTCTGACAACATAAAAATCCACCGCTACCGTCGTCATCGATTGATTTTGCCTTTGTAGTCCTATACGCATACATCGACATCGATTGGCATACATATCAAATACAATTCAATCGAAAAGAAAAACGACAACGAAAGTCACCTGAAAATATTTTGACTGCAAACACTCAATTCATTATTGATTCTTTCATCGAGCTATATTCTTGAGAAAATATACGACGAGTCCGTGTTGATCTTACGTGTTTTTATAATTCAAAATCAATTCAATGTAATCTTTATTAATATGAAATGTTTATATCATGGTTTTAGTTGTTCTATTATTAATATATTTATTGGAGTTTTCTGTTCAGATAATCAATGGTGAGTATTTCAAGTTTTCTCTCTCTCTCTCTCGCTCTCGTTGTTTCATTCGATTGCAAACGAGTTTTTAATGATATTGTGTTTTTTCATAAGAGAAGAAAAAAAAGCAAAAAACTCTTTCGTTTTTCTTCTTATTATGACATTGAATTTCTCAATATCCTAAACGACAAGTCGAAATTTCTTTTATCGATATATTTCTTTTGAATAATTGTGACATTGTATACTTGAAAAATGAGAAAGTTGAAGTAAAATAAAACAAAAAGAAAAAAGAAAAGTAATTACTATCGGACTATTACGACAAGTGTTTAAAGAGAAAGAGAAATGAAAAAAACTGAAGAAAAAAAGATATCAAGGATAATAGAAAATATGGGATAAAAAAAAGAACTTGACTATGTAGGAATTTCTATGCATTGTGTATTTTTTTTCTCTCTTTCGTGTAGCTACTTGTAGTGTTCCACTTGGTTTAAGTACGGGTGAAATAAAAGATTGGCAAATAACAGCAAGTAGTATTGATGAACAACGTAAAGAACAATGTCAAGCGCATTTTATTCGATTGTATTCAAATGAAAATGATCATGCCTGGTGTCCGAGAATAAATCAACCTCATCAATGGATTCAGGTGGATCTTGGTACACCGACTAAGGTATGATCATATTTGATTCAAAATAAAAACTTAAAATTTATTCGAAATAGTTTCATGGTTTCTTAACACAAGGTCGACCAGGTTCAGATGAATGGATCACGGCTTTATTGATATCGTATAGTTTGGATTATTATCAATGGAATTATATAACAGATAGCGAAGGAAATCAAAATATATTTACAGCTAATCAAGATGCTATTTCGATTCGTTATCAATATTTTCGTAGTCCATTTCATGCACGATTTATCCGATTTCATGTCGTTTCTTGGAACAATCGGCCCAGTCTTCGATTGGAATTGATCGGCTGTCAAGGTAGAATAAAATTCGAATTTATCCGGTTTTGATTTGTTTTTTTTTTCGTTGTCAGAAGGTAACAAACCATTAGTTATTGTTCCGTATACTCGATTTCGTGAATCATCATCTGTTC
>ERZ781399.3694-NODE-3694-length-11560-cov-3.618166_pt1 | contig 11560 bp, 11 predicted proteins | sample MGYA00511014_ERZ781399 | MGnify/ENA primary metagenome ERZ781399 (study PRJEB29847, sample SAMN06458254) | wastewater metagenome | isolation source: Wastewater bioreactor | place: South Africa: Cape Town | study: EMG produced TPA metagenomics assembly of the...
GATGATGTCAAAACTAACATTAACTTTTGAAAACGTAATGTTAATAAGGCACCAACGAGACCGAAACATAGAATTAAACCAATAAGTAACCAAAATGATGTTGTTTGCCCGAGAAGACGATCACGTATGTCACATAGAAGATAAGTTTCAATTGACAATATCAAACCAAAACAAAAGCCTGTTATGAATAGGCCAACATATTGTAGTAAAATGCTTATTAAACCAAATAGAAAACCAAGTGAACACGAAATACTAATCAATTGAGTTTCGTTAAGCATCGGTTGACTTGAAAAAATCGTGTAGAATAATAACGAACCAAGACCAAATGATGTTAAAAGCATTGTCAATCGCCAACAACGATAACCTTAATTAACAAAAAATCAATAAAAATATCTATTTGTTTTTTCTTCTTCTTCTTCTCTCACCAAAAAATAGATAGAAACCACTGACAATTGCCAGTGAAATATATGCACTTAACCAATAGTAATCATATGATTTCGGTAGATTTAAATCACAATATTCTTGTAGATTTTTCGTGCGATTGATCATGATGATGGTGATAATAATCTAAAACAAAGATAAATGTGTACACATTCTCATTAAGAGACAAAGAAATCTATTGTCATGTTTAAATAAAAGATTAGAATCATTCAAATACAGTTGTTGATTACATCATTCGAAATGAAAATGACAAATACACACATACACACACTCACTCACACATAATGTCTTCTTCGAGGTTCTTTTTTTATCTGCATAATCAAATTCACTCGAAGAATTAACATAAAAAATTATTTATATCGTGTCTATAGTGACACATTTTTCTCTCGCTCTGTCTGGACGCGACGATAAGATTCATGCCTATACTTGAACGAGAAGAGAAAGAGAGAGAGAGAGAGAGGAGAAGAAGAAGAGGAAGAAGGAGGAAAAAAATCATCGATACAGCTGATAGAGAGAGAAGAGTGGTTGACCTCTTCCTCTCTTGAAAAAAAAAGTTCAAAGTTTTGCCATCTCTTGAATAACGGAAGTTGATTAAAAGTCTAGCGAGCGCCAAGTTTAATAGATGTTGCTTAGAAATAGACTAATGTTAAAAGTAATTCTTCTTCTTATACTTCAATATTCTCGATGTGGTAAGAGAGAAAGAGAGAGAGAGAGTCAATAGATACACTCTTTTTGTTGCTAGACGTTTGTCCAATTTATTGTCAATGTTATGCAGCATTTGATGGTAAATAGACTAGAAAAAAAGAAGCAATGTTTTAATATAATTGAAATATCTAAAGGTTTTCATGTGAAATGTTCGAATGGTAAACTTCGAGAGCTTCCATTGAATTTAACAACATATCTTCGTTCGACTGAACATCAAAATTTAATTGTTGATTTAAGTTCAAATTTACTCTCTCAACTTCCATGTTCATTGTTTGATAATCGACATTTGAGAACATTGATTCTAACTAATAATCAATTTCATTCGATTCCAACATGTTTTTCTCGTTCATCAATTGAAAATCTTATTTTAAAAGAAAATACTCTCGAATTTAATCAAACAAATATTCTTTCAAGTTAGAAATTACTTCATCTCGATCTATCGTTTAATCAAATTATTTCATTACCACGAACATTTTTTTCTCATATACGTAAACTTCAATATCTAATTCTCGATGGTAATCAACAACTATTCGAACAAACCGATCAGCAATGGTTACGTTCGTTAACAACAAGAAATCAATTGACATTAGTTCTTTGCCAAGAAAATTTTCACTTTAATATTTGTCTATTCGAAAATTTACTTCGAATCGAGAAATTGTTTGCTATTGAACTAAATCAACAGATGCATTGCGATTGTTCATTAGTTTATTTACCATATGAAAAATTTCGTTTTCATACGTGTCAAATCAATGCTTACGAAGGCATTTGCAGTTTGAAAACATCGAAATTCGAACAAGGAAATTCGATAAAAAATTTAAAAACCAACAAATATCAACAAATCTGTTCGAATGAATATGAAAAGTGTCATCATCGAGTCGAAACAATTCTTTCAACAAAAATCACAACATTAAAAACAACAACTGTAACAAGTGTAACGACTGTAACAAGTGTAACAACTGTAACAACTATATCATCAATCAATAGGAACGATAATCTTACTCTAGGCATAGCGATTTTCTTTGTATTCATGTTATTCATTGTTCTAGTCATTTGCCTTTATGTATTTCTTTCGAAATATGTCCTTAGAAGACAATCTCAGTTAAAATTTCAGCCGAAGAACAAACAAGCAGACCGTTCGAGTGGTATGTTATTTTTCTATGACTCGAATAATTCATTATTTTCTAGTTGATTCATCTGGATTCAATGAATGTATGTCAATTGACAATTTCAATATGAATTTTAAATCCTATTCCGATGATGATGATCAATCAAATTTGACGTTTTATAGTCTTAAAAATATGTCAATATCATCAACGGATATAAATTCGTTAACATCAACAATAAATTCGTCATTATCGAATGATTTTGTTATGAATTCTCATTTGAATAAACAAAGAATTTATTGAGATAGAGAAATTGAATAGTTTAATTTTATTTTCTACATTGATACATAAAACAAACGGCTGAGATATGAATCTGACAAACACACACACACACACAAACATACAAAATTGAGCTCAAAAACTAACGAAACAAAACAACAAAGAAAGTGTGTTTTCTTTTTTTTCCTGCGTAAAATGTGTTCTTTTTAAGCATAAAATTCTTGAGGAGATTTGGAATAACCATACTGATTGGGATAGAGTAAACCTGTTGTATATGATGAATGAGATTTTTCACGTTTATTATATCGTTGAATGATGCAAATGAGAAGAATAAGCGATGTAAAGATGCCAATTGCTAAGCCTAAAAATAAAAGTTCAAATAAAGTAGAAAAAAACAACAACACGGTGAAGGTCGATTTTACCAGCTAGAATACCGGCTGCTATTGGCGGACGTGTGAGGAAAGTAAATACCATCCAGATTGGTGTCGTATGATTGACAGGTACAATTTGACGTGTCGTGAGACTTGGATATCGTACTGTCGAAGATGTTTTTATAGTCGAAGGAGGTTGTTTTTCTGAGAGTATTGTTGGCTCGTTGTAATAAGCATCGTCTTCAAGATCATCAGCATATTCGTCATTATCGTCTTTGAATTCACTTGCATCGACATCACTGAATGCTGGTGATAATGTTGTTGTGCTTTGATTTTTTCGTTTAAATGACTCATAATTGAATGGTGATTTCGACCATCGACTGGTACTAGTCGTGGTTGTTGTTGTTCTAGTCGTACGTCGAGTAGTAGTCGTAGCAGTAGTAGCAACCGTGGTGGTGGTGGTGGTGGTGATAGTAGTCTTCGTTGTTGTTGTGGGCCGATTTGTAGTTGTTGTCGCTGTTACTTTAGCTAAATCTTCTTCTTCTTCATCTTCTTCATCATCTGCATATTCATCGAGACTTGCCGATCCACCACTACCTTCACCATTATTTCCTAATAATTTCGGATCGTTTAAATCATAATCATCATAAAGTGAATTTTGTTTGGACAATGTTAAATCATCAGCCTTTTGACCTTTTGAACTATTTGTTACTGCAGATTGAACAACGATAACAATCGAACAAATAAGTACGACTAATAGTCGAATAAACATTTCAATTTAAGAAATAATATTCGTTTTTATCGATCTCAAATCAACTATGATTTACAAGAATGTTAAGTCAAATGATAATGATCCAGCTGGAAAACAAACAAACAAATATGTTCATCGTCCCTAACTAATTGACCATTGGTCAGTAGCTAATTGAACGATAGATGGACTTGTACTTGAAGATAAAAGTTTTTCATATCAAATAAATATTTTTATTCATTTAGGTCTTGTTTTTTTTTCGAAAAAAAAAATTTTTTTTTGTTTTAATTTATGTTAATTGAGCCTATCATCAGACGATTTATATTATCATAATTAAGCCAACTCTTAATAGAGAAAGAAAAGAAAAACGATGAACATGGCCGTTCATATAGTGATTGACCGAGACCGAGATAAAAAAAAACCGAAGAAATTCAAGTCAAATTAAATGATCAATTGTAAAGAAAAAAATAATAATAATATTCATATAATTGTCTGCTATCGTGATAAACGAAGTTGAATCACTTGTTCATAGAGAATTAGAAAGTTTATTGAATGCAGTAAAGTCATGTATCTAATTCCTATAAACGATCGTGATCGGAATATATTTGCATCTTTTTTTGCTGAAAGATGAAGTCTTTATTTCATGCAAAACTGCTTATAGTTTTGATCAAAGTACAGCATAGAAAGAGAACATCGTGTCAACTAATGTCGACATATTTTGACATGCATATGTTAAACTCAATGATTAGCATATATCATCTGGAGAAAACAAACTGATATTAATATCTTGAAAAACAATCAGATTGAGAGATCTTTGTTGTATTCATGAATAGCTTCTCTCGTTTTCAATAAAACACATTGACTGTAGCGTCAGCAACGATTAGATTGGCTGATTGAAAAAGGCCAGTGTATACATGCATGTATCAAAATCATCAAGGCAGACAGATCAATCATTCATTCATTCACCACCTTTCGTTTGTCTTTTTTTTCTTATTTGTTTGTTCTCAATAAGTATTACTGAAAATGTCCGAAATGACTGAAGAAAAACCATCGACATCAAATTCCGATTTTCTTCATGATTATTTACAAAAAAGTAATCTATCAACAACTGCAAGTCTCAATCAATTCATCAAAGATCATCAAATTCATCGAGAAGAAAACGAAACCGATGAAGCATTTACGAAACGTGTGAAAAAGATCAATTATTTAAATTTAGCACAACAATTGATTCGACAAAGTTCGAATACGCCACGTCAGATAAACATAAACAAACATTCAGATTTGAAATCTCCAATTCAAGTGAATCGTTTCTTCTTTTTTTTGTTAATCAGATTACAAATATTTCATTATTTTATTAGGATGTTTCATCTAAACCTCTTGCACCGTTAAAACGAATGAAACCTGTTTTCTCGCCAGCCGAAGATCCTGATTTCGACGATGAATTCGAACTCGATGAAAATGATACGCGAGATATTTACGATGAATCATCATCGTCATCAAGTGAAGATGAAGAAATTCATCTTCGATCGAATCGTATTTTTTCATTGAAACCTAATCCAAAATTTGCGAATGACATTAAACAAAAACTATCATCACTTGCTGCTGATGTTGTTCGAACATTCGGTACATCAAATCTCAACAATGATGATGATTTGACACGACCTTCGCTGCCAGCTAGTTCGTCATTTTCTTCTCGATTGTTTCCTAATCGAGTCAAAGAAACTAACAAGTAGGAAGAGAAGAGAAAAATTTAACTAATGCGAACTCCCAAAACGATTAATTCAATTGATTTTCTAGTCAAATCAATTCGTTCGAAGAATCAGCTTCGATTCAACAGCGAGATCAGATTTCTTCTGTTGGCAGTGATAATGAAGGTGATGCGGATTTATTATATACAAATGAAAGTTTATTACCTCAAGTCGATTGGGATAATCTTGAGAAACAACTTAAACAAGCTCAAATCGAACGAGAACGTTATGACAAGGTAATTGTGTCTCAATAGAATAGTTAATCAAACAAGTATTCTTCACTGAAGAATGTAGAAAGAAAGAAGAAAAAACGTTTTTCTTTTTTCATTTCTAATTGAATATTACCTCAACTATCGATTGAGTATTCACTTGTATGACCGTGTCAATTATTCTCTCTTTTTTTTTTCTTTTTTCTAAAAAAAGAAGAAGAAGAAACAATACATGCAATTTTCTATAGAAAAAGAAGTTAGTTCTAATATATATTTCATAATCTGTTCTCTTTCTGTTGCCATGAGCAGTTTTTTTTTCTCGCTCTCTCTTTCTTCTTCTGTTGAGTTGTTTTACTCATTTGACAATTAGAAAAATCTGAACATGCATTTATAATTATTTTTTTTCTCTTTACTCTGACAATGAATCTTTATACTTACTATTTATATAATAATAACATCAAATTCGAGTCCAATCTCGACACAATTCGTTCCGAAATGCAAGTAGGTAGAATTTGATCTACACACTTCCAATTAACAAATATGTCAATTTATCTCCGATAAATGACAAGATATAAAAATGAGACATGATAGTTGGATATCTCGCGTTGTGTCGATGTCATTTGATTGTAACTATTAACAATCAACAAAAAGATCGAGCTGCTGCTGCTGTTATTGTCGTTGTCATTTAAGAGACAAGACATTTCCGATGTTGCCATTCTGAAACACACAAACATCATAGAAAAAAAAATGCGACATTCAGTGATTTCTTTCGAGAACTATTAGAGAGAGAGAAAAAAAGTCATGGTACAGTGGAAATGGCACGAGTGTTTGCAAGTTGAGAGCCATGAACGTCCTATTCTCATAAATTTGTTTTTCTTTTTCAAGGCTCGATTAAATGATCGCGATGAAATCCGTCGTAAATTAGCGGCAGGAAACGAATCTGAAAATGAAAATGAAGATTACTATACATCTGATTATATCAAAAAAACTATAATTACTACGGCTAATCGACGTCGACAAGGTAAATCGTTTGTTTTCAACACATCAATTGAATTTGAATCAAGACAATGTCATCAATCTTGATTAGTTGTTTTCTCATATCTGATAGAGAGTGAATGAGACATTAAAAACGAAGAAGAAGAAGAAGAAGAATATCCGGCACATATGTGTGTGCTTCGAGGAAAGAGAACAGAGAGCAGTTGTCGAAGATATCGTTTCCGTGTTATTTATTTTTTTTGTTCGTCAAGACAAAAAAATCGATCTATTTTTTCTTTGCCTGGATAATTGCAATGGATCGTACGACAAGTGAGAATATTTATCTTGTTCCAGGTTCAAATCTACAGATTTGCTTTGTCAATGAACATCATCAAGCAAATGAGAATGACAAAATCAAAAATGATGAACAAAATGAAGATATTCTTGCTAAACAACAACGATTAAAAGTAAGTTTTTGATTATTATCTAAGAGTCCAAGAAATGAGAACGAGAGAAAAAAAAAACCTATTTTTGTTTATTTTTGTTAAAGGAAGAAGCCAAAGTTGCTCTTGCACTCGGCGCTAAAATGGCTCGAATGCAAGTGCAAATTGAACGACGAAATTTACGAAAGAAAAAATCGCCTCTTTTCGACATTGTACGTCTATTCAACTGAATCTTTCGTTTTTTTGTTATCGTTTGTCTCTATTTTTTTAAAAGATTGGTGTTAATGCTAATGGTGATAAACCATTAACAGGCCGTCTACTCGAAGATATGAATATTGGACAATTACAAGTGATTGTCAATGATTTGCATTGTCAGATCGAAGGTTTGAATGAAGAATTAGTTAAATTTTTAATGGAACGAGATTCACTAAGTATGGAACAAGATTCTATTCTTGTTGATATTGAAGATTTAACAAAGTAGGAGATTGAAAGAATTATCGAATTTGATTCAGTTTGTTTCTGTCTAGACGTTTACAAGAACGAGCTGCTGAAAAGTCGTCAGAATCGAATGGTACTTTGAAACCTACTGCTGCTCAACGTGTCTATGTTGTTAAATCGTCTGCGCCACAACCTGATGTTCAAAAGAAGTCCCTTTTACATAATCTTTTACGTAAAGCTACGTTTATATAAATTTCAAAATTTTCTTGTTTTCCGGTTGATTTTCTCGTTTTAATATGAATAAAATTTGATGTGTGTGTTATGATAAATCTCTCTTTCTCAATTATTCAATGAATTTAGAAATGAATTCGATTTCTTCTGTTGAGTTGTTTTATTTTTCTCGAATGCAGATCAAATCAACAAGAAAAAACAAAACAATGAACTGATTTAATTCGGATATTTTTTTTTGTTGTTTTCTTTTTCTATGTTCTTATTCGTGTTCAAGACGTGAAAAAACGTTTAAACCATTTTACGTAATAATTGATTGATATATTGTTCACGATTGCCGAAATCACCTCCGTCAGCGAAGTGATTGGCTTTCTTTCGCCATCCACCTTTGGGATTGTTGAGTTTGAATGGCCAGAGAAAGTTCGATGCTTTTTTGAAGTTTTCTCCGACGGTGAAAATTTCATGAACAAGATCTTCAATACAGATGATGTCTTGTTTGCCAAGATGTTTTTCAACGACGCTATTGTCGGATAATGGTACACGTTGTTTGTTGGCTTTGCCGAAACCTCGTTTGTAGATGAGTTCACGAACGGATTTCAAATTTGGATAGCCCCAAGCGATGTATGGTTCGGCAATACGTAACATTTGAAGGGTAGCTTTGTTGAGTTTAACAAAAACACCGTTGTTGATTTGACGTAAACGTAAAAGACGAAGAACCTGTTTAACACGTGGATGAACACCTCGGATACTAGAGAACAAAATTTGATTGTTATTGGGTTTTTTTTTGAATGAGAAATGATGCTCATTTGAAATGTGTCTTACCCACGAATACGAATAACGAAAGCAAGTGATGGCTCAGATTCGACATGGTAGTTACCACGAACTTTAGCCGAACGTTTGAGACGAATTAAATCGAGTTCTTTTTTACGGTATTCACTTGCATATTTTTCTGCACGTTTAAAGATCAATAAACGTTTGTATTTTTTGTGCTAATTCAAATTTAAAAGAAAAATATTTATAAATAACGAATAATTCGAAGTAAACGCACTTTGGTAGCTTGAACTTGAGCACGAAGACGACGTGCTTTAAGATCAGCGTAGAGTTTTCGTTTTTTGAGTAAAACTTCTGGTAGTTTTGGTGCAGCTTTTTTGGCCGCTGGTTTTGTTGTTGTTGTTGGTTTTACTTGTTTACCACTAGAGACAACAAAAAAAGCAAATGTTCACAACAAAATGTCGTTGGCAATTTCGAATTCTTACGTTGCAGACATTTTGAACTGAAATGTTCGAGAGAATGGAAAATCTAGAAATTAGAAAACGAATGTAAATTGACAATTTCATATCGAAGTAAATTCTTTCCGAAAATCTCGTTGAAATAAACGATAGTAAACTTAGTTTAGATAGAGGAGTCGACTAATCCATAGTTTACTTCAATGTTTGAATAATCAATAAAAATCTATGGATGTACATTCTTAAGAAATATTCGAGGAGAAAAATTTTTTTTTAATTTCTAAACTTAATTTTAATGAAAATTTTTTTCGGTTTTATCTTTTTTATTTCCTGGTTGTTTTTAGTCCACAACCGCCATCTGCTGATTGGCTTCGTACAACGAACAAATGAGTCATCATATTCAAGATAGAATATCTACGATGTACGCATGCTAGTCGCTATATAGACGAAAATTCCTCGTAATAATGCTAATGATGGTGCAATAACAAAATTTTCAATTCATTATAGTTCTTAAGGTTTAGTTTTATTTGTTTATTTATTCAATGACAAATATTTAGGTTTATATAAGTATTTGTTCACAATGAAGCATAGAACAAGAAGAAGAAGAAGAAGAAGAAGAAGAAGACAAGAGGCTACATGATTAAAGACTATACAATAGACATTGACAACATAATGATTTTGTCTTTCGTCGAATTCATTCTCTTATGAACCGAAACCATAGAGTGTACGACCTTGACGTTTGAGAGCATAGACAACATCCATGGCTGTAACCGTTTTACGTTTAGCATGTTCAGTATAAGTAACCGCATCTCGAATGACATTTTCAAGAAAGATTTTTAAGACACCACGAACTTCTTCGTAGATTAAACCACTAATACGTTTAACACCACCACGTCGTGCTAAACGACGAATAGCTGGTTTGGTTATACCTTGAATATTATCTCGAAGTACTTTACGATGACGTTTGGCACCACCTTTACCAAGACCTTTTCCACCTGAACGAACGAAAAAAAATATTTATATCGAAATAAATAGTTTTCTCAATTTACCTTTTCCACGGCCAGACATAATTGTTTACGAGAGTAGAGAAAGAGAACAAAAAATGAAATCTGAAACGAAATGAACATGAAATCTGTTCGTTTATATACATCTGTCAAAGTTCTATCCGATTGGTTGTCAATGTGAATAAACGTGTCCTTCATATTGACGTCCATAATACGAAATGCAATATTAATAGTAGAAAAGTTTTTTTTTTCATCTTGTTTCACGACATCTTTTTGTTTTTTCATAATATGCTGATTAGTTGCAATATAACAATTGAATTCAATTCAATAATAAAAGAGAGAAAAAAAAAGAAAACAATAATACGAGACTTGTTTTCCTCGATCTTTTCTTCTATATATATACACACACAATAAAGATGCAATTATACACGTAAGATTTCGAGAGAATTATTAAAACAAATTGCAATCCAATCAGGTTGAGTTATACTCCATTGCACTTGATTGATTTCACCGTCAGCTCCATAAGCAAGAATAGGATCTTCAATAGCCTTGGGCATATGTTGAACATCCCAGATCAACGCTTGTTTATCATCACCTGCTGTACATATGTGACAAGCTGAATGTGGTGCCCATGCCATACTATTGGCATTCGAACGATGATTATTTAATTTTGCTACAGGTGTACACGGCATTCGTATATCTAGAATAAGAATATCCATTGAATCGAGTGCAAATGTTGATAAATAATTTGGATCTTGTTTATTCCATGTTAAACGTAAGAGAGAATTATGTTGTGGATCTTCATAGATAATTGTTGAATGTTCCAAATGACGTAAATCAAACATTCGTACAGAACCATCAGCACCAACAGATGCGAATATATCACGACCGTTCATTGCACGACTAAAGGCAATATCGTAGACTTCTTTATCGTGTGCAATTAATTGTGTTCGAACATGACCATTTACTGGATGTGTTCGACCAATGGCTTGACCTGTCTGTATAAATAAATAAAAGAGAAAAAAATGCTTATTATTGAAAGATTTTAGTTGTACCTCAAGAGCCCAGATGGTGCAAGTTGTGTCAATACTCGATGTGCCAATTAGATTCGGATCGATTTCATTCCAATCGAACGATGTTAAAGGAGCACAAAAATCATAGTTTTTATTCTAAAAATCGAAATCATTATCAAAATGAAAGGAAAAAGACAATTTTCGTACATTGTTTAACAAACATTCTAATCTCGTTCCGTTATCACTAATTTGCCAGATACGTAGATAATCTCCACTAGTTGCTAGTAAATCTGGTAAAATACCTTTCTTAAGATAAAAAATTGATTAGAAAAATATCTATTTTTCTTTTTTTTTTTCATTTACATTATCAGGTATCCACATCACTTTCGTTGTTGGATAGGGATGATCGAATGCTGAATTTAATCGAAATTCGGATCGATCTTCATCGAGAGAGACGATTTGAACCTTAAAAAAATATTGATTTTCATTAATTTAATATTGAAATTTCAACAAACTTTATTATTATATTCTTCGATAAATGAACCTAATGCAAGACGAAAACGTTTATCCGGTCGAATCGACCAATTCATTGCATAGACCATCCATGGTGCATCGTATCTATAGACTTC
>ERZ781399.3698-NODE-3698-length-11550-cov-4.155720_pt1 | contig 11550 bp, 10 predicted proteins | sample MGYA00511014_ERZ781399 | MGnify/ENA primary metagenome ERZ781399 (study PRJEB29847, sample SAMN06458254) | wastewater metagenome | isolation source: Wastewater bioreactor | place: South Africa: Cape Town | study: EMG produced TPA metagenomics assembly of the...
ACTTGTTTATGTAGTTATTTTCATGTTTCATTAATCAAATAGAATGAATATTTAACTCAATAGGTGATCATAACCTTCTCATTCGAAAAAACGAAACTATCAAGATTGATTTGAGAAAGCGTCAGAAAAAAAGAACAAGATTGTTTTTGATTTCTCATTTACTTTGAAGTGCTTCTAGGTCTACATATAAATTTCAAAGAATAATAAAAAAATAAATAAAAAAAATACTTTTTGTCTCATAGAAATCGATCGTAGTTTTACTCGTTCAATGACATTGAACGAACAACTCAAAAGCTTCAAACACAACCAAAACAAACGAGGGAGAAACATTGAATTTTAATAGTTTTCCTTCGATATATTCATAATTAAATGTGTATTCAAATTGAACGGAAGCATAGTCTGCTAAAAATAAAAAGAAGAAAGTAAGTAATATAAGTCGAAAGAAAATTCATCTTATCATATTGACAGAGAGAAAAATCGTATGCACTGGCAGTAAGCCGGAAAATCCATTATAAATCAAGTCGACGGGAGAGATTCTCACCTACATAGATTTTATAAATCTTCAATGATAAATCATAAAAGCCTTATTTGTAAGCATAAAGTTATAAGTAACCTCAACGAATGACGCGTGTCTAAAAGAAGATATTGCTCATGTTTTTACATTAATATTTGCCTACAGAAAAAAAAAGTCGACAAGTTAAACATAAATATTACTAATAATCAATTAACGCGTGTGTTCTGCAATTATATTGAGAAAAATAAACAGTCGATATTTTTCCTTTTCAAATATAAAGTTCGCATTCGCTTCCAATCTAAAAAAGCAAAAGGGCAGAATAAACATGATCCAGAGTGTATATTAAACAAAACAACAATAACACAACACAGAAAACGCGAACAAATATTCTCTGCTTACGAAAGGGGAAGTTGTAATCGAACAGATATCTAAACTTGCCTCGAAATGATAATTAAATGAAAAATTTTCTTTTCTGAAAAATGACGTCGATTCAATTATGATTATTTAAACGAATTTATTTGACGTTTATGATTAGTTCTCATTTAATTATCATTTCTAACAAGAAAAAATGAAAGAATTCTATACTAAATCATTGTAGCTTAGTTAAATCAAGTCGGTTTGTGTAGACTTACTGTTTGATTTCTTACAAATGATAATAATATATTGATTGATTGATTATTATTATTATTATTATTGTTATCATCGTCATCATTATGATCAACCAGACGATGTCAAGTTCAATTAAGCGAAACGTAAACCGAAAAAGATTCATATGGAATCGATAGACTAAGAAATTCAGTCAACAGAAATATTCTATAAGGAAATATATATTAATAAGAACGAACACTTTTACTTTAGACATCTGTAAGTTATTAGAAATAGGAAAAGGATTCAATTGATAATATCTTATTAGATTTTGTTTTCTATTCTCTTGTCTATTACAGATGGAATAATAAGAAAGATTGAAAGAGTATATAGAAACGTCTAGTTTCTCTTTTTTTTTCCTTCTTTTTCTTTAGTTCGACAATAATTACCAATGTTGTGTATTTGAGAAACTAAAAGTCTCATTGTTTTCCCATTAGTTGCATCATATTCTTCGCTTTCTCTCTCTCTCTCTCTTTATGTATCATTTCACTATTGCCTTATCATTGACATTGAAGAGTGTACTTCAACGAATATTTATTTGCACTTCAAGTTGTGTTCTTCTTTCCTTTTTCTTTTGCAATTGTATGAAGAAAGCTACAAACTATTCTGTTTAATAAAAAAAAGAGAATTCTATTGTGGTTTCTCGTCTTTTTTTTCTGTATTAATTAAGACATGAGATTAGGCCTTTTTTTTTAAAGAAAAAAAAACAAACAAAACAAACATTGACTTCATATTAAAAGAAGACGAAGAACTAAGAATCATGATGTGAGAGTCGACGAGAGTAGATTCTTGTTAACTTCGAATGAGATAGTTTCTCCATGTTGTCCATCGTTCGGAATTTTCGTAGAGATAAACCATCGATCTTGTTAATGACGGTTGTAGCGTTTCTCGATGACATTCGAATAGCCACATAACAACGCCCCAAACGAACGCTGCGAACCAGGGAAACACCGGTTGTTTTACTTTCGGTAGCCACGATCGTTTGACAGCGTAACGAGCAAAACCAACAGTTATACGTGCTAATAGATAAAGAATAATTTGTTCATTAACACTGTTATGTTCATTGAAAACAACGTAACCAACAATGAATGCAGAAATAAAAGCTCGATAAGGTTTCGATATGCCAAATATCGATGCAATAATTGCCCGAAGAACTTTATAGGAAAATACAAATAAACCTAAGGGTTTCGCATGAAGATATGTCATGCGAAGAATAAAACGAATCCGTTGTGGCCATGGTTCACGTCGAAATAGGAACGCTTGCACTAGTGAATGAGCAAAACGTACTTTTGCTCCGTAGACTATGCCTTGACGGAGGCCTTTGATCGTTGCTAACGTTGCATGATGCGATGGATCATTTAGAAAATGATTGACTGCATACGGTAGAATCGACATGGAAAATAGAAATGATACACTACTAATTTTCGTTGGAATACATTTTCAAATCCTCTCGTGTATGTATGTATGTTTTTCTTCCCTCACTTGGCAGCTCGCTTATTTAACTTACTGATCGTAACCAACCAAAGAATAAAAAATATAGAGGGCATTAGTTCTTTAGAAAGCCAAGCAATTTTGTTTTTATTTCAATATATATGTATATTTATAAAAAGCACACTCGAAAAAGAAAAAAAAATACAATCTGACTAATCAGTCAAACATTCCATTCTAACTATGTATATAAATTAGTCGATTTTCGATTAAACCACGCTTCTGTCATGGGTACTCGTGCAGGTCCTATGAGAATACATTCGTCTTGTTGTTGCTGTTGTCCGTTCGTAGTTGCCGATGATTTTATTGTTGAATCTTGTTGATTGTAAAGTGATCGAAATGTAATCGCTTGTTTGAGATATAATCTTGCTTTGACAATTTCTTTTAGTAAACGTTTTATATCATCACCATCTAATTCCGGTAAAAGATTTTCATCTAATTCGAGATCATAAGTTTTATCCTGTTGTAAACGATGCATAAATAAATGAATTTCACGTGAATTATTTGTCGATCGATGATATCGTCCATTGTTTTCATGTGCCAATTGTTTAAGAAATTGATTAGCATCAATATCTTGACAACAAAATGATATCGTATTAATCGATATTCGTTTTGTATCTGTTGTATTCGATTGAATCGTATTCATTAAACGTACTTGTTCGAGTAAATAACTCGTACTATGATCGGGTTTACCATCACTGATATAATAAATTCCATCGATCGGTTGTGTTGAATGATGAAATTCGAATGCAAATTTAAGGACACGTTCACTACAAGTATTACCATTCGCTTTCAATGTACTTATCCAAGCAATAGCTTCATGACAATTATCTTCGGTGGGTAGAACGAGATTGTCTCGCCAAATTTGATAATCATCATTGAATTGGACGAAATTAAATTCGATTCGATTCGGATAGAATTGTTCCCAAACAAGTGTAGCTAATTCTTTTTTCAAAAATTCAATATACGGTTCCATTGAACCGCTCGTATCGACAAGTATGAGTACACGTTTATGAATCAGTGTTGAAAATATCAAACGACTACCGTTTAATAACCATTGCATACGTTTAAAATATCGTCGAAGAACGGCTTCACATCGTTGACGATAATCGTCGAGTTCACGTGGACGTAATTGTAAATGACGAATACTGCCTTTGATATTAATCGAAGGAAAAACTGAACAATAACGAGCTGATGATGTTAGTTTGATATTCGGAACTGTGATTGTATCATGTCGACCTACGAGCAATTTTTCGAGAGATTAATTCAATTGACAGACTAGAGAAAAACAACAACGCTTACATTCAGGTCCAGAGACCATTTTATGTAGATCAAGTTTCAAACGAATTAATGAATATTTTCTCAACCATGTCTACAACAACAGAGAAAATGAATTTAAAAAAAAATGATTTGCGTGATTTCAGTACTTGTGATGATTCATTTTCATCATTCGATGGAATGAGTACGAGATTTCCTGTGGGTAATTTCTTCGATGATTTCTTGCCGCCATTTGCTGTACTCGATGAATCAGTTTTCAATATCGAATGCTTGGCATTATCTTGGCCATTCAAATAGAACGATTCTTGTTTGAATGATGATGATACAGTCGATTGTCTACTAACAAGGACAATTGAATGAAGATGAATTTTTTTAAAAGTCTATTTTCACTTACTTTTTTCGTTTGGTATTATCCTGTTGAGTTCTATCTTCAGGCCAATCAGGTATTAAATTCTTATTATTAAACGTATTTGTTGGTTTCCAATGTTGTTCGTCAGTTTGATTTCCTTCGAACATATGTTGTCTCGCTGCACTTAACAACGTTTGTCGGACAACTAAAGGTCCTGATGTTGTCTTTTCGGTTTGTTCAATTGGCAATGATTTTTGATTGAGATTAACACTTTCACGTATACGTCGTTTCGATTTAATGATTTCAACAAGATTAGCAGCTTGTTCAGAAAATTGACAAGCTTTTTCGATTTCATTTTGTAATAATTTCATATCATCACTTTCGATGATACCGGTTTCACGAAACCATAGGAATCGTCCACCTGAATGTTTGGCTAATGCTCGCATGAATTCAGCTGTTTTAGTTGCATTTGCCCATCGGCCACTGACAGTCATCGAGAGACTACTTTGAATGCCATGTCCAGTCAGATAATAATCGTCGATATTGAATAGAATCGTATGTAAATAAATCGATTTACCAACATTACATTCTTCGACATAGGCACAGCAAACATCAAGCGATTGATCGGGAATGCCACTGGTTAGTAAATAGATACCTTCGGGATATAAATGATGTTTACGTTCTTCTTCATTTTCGTAGATCGTTCGTAATGCTTGAAGAAGATTACGTGTACCACCGCATTCTAATTTCAAAATCTAAAAACAAAACATGTCCTAATTTCGTTTTTATTTGAAAATGCGTATTTACCCATTGCCAAGCACTCTGTAGATTTTCGACGCTTGGTTGTACCATTGTCGGTTTAAATCTTGCTAGACTTTCTTTCCGATTGGTTCCAAACGCGATAATATTAAAAAATCTTCGTCCGAATAATTGTTGTTCAAGTAACAATCTCAACGAATGTTGAATATGAATAATATAATCTCGATTTGCTTGTGAACAATCCACAAGTAGAATAATATTATTCTCGACAATACTACCGAAAATCTTTCTCGATGATGAACATAACCATTCCATACGTTGTTCGTAGAGTTCAACGATTTTCTTCAATCGTTTTTGATATTCATACAAACCCGACAGATCGACATGAACATTTTTTGTTGAACCATCATGCCAATCGACTTGTACCATCGCTCGTTCATGTACTTGCGATGTTACTGTCTTACGAAGTATAGGTATATAATCTTCGCATGGCGAATAAGCATTCGGTGCGAGAATTTGAAATAGAGTGAGTTTTTTGGCGAAAAGACCGTGTTGACCAAGCCAATTGGCTGATGTTCGATAGATAGATGGATTGTTACTTGAGAGAACAGGTAAGGGCTTTTGAGGACGAGTAGCACTTGAATCTCGCTTTAGAAAAAGAAATCGAAAGTAATTCGATATGAAACAAACGAAGAAACCTACACTTCGAGTTGTCATAACTGATTTATAGGATGACGCAACGGATCGTCCAGCAACACTGACTGTATCATTGAATCGAACAGTTGCTGATCGTGATTGTGGACGAACTGATGATGGTGGTCGATTGGCAAGTGCTGCTTCGATGCCACGTGCTTGTCGTGTGTAAATCACCGATGATTGTTCGATGAATTGTTGAGGAAAACGTAATGGTTGTTCGTGATTCGGTGGACGTGGAAGAAATTTCGATTGCGGATAATGTGCTAGTTCGAGATTGATCTCATTTTCAATTGAGACTAATGCTGAACCAAGTGCACCATGACGCATTTCATTGATACGTGCTAGCAGATCGTAGGCGCGTTGAATTTCTCGAACGAGTAAACGAATGTCTGTACTATTGTAGATTTGATGAGGTTCATCACGCGAATAGCAATGATAGGTGTGTTTGACGATTTCAGGAATGTCTTTCGCTAGATTTTGCAATGAACTGAAAACAAAAACAAAAACAATCGATTTTTTTAAAGTAGAATCAAAAGAAAAACCTTAATGGATCATGAGGAACGAGAGCTGTCGATGTTGATTCGGCTTGACTACGTGCTGAAGCTAATGTTGCAAATGTTGATGCCGATGCAGTCATGGTTTTTAACAATGCATTGACAAGATGATGACTACAATCGTATGAAACAGCATGTATACGTGGTTTATCATCACCACAAAATAATTGTGATGTAAAATCAGCAATAATATCAATATTTTGATCAGGTAAACTACCGACAATTAATAAAAGTGTATCGAATTCGGACATTAATTCAACACGTCGAATAGCTAAAGAAAATATTCGTTTATGAAACGAAAATGTTATTTTCTTTGTCGATTACCTTTCAATAAATTACTGCTACTATTTGTTTTAAATGCACATTTGCTATTATTATTTGGACATGTACTATCGATATGTGCACAATTTTCATCACTACAACCGAACGAAGATTTTAAATTAGCTAACCAAGCATGTACTTCATCCAATGCACGTGAATTAACATCTCGTACGCCTTTCCAAAGTGTATCGATGTCAGTTCCATACGCAATAAAACCTAATTGTTCTTTGTGAACTAATTGTTCATCGATTAAATTCAATAAATTTCGATGATATTCTTCTCCACGACCGAAACTAGCTTGTCCTTGACTAAAATCTAATATGACAAGTACACGTGCGCCTTGAACAACGCCGAATACTTTTCGACTGTCTTGTAAAAGCCATCGAATACGATTCGAAAGTGTTTCAATGGTTGCATGTAAACGACATTCGAAATCGTTGATGGTCAACGAATCAAAACTTATATGTTGAACAGCTCGACCTGTTTTATCAGCCGTTGGTAATGAAACTTTACCCTTACCCAAGAGATCTTTTAATGTTAAACCATTTGGTATGAGACCATTTTGTGCTAACCATGAATGTGATGGACGTGTTATGGAAAAATCTCGAGTTTCAGCGTGAACACGAGTTAAATCATGATAATGATTGACATGTGTCGGTTGAAGTTCGTCAGGTGCTGAACCTCGAGCGGAAAACGGAATAAAATCATGATCAGTATCTTGTTGATGATAGTGACGACGTTCATCATCGTCATCTTCATCAACTTGAATAACAGTTGTTTGTTCATCATCAGTTAATGATGTTAAAGATTCTTCGGATTCTTCACCAGCGGACATTCTTTTTCTTTCTTTCAAAAAGTGAGAATTGTTCTCGTTTATATGATTTGGTTTCTTTGCTAACAAACCATGTTTAGTTTTTTGTGGTTACCATCATCAAACCTCTTTATTGTCAAGCAAATCGTAGATGTCGTTTATGTTTTACAAACTTTTATTTTATTCTTGAAGAAGATAATATAATTTATGAACACTACAGATATCTAAGATTAATATATAATACGTCATTGAATAACAAATTAGATTATGAAATGAAAAAGAAAATGTTTTGCTCTGGGATTTGTGGATATACGTAGTAAATGGACTAATTCGTTTGTTTATTTGTTTTATGGACGAACGAGATAGAGAACTCGTCCAGCCATTGAAAGTGTGGTTAAATATCCGAGAAGACAAGCGATAAATCGGCTTGGTTGTGGTAAAGCCAACTAAAACAAAACAAAAACAAGATTCAATTCTATTGAAATCAAAAATAGAAATCAATTTTTTACTTGATAAGTAAGTGTGTGTAAAACACGTGAAAGGAAGAAAACTCGAAAGTGCCAAAGAGCAACGTTACGATCTGGATTTGTACCAACGTAGAATAATCCGACAAGAACGAAAGGAATAATATTTTCAATATCATTTAAATGATTTCGACGAACACGTTCGACATCAGAATCGTTTAATACGACGACAGCTGATTTATTTTTTGCAAGTGAAAGGTCTTCAGGATTAGCATAGACCTAAAAGAAAATGTTAAAACGATAAAATTCGGTCAAATTCAATTTGTTTTGTGTTTTACATCTTTGGACATTCGTTTAAATACTGTCAATGCAGATAAACCCATCATTTTAACAACTGATGCTGTTGAATAAAATGCAAAATTAGTAAAAACTGAATTATTAAGTGTATAATAAAGAATCGACATGATTGAAATTTATCTTCAATATACGTATGTGCGTGTGTGTAATAGACGAATAAATAACTGTTGCTTGTTAGGCGCGTTGAGATACCTGAAATGAATAGAAGAAAATAAAGAGAGAAAAAGAGAAAAACACTAAGCAAGATAGACGTCAGCACAGCCAAATAGACATCCACATACAGTTTTTTTTCTCGTTCTATTCACTAAAAGCAAAGAAAATATTTCTCTTCTTTTTCTTTTTCTCTTTCGTATTTTACAGTACACATAGCCGTATCTATAAATATAGAACCTATTGACATTTACAGAAAGAAAGAAAGAAGGCAAGAAAATGAATTATGTACAAAGAAAAGAAAAGGCAATTCCAGGAAATCAAATATCTGCGGTTTTCTTCATCAGATTATATAATTATGTCTAGCCACTTAATTGACACTGCAGGAAATGAATACACACACAGTATTCTACTTAATGCTTATTCACTTGTGACATTTGATCTTATATCTAATATATATAATCGAAGTTATATAATTTGTAAAGAGTTTTTCTTAATTGATTTCTAAAAAGACGGCGCCAAGAAATTCATTTGTGATAAATAACTGTGCATAAACATGGAGAATACGTCATCATCATCATTGTCAGATATTGCTGAAGTTTTTCGTTTACTACAATTTTATTATTTCAAAGAAACGGAAATTTGTCTTCGCCATGAATATTATTCGAATTCATTACTTCGTAATGAAACAACAGTTAATGATTATTTCGTTGTCTATTCCTATCTAACGAAATTTATCTTTCAATCAGCTTATCAACTTGAATTAATTCAGTTTTTGTTTCCGATTTTTGTTCATTTATTTCTTGATTTGATTCAATCGAATTCTATATTCGAATGTCAACAATTCTATCGAACTTTTCTTTATCATTCAACATTTCATTCTTTACATTCGGAATTTTTCTATCAATTGAAACTTATTTCCTACTCATCAAAACACTTTTCTCAATGTCCATTGACCGATGCTTTTCGTACAAGTCGTTTCTTTCTTCGTCTTTCAATGACAAGTTGTACTGAACTACAGAATTTCCTTGATCAAACCAAAAATGCAATACAATCAAATCTTCCAACCGATCTAACATCATCTCAAATGTCCTTACTTCTATCCATCATTCATCAATATCTCAAAATCGATATCAATCAGCAATTATTCACTCCATCGAACACTGTTCATTATCAAACAATCGAACAACCGATGACACCCATCTTCGTTCATACAACTCTCGCAAGTCAAATTCAATTTACTCGTTTGTATACGGGCATTTTTCCGTTACAATCTCTGCCCATCGATCGAAATCTTCCTTCGACTTATCAACAAATTCATTACAACAATGATTTCAATCATATTCCTCGTTTAGGTCTTCATCAACTACCATCGATTTGTTTATTTTCATTGAAAACAAAGCAAATTATTAATTGTTTGGTTTTGTCCGATGATTGTCAATTATTAGCTATCGGTTTTCAATCATCAGAAATTCTCGTTTGTTCGATGAATCCAACGAATAAATTACATTCAATGAAATCTGTCAAAGAACTTCGACAATTACAAACTAATTTTCATCAAGAAAATCTTCTCAATACGTCCGTATCCAATGAACGATTGCTAATCGGTCATCAAGGACCGATACTAACATTAGCATTTCAAATAACTAAACAGAATTATCTACTCTCAGGTTCACATGATTGTACAGTCAGACTTTGGCATTTGGTTACTTGGTCATGTTTAGTCGTGTATAAAATGCATTTTCAACCGGTTTTAAATGGTAAAACTCCATAATCAACTGAAAAACAGGTCATTCATAGGTTTTATTTTAGTAATATTTGCTTCATTCGGTGAAATCTTTGCATCATCAGGTATGGATGGTCTTATTTGCCTCTGGACAATCGACAGAATTCATCCATATCGAATCTATCCCGAGTATGGTCATAGTGGTCCAATAAATCTTCTTGAATTTCATCCCAATTCGAATTATCTCGCTTCGGCACATAATGATCATACAATTCATCTTTGGAATATTCATCATGAAAATAGTCTCGTTCGAATATTCAATGGTCATCGTCATCAAATAAGCTCATTGAAATTCTCGCCTAACGGTCATTTTCTTGTGTCAGGTTGTTGGAATGGTGAAATCATCTTCTGGGATATACAAAATAATCTTCAAATCGCACATTTAGCCCTGCATAAACAAGCAATATCCTCGATTGAATTCAGTCCATCAACAGGCACATTATTACTCATCTCAAGTCTCGATCAAACAATTTCATTATGGAATTGCTTTATGATTACAAAAATCTACGAAGATAAATTAGCCGATACTTTTCAAATGAATTCATCGACGAATAAAATCCTTCTCAATGTTTTTCAAACGAAAAATATTCCGATTATTTATTTGAAATTTTCGAAAGAAAATATTCTCTATGCACTTGGTATAAATAGCTAATAAACAACGAAAAATTCGTTTTCGTCTTTCTTTTTCTTCCCACTCGCAAAAGTAAATAGAAAAGAAAGAACACGTTTTCTATTTAAACTGACACTATTTTAATGTTTTTTTTCTCTTTCAAATAGACTTTTTTGTAACATGACGAATTTCTCTGAGGATTGCAACCAACTTCTAGAATATCCAGATTTGAACGACAATTACCAAATTATTAATGAATATTCTACAAATACTCTAAGTCAATATCCACGAGCATCATTAGTTAAATTTCGGTTTACGCGCTCTCTTCATTCAATTAATTCTTACAACAACATCGGCATTGCTAATTCAAAAAAAAGCTGATAAATTATTTAATACGATTTGCGTGTTAACAACGGGTTCGAGGAATTTGTCGTTTTGCCATAAATAAACCTCTTTGTCACTGATGTTCCTTTTTCCTTTTAATAAATTTCTTGTGGCAGTTTAACTTTTTTTAAATAGCTGTGATATTTGCATGCTTATCACGTCAAGAAATCAAGACTAACATAACCTTATGTAGACATTCGAAGGTTGAGATCGAAACGACCTCCGATTCATTTTTATAATATATTCGAATACTTTCGATATTTGCTTGATCGAAGTAAGTTAAGTTTCCTCTTGTGAATGTACGACATCTATGGATTTCTGACATTTATTGGTGACATAGGAAAGGCAGAGAATAATCATCAGTACGTTTTGTAATCGTCCTAC
>ERZ781399.3703-NODE-3703-length-11543-cov-4.030292_pt1 | contig 11543 bp, 8 predicted proteins | sample MGYA00511014_ERZ781399 | MGnify/ENA primary metagenome ERZ781399 (study PRJEB29847, sample SAMN06458254) | wastewater metagenome | isolation source: Wastewater bioreactor | place: South Africa: Cape Town | study: EMG produced TPA metagenomics assembly of the...
TCCGTATGAAAAAATTTCGAGGTTTTTTTTTTCTTCTAATATTTATTATTAATTTATTTTATTCAGAACATTAACGAACGATCTACTTGAAAGAAAAACACGAGCACTTGAAGGGAGTTTCAATAAATTAAAATTTACGACGACTCAGAGAGATCAAACAAAATCCACGTATGTATATGCAAATTAGAAACAAATTTCAATTGAATATCTCTTTTGTTTAGTATCGAATTAAATCATTCGAAACCAAATAAAACAATGTCGAAACCGAATTCAACGGGTTCGATCTTTTCATGAAATCTAAAATTGATCCAATTTCTTCTTCTAGTTAAAACATTAATTATCACACAAATAATCAAATGTGGTCAATGTGAAAAAGAAGATGCTAAAATGGTAGAAGAAAAACTTTCATTTTGTCGACTTTGTACTTTTTTTGTTGTTGCTGTTGTAGAAATGTTTGGAATGTGTGGAGAATTATTGTACAGATTGTTATACAAAATTTCATCTTCGTGGTGCTCTTCAACGTCATCGTAGTGTGTTCTTATCTTCGAATGTGAGAAACACTCCAACGATTCATAAACAAGAATCAACAGAGAATTCCGATGAGAAATCAACTCTTGCTTCATTTCATCGATCATTTTTACAATGGCGAGAAAAAAATTCGAAACATCAAATTATTTCTCCTCCAATTGATCATTCGATCAAACTTCCTTTATTAAATTTTGATGAAATAAATTCAACAAAAAAATCTCCTCAAACAATGATGAAACCATCAATGAACTATTCGATTCATATTCATCATTCAAATGAACCACAGATCATAGATAAAAAAGTAATCATTACCAGGGCTTCCTTTTCAAAAGATGATTTTCAAGTGGATGTTTCAGCCTTCACCTAAAAATCTATCGCCAATACAAACAACAGAAATGTAAACGCTCGTTTTGTTTGTTAATGTTTTATTTTCTTAAAAAGAAAATGTTTTCGTTTTTAGTCATACGAATCTCCCTGTCGAAGAGGAACGACGACCATCTACTCGTGTTTCGATTAAATCAAATTCACGACCGAATAGCTCGTCGATTGTTGATCAAGCTTCTTTGTAAAACAAAAGAATTTTATTTTTCAAATAAGAAAACAAGCGAAAGTATTCGTTTATTTCGTTTTCAGTCGATGCGCTTTAGAATCGAAATCAACTGAAGAACTCGAAAATATTATTCAAACACAAATAATCTTATCTCGACCAGTATCAGCGAATTCACAAAAATTCGATGAAGTGATTCCGAATCCGACTAATGTTGATACGGAGGAACTCGATCCGATTCCAAATGATTTACTCGATGAAACGAAAATTGAATTAACTCAACAGAATTCAACAACAACACCAACTCCACGTCGACATTCACCATTCAGTTTTTCCAATCCATTGTATCGAATTAGTCGAATGAATTCCGAATCATCGAGAGGCACAGGTGATCTGGGATTTTTTACCGATGTTCCACCCCAACAAGCGGTATTATCACCGCTACCACCGTCATCACCGTCTGTGCCAATTCTCGAATGTTCAACAATCAATGAATGGAAAGATTCAGCAGTAGAAGAACAACAACAATCAATCGAACAAATTCAAGCGAATGACACGAATCCATCATCGTCATCAACGTTGACTAACGATTCTTCGACAGATACAGCAACGACAAAAGATATGTCGGCTGATATTGCAGTGACTGTAACTGATACAGACTCATCATCCACACTTAAACCAGAACTTGAAACAAAAATTGACCCGATTGTTCAAATATCGAATGTAGACGTAGATCAATCGAATAAATCCGATGTTATTGTCGAGAAAAAAACGCGTCGTCGTAAACTACAATCAAAATTAGCGGATTATGGATCAGACGGTTATCGTCGTAAACTTGAATTTTCATTTGGTGATGGTCTTCATTGGCAAGAAGCATCACTCGAGTAAGTTTACTTCTCAGCTATAAAAAAAAACTTGGTCTTATCTATTCATGATTTAGATCACTGACCTCTTCTTCGGACTCGATTCCACCGAAACAAACATCTCGTCAATCAGCATCAAATGTACTGAATATAGGTAATTACAATTTTCCATTCTTCGAAAATATGATTGTCAATTTCGTGTTTTTTCTTCTTCTTCTCAGAATTAGCTGAACAGTACAGCATCTACGATAATGATGACGGTCGATCATCACGTGTCTGTCAGAATTCGAATGATGATGAATGTTTCGAACAACTTCATCAAGAACTTTGTACCGAATGTAGGAACTAGAAATATGCGTCATCGTATTTTCTAATTGATTTCTTTGTTTGACAGTGGATATTCAAGGTTCAGATGAAGATGCACTGATGAACGAACAACTCCTACGAATTCTTCGCGACATTCCGAATCCATTCAATAAGATCAATTCAATGTCAACCATCGAAACAGATATTCAGTGACTTTTTTTTGTGCTTTTTCTCTCTTCAACGTGACAATAAATCAATTTCTATTGAATATGCTTTTTTGAAATATAAATACTATTTTTGAGGTATTCTATCTGAAAGTAATTTCGATGATCGTAAGAGGAAACCATTTCAATGCCATATTATTAATTCTTTCCTTGGTTTGTGTTGCCAACTAATTATAAAAACCTACGTAAAAAAAAATTTTCTTCTCTCGAATTTACTTTTTCTCTTTTTCTTTGTGTACATTTCGATGTCCTCTCGCGGAGCTACTCCTGGTCTTCATCATCGTACAGGGACTCAAGGCTCACTTCATCGGCCTTATTCTCTAGCAATTCGAAGCAAACGTTCACGATCATTCCATCGAGATGAAGTGAAATTTCGAGAAACCATGAAAACAATATCGAACTGTTGTTTTTAGTTATATAGAAAATTATTGAAGTTCTTTCGACTCGTTCGACATGCGATTCGAGTTTGTTTGATCGTTCGAAAATATGCCACCGAATCGAAATATGAAACTCGAGAACAATTGTACAATAATAATGAAATACTTTTTGATTTAAGTAATTTTCGACGACCTGTTGAAGTAATTCGAAACGAGTGAATAAATCTGAATTTGTTTTGTTTTGATTTGCCTAGGAAACGATCGGCAGAAATATACGAAAGATTTTAAAATCGAATCCAGCAACACGAACCGAAGAAGAAATTCGATTGTGTGTCGTTGGTTTAGGACAAACTGTTTCGTCATTCACCGGTTTGACTACAATTCATTTACGCAAACACAAAACAAATTTTCTGTTTTCTAGAATTTCCGCTTCAACGACAATATGCTCTTGCACGCATGGCTATTCTTGAAGAATTCGAAAGAGGACGAGTCATTCTTCGTGAAGGACATCGTGCTGAGAAATTCTATTTAATCGTCGATGGTATCAGTACGTTTGTTTGTTAATGATCGAGTTCAATGTTTAGCTGTTTTCTTTTTCTCTAGCTGATGTTTACAAATTACGTGAGAATCCGATGACGCACACATTCAGTTCTCGTTTAGTTGCTGTACTAAAAAAAGGCAGTTCGTTTGGAGTAAAGAAGACTTAATCGGTTTTTTTTTTCGATTTTTCTTTTTCTTTGTTCTGCACATTAGGAGGTTGCTTTGATTAACGCACATAGACGAACAGCAACTGTTTGTTGTCAAACCGACGTGTCTATGCTCGCAATCGAACAAGAAGATTTCATCAAAATATTCATGTCGAATGATACAGAAACTGAACCAGATTTTATTACCTATTTACGTACAATACCTGAAGTAGGAACTTGCCAATTCAAGAAAACTAAACATCACTTGCTATGATTTTCTAGTTTCGAGGATTTCCAATCGATACAATACCTCATAATAATCCTCATATATGTCAAGTCGTTTACTACAGGTAAACAAAAAAAGCAAAATACGAAAGAAAACCGAATTGTTTTCTTGTTGTTCAATCAATAGAATGGGAACAATGATGTGCAAAGATTCGAATGAAGATGAATGGATCTATGTAATTCGTACTGGTTCATGTCGAGTGATAAAAGCGCTAACACAAGTCACACCGAAATTAAAAACAAGAAAAAAAGCCGAAGTTATCTATGATCATTTCGGAACGAAACGTGTTTCGCAATACAGTATGGAAGCATTAGGCACATTCAAAGTAGAATCTTGTCAATAAACGACAATCGAATTCATTTTTACGTTTTAGCCGAAATCACCAATTAAACCTGCGAAATGTTACACAGAAATCGAACAAATACGAGAGAACAGTGTTTTCGTAAGTGAATATGCATTTTAACAGCTGCCGAATTGACTTACAAATGAAAATCATTTAGGGTTTAGTTAGTATTGTTTTTGGACAACTAAAAAACGCACTCAGCGTTACATTAGTGTCGGATGGTGCCGAATGTATTCGTATACGAAAAAGTTTCTTCATTAAAATGATTCCTGAAAGTTTATTCGATCGATTGAGACGAGAAGTATTATTCGTTAGTTTTTTTCGAATTTATTTTATTGAAAATTTCATTGATCTAGGTTCGACCGTATACTACCGATGATGACCTACAGAAAAAACTCCAACGTGAAGTCGATTGGACGGCATATAAAAATTTACTTGTAAAAAAAGTCTACGATCGAAATGTCAAAAAACGTATAGCTACATCATTTCATTATTAACTCAAATAAAGAAAAAAAAACACACTTCTAGTTAAATATTTTTTGAAAAGATTCAGTATTTTTGCTTTTTATCTTTGACCCCCCGAACACATCAACTAAAAGATAAAAGCGTAAACAAGCCTATAGATGAATATATCTTCCTTTCTTTTTTTTTCCTATCATAATCTATTCTCGATTTAGATAAAGCGTACGATGGATGTTGAGTAGCTATATATGCATCTTTGACTGATACATTCTTTTTTCTTCTTCTTCTTTTCTCGTACGACGAAAGGAAGAAGAAATAATAATAATAATAACAACAACAACAATATAAAGTTCTTTTTTTGTCTCTGACATATCGTCATATCTCATATAGACGTTGTTGTTTTTTTGCTAATTGAATTTTCAGTATGTCATTGTTGACATGAATACATCGAAATCCTTTTTTTCTTCTTCTTCTTCTTTTATTTTTATGTTTGTATGTTTAAGTATATATATTTTTCTTCGTTTTTTTCACATTCGGTTAAAAGAGAATAGAACGAGAGAGAGAGAGAGAGAGAGAGAGAGAGAAAAAAAATGCTTGAAATGTTTGTGTGCACATACATTTGAGGTATCCGCTCGGTAAGTTGAACTTTTTTCTCTCTCTCTCTCGTTCAGTGATGAACTAAATTGTAATAGGGTCAAATAGATGTTACATCTAGTGAAAGAAAAGAAGAAGAAGAAGAAGAAGAAGAAGAAGAGGAAAAAACGAGAGAAATTTGAACATTGTGTCGCCAAATGTTCGAGAGAAAGAAAATTTGTTACATATTTATTTTGTAGAAATTTTCTTTTTGAATAAATATGATGATGACAATGAGTCAATCAGCGAGTTTCAACAAGTCATTTACGGATCCTGATATCGACTGGAGTGTTTTCGAAAATGCCGGTAGGAGAATATTGCCAATCTCTTTCGATTATTATTATTAATGTTTTCTTTTTCTTATTGATCTAGATCGATATTTATTACGTGATGATAGTGCATGGATAACGCGTTTAAGTAAAGATTTTTGGTGGAATCTCGATCGTATATCTGAAATGATAACAACAACAACAACAACAACGGGAGTCAATTGTGCTCAAATGAAAACATATCCAGAAGAAACTTCATCGGCTAAATCATCGAATATATCAACAAGAAAAATCGTTGGTCAACGTTCAACAATAACTCGACCAAATCCATCAAACATTCCCGAGAAAATTACAGCTAATCAAGATAATGAATATAATCCATTTCAATCGAACATATCATTTGATAATCATATTTGGACAAATATTTTTCAACAAGCAATTCCATGGCAATAGAAAATTAACAAGTTAGTCAATAACGTAATCGTTCATTAGCCATGTATATTTGCAATAATTTTTCTTTCGTACAAAATCTTATTCTTATTCTTCTATGATGTAATTGTTCTCCGTCCTTTGGTAGGTTTCTCTTCAATTCCTTCCATTAGTTAATCAAAAATGATAACATAGAAATTGTGCATAACTGTCTGATTTGAGTTGTTCTTCAGCAATACGATAACAGTGAACGTGAATGATGTCTACAAAATATGGATCTCAATCAACGTGATTTACAAAAAAAAACGAACAAAATCAAAATGAAAATAATTTCCTCTTTTGTATTCGATTTGTTGTGTGCTAGTCCCTGGACCTATTCGAGACCATCTCCGGTGGTATTTGCATTTCGATCATCAACGATTCGATTTCTTTTTCAGTCAAAAACAGTGAATAATGCAAGTACTTGAAAAATAAACACAATTCTTCTTTTTTTTTCTCTCTGTGTCTCGTGCTGTTTTGAATGCTCATTTTGTTTTTCTTGAAAATGCTTTTTTTCAGATATTTCCTTTCTCTATTCTTCTTCTTCCGGTGTGTGTATTTGTCCTTTTTCTTTGCTCTTTATTGGGTGCTTACATAAACGAGACATCATCGAGTTTGCCGCATTAACCTTTTCTTCTCTTCTTCTTTCTGTTTGTTCTTAGTCATGTTTTTCTAGAATATGTGTTGTGTGCTTCGTATCTGTAGATATTTTCTTTTGCTTTATTCGAAAATTATCCTTCCAAAAATATCAATGCATTTTTAATCGTTGTCTGTTCTCTCTTTTGATTTGGTTGTGTCTTTCGAACCTGAGATCAATTTTTAAAATATACACATGTATCTATTTCTCATTTCTATAGACGATTAAATGTGTGTGTGTTTTCGATTGTTTTCTTCTTTATTGAATTTTCACTTAATAGAAATTTAAATAAAACTTTTGATGAATAAAAAAAAAACAAAGAAAGAACGAAATCTCACGTTGGTTTTATATGTCAACTCAAAGATTAGACACGTCAAAAGATCGAATATCGAACTAAAGAAGATTAAATTTCAAGAGTGTTAAAAGAATAATTGAATTGTTGTGTTTTGTCTATCGAAGTTAGATTTGTACTTCAACAAGATTTTCACGAAATGAATTCTGATTTGTTAGAATTTGATATTTAGCCGTACTTCGTCGTTGACGGTAGCGTGTTGCTAATTTATATTGAACTAAAGATGCACGTAGATGATTTTTTGTTCGAGTTGAAGTTGAATTTAAATTTAAATTCGGCGTAAAATCAGAATGAATACTGAAGAATTGTTGGCGAAGACCTGATTCAAGAAGAAGATAACGAATTAAAATAACACGAATAAATTTCAAAATGATCCAAGTCAATAGAAAACACGTGAATAAACATGCAAGACTAAGGCCAACAATTGTACTTATAGATAATCGAGATATTGACCGACCGGTTGTCACTAGAAAACTAGTTGTTTGTGTCGACACAGTACTTGTCGTTGAAGTACTTGTTGTTGTTGTAGTTGTTGATGTTCCCAATGTACGACGTGTTGGTGTCTGTAAAACAAAACAAATATTTCTATATATATATATCGTATCAAGAAACTCGAAATATCTCTACCGTTCGACCTGTAGTTGTAGTTGTTATGGATGTTGTTGTTGTTGAAGCTAAAATTCAATGTCGATTGACGAATATTTTTTTTGTTGTTGTTTTGACATACTTGTACTCGTCGTTGTCGTCTCAAAAACAGTTCGAAATGGCCAAAATTTTGGATCACTAATTGGCATGGCTTCTTTCGTACATGTACTCGCTTCGACAAAGACACCGGCTTCAAAAAATATATAAAACTCTTCACCCGATGCCCATGTTACCGTTGAATTTATGACAATACGATCACTCAAAAATCGAACATTATCAACAGCCGTCATCGCATTTAATACATAATAATCCGTATTATCAGAAGTTCGTTTGAATCGAATATAGGTTTCCGTTGACGGTCGAACATAGACTCGTCCGAGAGTGAGCATTGTCCATATTGAAGTTGTTTTACTGACAAGTCCCATTGGATATCGAGTAGCATTGGCGAGATATAATGGTTGTAGACTAGATGTTTTAGATGAAACAGTAAAACGAAGACACGCGGAATCACCTTGATTACCAATCGAATCAACAGCAGCGAAACAAAATAGGTTCTGTCCAATTTGATCGGAATTCGCTTTGAAACTTGCAAGAAAAGCGAATATTGTTGGATCGAATGGATCTTGTAGAATAGGTGTTGTAATCAGACCAGCTGGATTCGCACTAATATAACTAGTAATACTTGCATTAGGACATTGAATTTTGAAACGAACACGTGTCGTCAAATTATCACCAACGTCCATGTAAAGGCATATATCTGGAACGAGATCTCCAATATAGATCGGTCCAGTGACACATGGATCTGGTGATTCATAAACATGAAATACGAATTGAATTGGTACTTGCGAGAGATAGTCTGTTGAATAGATACTCGTAGGTTGATGTAGAAAATCTTCTACAGTCAATGCAGCTGCATAAAAGCCTGCGATTTGAGGTGTAAAATTCAAATAACAATTGAAATTATCTACAACACCATCTGGTACACTGTTAACGAGTCCACCACATTGTGTCGATCCTTCAGACCACATACAAATATACGGATCAAAATCATTGTCAGCAACGTTAATTTTCAATGAATAACTGATCCCATTTCGTAAACGATAGATGGGTAACATTGTGACAATAGGCGCATTATTATAATGTCCTGTATCAGATCGTATAAATGTTTGAACTTGAACAGCAATACTCCATGCTAAATTATTTCCTGTGACCAGATCAAACCAAGCTACTGAACTAAATGCAGCTGTAAAATTGGCATTTTTCGGAACATTAATTGTAAAACGTCCTTCTCCCATAGCATACTGTTCATCGATATTGTAACCCGTACAAGGCACTCGAACACTTCCAAGTGTACCTAAACCAGCTGGACAATTACTGACACAATCGAGAGTATCACCACTTGAACCTAGAATCGGTAATCCGTTCGGTATGGTTGCGTCAGTACAATACGGACTAAAGAATGTATATCTCCAAGCATAACGTTGAAGAATTTCAACAACTAATGGTGTTGATGATTCGTCTACTATACGCCAAGATATCATTCCACCACGAAAATGTGTACAATGAATAACAGTAAAAATAGACGATAGAAAAAAGACTACTGATTGACTATATTGAAAATACATGAGCTTTTTTTTATTGTTGTTTCGAGTAGTTTCGATGTAAGGATGAGATGAAAAGAAGGTTATTTTTTTATTGATTACAAAAGATTGCAAGAAAAATGAATTATATGCACTTTTATTTTGAAAGATTTCAATAGAATAATTAATTATTTTCAATCAAAATTGTATTATTGATATGTTCGGTTTCATAGTGCTTCGATTTACATGGGAGAACTCGCGTTTGTTTTTCAGCCACCCAGTTTAGATGATTTTTCTTATGATTCAATCTTGATCTGCTTTCTTTTCATTGGGTACAAACGAAATTAAAAAAAAAGTCAGAAATATTTGGATAGTGATTTGTACTGATTGTATAAACAATAACTGACGCGGTTATCAGAGAGCGAAACAATTCTGTTTACTAACAAAATAGTCTGTATTCAACATGTGTTTCACACAACAATCTGTGTCGAATTATCAAAATAAAAATAGACTCAACTAATATACAAACATTTACGTATATAATCTTTAGTCAATCTTAATCAGTTTAGTAGATAGAACAAAAATGTTCAAATAAGTACAAAAGTATATGAGTTATCTTGACTTAAAGACATATGCATGAGGTTAAATTCAACTAAGAATTATTGTCTATTTACATCTGCTCACAAATTGTTTTTCTTTCCACAATAATAATGGCACCATATTTAATTTGATTCATGTGTTCTGGTAAGTAGAAGGGCGACTATGCATTGAATTCCATCGACAAGGGGACAATTGTCGTCATCGATAAGTCAATCATATCACAAAGAGAAGGATTATCTATGCATATAATCATAAACGTTATTTCTTTCGTCGAGAAAATCCTGAATATATAAATATACGTGTGTGTGTGTGTGTGTGTGTGGCAATAGATGAATGGATAGAGAGAGATAATAGATCAGTACTATCGATGTTAACAATCAAGTTAGAGAAAGAAAAATAAAGAACAAATGCAACAGCTCTAGTTATTTCTAGTATAGCTGTCTAAAGGTGATAGTTGCATAGACATTCTCGTCAATCTCAACGAACTCTTTAGCATTATAATATACTCAAAACAACAACAACAACAACAACAACAACTGTTATCGTGAAAGAATACAGTCTTATCACGATTAATTAGACAATTTTACAAAAATGAACACGACTCGCCATGCGCCAATCGATGTTGTTACATCTCGAATTTCGAATTATCTTCGTACACATAATTACAACGATTGTGCGATCTATATTAATCGTATTCATTCAAATACATTCCGTCAACTATTAACAACAGATTTATCATTCGATATTCTATTAAATCAATTACCCTTTTCAATTGAAATCTTCGAAGTTATCTATTCAAAAATCTTTATTATCGATCCCGATACATTTCCTTTACAAATCCTCAAACCCGAACGATTAATATCGAAAATGATCAGTGTTCTCTCATCCATACATTGTCTACCATCTTCAGCTCTAGCTAAATCTCCATCAGCAACATCGATTTCATCGAAAAATATCGAACAATATATTGATGATGAACGAATATTGAGTAATCTCGCGAGTATACTTCGTATTATCTCGTATGTTCAACCGATTTTATTCAAACGTCTTCTACGACAAAAAGAAACGATCGATGAATGTATACTCTATTTCGAACAAACTCATCATTCAACTCAAACGAATATGTTCACATTGAAAAACTATTCATCATTGACAAATCTCAATCTTGAAGATACAATTCGTCATGAATTACATTCAACAATTATCTGTTGTCAACAAGCCTTACAAAAACTGAGCACAAAAACAAACATTTCGACAATGCCGACAAATAATCTCTCGACAACTCAATCAATACCAGTCATAACAAAGAAACGTAGTTCAATACAAAAATCTCCATCAACTTTTTCAACAATGACAGCAGCAACAACAACAACAATTAGTTCACTTGATGATATACAAAAACGTCTCTATCAACATAAAGCGATATTGAATCAAATTGAACCCTATTTATCACGTACAAAACTTTATACAACAATTAATAATTTGACATATAAAGTATCGATTGATAAACAAATTCTCTTAGCATATGCACATATCAAAACACATGAAAAACAAATGCCTCTCAATGAACCACTTTTGCCGTTATTCAAACGATTTGCTTTCGCCTATGAACGTATGAGAGTTCGACATTTAACCGACAATCTCTCTCGATTTTGCTTTTAGGTATTATTCAATTATGGAGACGAGTAACAGACAGTTCATTAATTGATGAATGTATAGACGATATTGTGATTGATG
>ERZ781399.3705-NODE-3705-length-11542-cov-2.995734_pt1 | contig 11542 bp, 9 predicted proteins | sample MGYA00511014_ERZ781399 | MGnify/ENA primary metagenome ERZ781399 (study PRJEB29847, sample SAMN06458254) | wastewater metagenome | isolation source: Wastewater bioreactor | place: South Africa: Cape Town | study: EMG produced TPA metagenomics assembly of the...
GCCTGTACGGCCTGTCCGGCGGACCCAGCTGGTCCGCCGGGAGGTAGCACTACTGCGGAGCCTGCCTGCGGAGCGTCACTCGATACTCGCTGACGTCGACACCACCGACGGGATAGATCGAGCGTTGGAGAAGGTGAAGGCCTGGGGGGTGGAACATCCGAGGCTTCGCGGCGAAGCGCGCAAGCAACGTGCTCGCCGACGGACAGTCTGTCGCCGGTCGACGCGCGCGTGCCGCCGCTCCGTGAGGAGCGGCGGTCTTTTCTTGGACGGGCGGTTCGGGCGGTGCGCGGGTGCGGGCTCGTGGTCGTGTTCTGCGACGTCTGCTCGTCCGATCACGCCCGGTGGGCGGGCTGCGCACGGCTCGGGCGGCTCGAGACGCACCGGACCGCCAACCGGCGCTGGGCGACGTTGCGGCCGATGCGATCGCCGCTTTCCTCGCAAAGGACGACCACGAGAACGGATGCATCGTGAGGTGGGTGGGCGCGAGCCCCAAATTCGTTTCATCAGATAAAGACGTGAAGACGGCTCTTAACGTTCTTCCCGTTCGCGCGGGGACCATCTAGTGTCGCCCGCTCGCCGTGCCAGACTGGAAGTCGATCTCGCTCTCGGTCCTCTCTGGCCTCGTGCTGACCACCGCGGTGCGCTCGAGCCATGCGGACGAGCCGCTTCGTGCCCGTGCCACGCTCGGCGTGTCCCATGCCGTCGGCGCGCCGCAGTACCGGGAGTTCGGCTTCGGCGGCGCGGGCTCGGCATCGCTCGAGCTACCGCTCGGCAGGGCCCTCGGGATCGAGGGGAAGATCGGCGGCATCCCCCTCGCCGAGGGCGCGGCTCCGCGCGATCCCGCGCTCGCCAAGCCGGGCACGGGCACCGTGTTCTTCGGAACGGCCGGCCTTCGGGTGCATCCGTTCGCGGCACCCGGCGGCCCCTGGACGTCGGCAGGTTTCGGCGTCGCGCAGACGGGGAGCCGCACGCGTCCTGGTGTCGACGTCGCTCTCGGGTGGGACTTCCGTGTGGGGAGCGAAGGGCGTTGGGACGTCGGGCCGTTCGCTGGCTACACGTTGGTGATCCAGCCCGACGACACGCTCCGCCCGAACGATGCGCACATCGTCTCGCTCGGAATCCAGGTCGGCCTCGGGGCGAGGGAACGTGCGCGCGGCGATCGTGACGGCGACACGGTCTTCGACGACGAGGACGCGTGCCCCGACGTGCCCGGCATTCGCACGGGCGATCCGAAGACGAACGGCTGCCCGCGCGGCGACCGCGACAACGACACGGTCTTCGACGACGAGGATGCGCGCCCCGCCGTCCCGGGCCGTCGCACGGACGATCCGAAGACGAACGGCTGCCCGCGAGGCGACCGCGACAACGACACGGTCTTCGATGACGAGGACGCGTGCCCCGACGTGCCCGGCGTTCGTTCCGCCGATCCGAGCACGAACGGCTGCCCGCCGAAGGATCGCGATCAGGACGGCGTTCCGGACACCGAAGACGCGTGCCCCGACGTCGCCGGCGTTCGCACGCAGGATCCCTCCACGAACGGCTGTCCGCCGGCGAGCGAGAGCATTCGTGTCGAGAACGACAGGATCCTCCTCGACGAGGTCATCCTCTTCGATCTCAACAGTCCGCGCGTGCGTCACGCGAGCTGGGGCATCGTGCGGAAGCTGGCCGAGTTCATCAACGCGACGCCCGACATCCTCTCGATCAGCATCGAGGGCCACGCCGATGCGACTGGCACCGAGCGACACAACCTCGTCCTCTCGCGCGAACGCGCCGAGAGCGTGCGCCGTCTGCTCGTCCGGTTCGGGGTCGACCAGAGTCGTCTCGAGGCCGAGGCCTTCGGCCGATCCCGCCTGAAGGTGCAGACCAAGCGAGCCGAGGCCGCGAACCGGCGCGTCGAGTTCTGGATCACGCGGACGCGCACGGCACCCTCCGTGCAGTCGCCCGCTCCCGCGCAGGAAACACCATGATGGGCGGACGGACGGCTGCGATGATGGTGAACGTTCGCACGCGGCTCGTCGCCGTTGCGCTGGCGAGCGTCTCGGTTCTCGTGACGGTGCAGGGCTGTCGATCGGAGAACTCCGTCGTCGACGGCTCGTGTGCGGAGGGCTACTCCGAGTGCGGTCGCCGCTGCGTCGACACGTCGAGCGATCCCGAGCACTGCGGCGGATGCTCGGTGCGCTGCACGCCCGGTGAGGCGTGTATCGGCGGCGTGTGCGGAGGAGCGATCGACGGCTCGCTCGACGGGAGCGTCGACGGCTCGCTCGACGGTGGGTTGCTCGAGGGGGGCGGTGACGTCGACGGCTCGCTCGGTGACGGCGGCGACGCCTGTCCGCCGCCGCCGTACGTGACCGCCGCCGCCTGCGGTGCGTGCGGGATCGTCTGCACGGCGCCCAACTCGCGTTGCGTCGATCAAGGCGGCACGTTCGTCTGCGGCCCGCCGTGCGCCGCGCCCCTCGTGGAGTGCAACGGCGCGTGCGTCGAGCTAGAGAACGATCCGGTCAACTGCGGTGCTTGCGTCGAACATCTGCGTGGCCGGTGTCTGCCAGGGCTCGACCCCCGGCGACATCGTCGTCAGCGGGCACGACTACAGCACCGGCGCCGCCGCCTCCTCGCAGGCGAAGGTGCTGACGAACGCGGTCTTCATTCCGCGTTCCAACCCGCTGCGCATCCTCTCCTACGAGCAGTTCGCCGACGCCGCGGCCGTCGCGAACGTCAAAGGCATCCTTCAGAGCGCCGCCTCCGGTCGTACCCTCGCGGTCTCGGTCGCCACGAACCCTGCGGCTCTCCAGAGCGCCACCCTCTCGCAGTCCTACGACGTCGTCATCATCCACGATCAGCAAGGCGGCGCGCCGACCACGCTCGCGACGATGGGCGCGGGCTGGGCACCGGCCCTCGAGACGTTCGCGAAGGCCGGAGGCGTCATCGTCACGCTCGACGGAGCCGGCGGGCAGGGCGGGATGCCGTCTCTCCTCACGAGCGCGAACCTGCTCGCTCTCGCTTCGCACCAGTCGATCCCCGCCGGGTCGCTGATCGGGATCGTGGCGCCATCCGATTCCGTGGGCTCGCTCGTGATCGGGCCCTACGGTGCCTACAACCGGACGGTGACGCTTCAGCCGAACGAGCCGAACGGCGGCAACGTCACGTACGTCGCCAGACACATCGTCGCCGGGAATCCGGCCGACCCGGTCGTCGTGCACAAGGTCGTGCCCTGACGGGGCAGGAGGCCCTGCTTCGCACAGTGCCGATCGCGCGACACTCGGTGGAACCGGGGCGCGGTCTCCGGCGTTCCGTTGCTCCACCACGAGGTCGTTAACTTCGGTTAACGACCTCGTAGAGCATGGGCGGCGTGCCATCAAGACTCGGCCGCCGCACCGGGGGCTCGGCCTGCGAGCTCGCGGAATCAGGCGTGTCGGACCTGGCCTGAGGTCGGGGCTGGGCACAACCACCCGTCCGGCGATGCGATTCCCCAGCACGACCGAGGTCCCGGCGCGAGCAGCATCGCCGGTGGCGGCCCGTCAGTTCATCCAATCGGCCTGGTCTCTAAGGGGCGGGCAGGAGCTCCGGGAGCGCGCGGCGGAGCGCTTCGGGCACAATCGCCGAATGCGCCGTCCGAGCGGGCGTGAGCTCGATCTCTTCGATCGCGCAGCTCTCGCACGCGCTCGAGAGTGCCTCGATCGGTCGTGCCCATGCCTTCTGCCAGTAGAACCGGACGCGCGTGGATGCCGCCGTCGCGGCGAGCTCGGGGATGACGCGATCGTCGACGCAGGTGTCGATCGCGAGGATCGCCATCGCCTTCGAGGTGCGCACGCGGTCGCCGAGGACGCCGCCTTCGACGTTGCAGCCCGCTGCGCTGTGGCCGACGACGATGACGCGTTCGCGATCGACGTGCGCGAGGCCGTCGAGTGCGCGCTCGGTCGCGTCGAGGAAGTCGCCGAGGTCGAAGCGCGGCCACATCACCGTCGCGCCGGTCGCGAAGCGTGTTTGAGTGGGGGCGGCGAGGATGAACGGCGCGACGCTGCCCGAGGAGACCAGCGGCTCGACGACGGTTCGCAGATCGCCGTAGGGCGAGTTGAACCACGGATGCATCTGCCCGTCGGCGTTCATCCCGTGGAGGAACACCACCACGGGAAGGCTCGCGCCGCGCTCGACCTCTGCCGACGTCACGTAGGCGAGGCCGCCGTTCCCGTGACGGGAATGGAGCAAGCGCCGCTGTTCGTAAGGGAACGTGATCGTCGTGCCCGGCGCTCGCGGCGCGGTCTGCACCGGCTTCGCATGACCACCAGCTCCCACGAGGAGCGATGCGATCACGAGCGTGGCACCGAGAGCGAACCGGGACATCGGCAATCGTTTCCAACATACGGCATCGCCCGAAGGCCCTTCAACGGGGCCTCGCGGACGAGGTCGCTCCGCCCCGCTGCGGCTGAGGTCCATCGGCGTCGAGGCGACGCCGAGGGAAACGGGCGTGGGGCGTGGGGCGTGGTCTGCCGCTCAGTCGACTGCGAGGACGATCTTGCCGAAGACCTTGCGCTCCTCGAGGAGACGATGAGCTTCGACCGCGCTCCAGAGGGGCATCACCCGATCGACCACGGGGCGGAGGCGGCCGTCCTCCACGTGGCGGAGGATGCCGAAGAGATCGCCCTTCGGTCCCATCGTCGACCCCACGATCGCGACCTGGCGGAAGAAGACGTGACGGAGATCGATCTGCGGGGTGAAGCCCGTGGTCGCGCCGCAGGTCACGAGCCGGCCGCCACGGCCGGCCGCGAGGATGCTCTTCGCGAGGACCTCGCCGCCGACGTGCTCGATGATGACGTCGGCGCCCTTCTTGTTCGTGAGCCGCTTGGTCTCCGCTACGAAGTCCTGCGTCGAGTAGACGATCACCTCGTCGGCTCCGAGCTCGCGTGCGCGCTTGGCCTTCTCTTCGGTCCCCGTCGTGGCGATGACACGTGCGCCGTGCATCTTCGCGATCTGGATCGCCGCGCTCGACACGCCGCTGCCTGCTGCCTGGACGAGGACGGTCTGGCCCGGGCGCACCTCGCCCTTGCGGACGACCATCTGCCAGGCGGTGAGGAAGCAGAGCGGGATCGCGGAGGCCTCCTCGAACGACAGGTTCGTCGGCATGGGGAGGAGGTTCGCGTCGGGAACGACGACGTGGCGCGAGTAGCCGCCTTGCGTGTTCTCGCCGAGGATGCGGTAGCTCCGACAGAACGTGTCTTCGCCGAGGAGGCAGCGCTCGCAGGCGCCGCACGACAGGCCCGGATTGACGACGACCTTGTCGCCGATCTTCGCGCCGGTCGCGCCGGGGCCGAGCGCCTCGATCTCGCCCGCGATGTCCGCGCCGAGGCGGTGCGGGAACTCGTACTTGAAGTGCGGGAGGCCGCGACGGCCCCAGATGTCGATGTGGTTCAGCGCGACCGCACGAACACGGATGCGGACCTCTCGCGGTCCGGGCTCACGCAGCTCGATCGTCTTCCGCTCGAGGACCTCGGGCCCGCCCGTGGCCATCATCACCATCGCTTCGGTCTGCATGGGGCGCACGCTAGACGGGGGCGCTTCGCCTGTCACGGCTCGCCGCCGCGCCGAGCTCCCCCGACGGCACGCGCTGCTTACGCAGCTCGTCGTCGGGAAAACGAACCGCTACGAGCTAGCCGTCGAGGCTCAGGCCAGCATTTCGCGCGGTCGCGTCCCGCTGGTCGATGCGACCGCGTGGGACAGCGCCAGCGTCTGGACGAGGATGTTGCGATAGACGACGTGCACGTCGTCGACGTCGACGTCGCGGGTGTCGGCTTCGTCGGGCTCGAGCGCGGCGTCGACGTGCTCGTTCACGAAGGCGAGGACTCCGGGCTGCTCGATCGCCATCACGTCCTCGAGCTCCAGCGGCTCGCGGGCGTTGCTCGCGCGGAGCTGCTCCTCGAGCTCGAGCGCGGCCTCGGCTGCGTTACGTTCGTCCTCCGAGACCTCGGCGAGGCGCCCGCCGAACGCTCGCTCGAACGCGAGCCACACGGCGATCGTGAGGAAATAGCCTAGCGCCAGCGCGGTCTCGTCGAGCGGTCGCGCCAGGATGTCTGCCGCGCGTTGCGCGAGCGCGGGCTGGGTCCGCTCGAAGCGCTCGAAGGCGTCATCGAGCTCGGACTTCGCTCCGAGCCCGCCGTCGGCCAGCTCCTCCTCGACACGCTCGAGGATCTCGCGACTGACGACCGCGTACGGAGGCACCGGACGAATTGCCGCGCCGCGAACCCACATCGTGACGATCTCATAGCACACACGCCCCCCTCGAAGGGGCGGGGCGCTCGCCACGCCCTCGTTCGATCGTCAGTGCGCGCGCGGCGCTCGGAGGACGTGCGCGCTCCATCCGTAGCCGGCGAGGAGCGCCACCCAGCTCAGGAGGACGCCTCGGCCGAGCGGCGATTGGCCCAGGGGCACGACGCCGAAGCCGGCGTGGTACTGCGCGAACGAGGCGCTGACGGACAGGCGGCCCGCCGCGACGATGCACGCAACGACGAGGAGGGCGCCGAGGACGGCGCCGACCTTGAGGAGGGCGGAGCCCCGCTTCGCGATCGCCCATGGGCTCGCCAGGGCGAAGCTGAGCGGAACCTGGGCCGCGGCGAGGCAGACGAGTGCGAGGTCGACGGCCGACGGGATCCGGCTGAACCGTACGAGGTACAGGTAGGCCCAGTCGCCGTGCATCGTGACGAAGTACGCGAGCACCGGTGCGTGGACGAGCGCCCCTAGCCCAGCCGCGACGAGGAATGGGCGGGTGAGCACCAGGGGGACTTCGGATCGGGCGAGCTCGACCCGCGCGAGCCAGGCCAGGCTCATCCCGATGAGCAGGCTGATGGGCAGGGCAAGCGGCAAGGGCATGGCGCGACACTTATAGCTTGGGCTAAGACAACCGCGTGGACGAAGCTCGCCTGACCGAACTGCTCAACCGTGTCCGAAGTGGTGGGACGCAGGTCGCCGACGCGGTCGCGGAGCTGCGGCAGCTCCCTTTCGCTGATCTCGGTTTTGCCGTCGTCGATCATCACCGCGCCCTGCGGCAGGGCGTGCCGGAGGTGATCCTCGGCGAGGGCAAGACGGCCGAACAGATCATCGCGATCGCCCACGAGCTCGCGCGTACCGGACAGAACGTCCTGATCACCCGCATCGAGGACGAGAAGGCCAACGCGCTCATGCGCGACATGCCCGCGGTGCGCCACAACGCCATCGGGCGGACCTGTACGCTCGAGAGCTCGCCCATCACCGTGCTGTCGGAGCAGAAGGTCGCCCTGGTCAGCGCCGGGACGAGCGACATGCCCGTCGCCGAGGAGTGCGCAGAGACCATGCGCATGCTCGGGATCGGCTTCGAGCGCATCTTCGACGTAGGTGTCGCCGGCATCCATCGTCTGCTCCACAAGCGGCCGATGCTCGAGGACGCCTCGGTGATCATCGTCATCGCCGGAATGGAGGGCGCGCTCGCGAGCGTCGTGGGCGGCCTCATCGACGTGCCCGTGATCGCGGTCCCCACGTCGATCGGCTACGGCGCGGCGCAGCAGGGCATGACGGCGCTCTTCGGCATGCTGACGAGCTGCGCGTCGGGGATCACCGTGGTGAACATCGACAACGGGTTCGGAGCGGCATTCGCGGCGGCCCGGATCCTGCGGATGCGGAAGAAGGCGTGACGTGAGCGCACGAAAGAAGGCCGAGGCGAAGAAGGGGACTGCGAAGAAGGCCGCGGCGAAGAAGGTGGCTTCGAAGAAGGCCGAGGCGAAGAAAGTGGCCGCGAAGAAGGTGGCCGCAAAGAAGGTGGCTTCGAAGAAGGCCCACGCCCACCGTCACGCGCATCCTCACGCCCACCGTCATGCTCATCCGCACGGGCACGGGCACGGGCACGGGCACGAACACGAGCACGCCCACCCGCACGAGCACGAGCACGACCATCCGCACGAGCACGAGCACGCCCACCCGCACGAGCACGGGCACGAGCACGCCCACCCGCACGAGCACGGGCACGAGCACGAGCACCCGCACGATCACGACCACGATCACGACCACGATCACGACCACGCCCACCCGCATGCCCACACGCGCGGGCCGGCGCAGGCGCCGCTCCCGCGCGGGGCGGGGAAGGGAAAGATCCTCTTCTTCGACGCTCCGTCAGGACTGGCGGGCGACATGGTCATCGCCGCGCTCGTGGATCTCGGCGTGCCCGAGTCCGTCATCGAGGACGCCGTCGAGCGTCTGAAGCTCACCGGCTTCCACCTGCATTTCGGGACGCGCGAGCGGAGCGGGATCGTCGCGACGTCGTTCGACGTGCACCTCGACTCGAAGCAGCCGGAGCGGACCTGGGGCGCGATCCGCAAGATGATCCAGGCGGCGAAGCTGCCTTCCGGCGTGGCCTCGCGCGCGATCGCGACCTTCGAGAGGCTCGCGGCCTCGGAGGCGAGGGTGCACCGCATGCCGATCGACGAGGTGCACTTCCACGAGGTCGGCGGGGTCGACGCGATCGTCGACGTCGTCGGCAGTGCGGCCGCGCTCGATTACCTCGGGGCGCGCCTGATCGTGTCGCCTCTCCCGATGGGACACGGCCGGACGAAGGCGAGGCACGGCGTGTTGCCGTTGCCGGCGCCTGCGGTCGTCGAGTGCTTGAAAGGGCTTCCGACCTACGACGGAGGGATCGCCTTCGAGCTCGTCACGCCGACCGGAGCGGCGATCGTCGGCGCGCATGCGACGGAGTCGGCGCGCTGGCCAGCGATGAGACCCGAGCGAACCGGGTGGGGGGCCGGCACCGCCGACCTGGCCGATCGACCGAACCTCCTCCGCGTCGTGCTCGGGGAGCCGACCGAGAGCGCGTCTCGACTGGGAGAGCGCGGATCGCACGTCGTCCTCGAGGCCAACCTCGACGACGCGACCGGCGAGCTCCTCGGGACGTGCATCGAGTCGATCCTCGCGGCCGGGGCCCTCGACGTCTGGACCGCGCCGCTCACGATGAAGAAGGGGCGGCCGGGACAACTGCTCGGTGCGCTCGTCGAGGCGTCGCGCGCCGACGAGATCGCTGCCGTCATCCTTCGCGAGTCGACGACGCTCGGCGTTCGTCGTCATCTCGTCGACCGGGTCGAGCGGCCGCGACGCATCGAGGAAGTCTCGACGCCGTTCGGCGCGATCCCGGTCAAGATCGCAGGCGGTCCCTTCGGTCCTCCGCAGCGGAAGCCCGAGCTCGACGCCTGCGTCGCCGCAGCTCGAGCGCACGACGTCCCGGTCCGGCAGGTCATCGAGGCCGCGGTGATCGCGAGCGCGTCACTTCGATAAGCTCGATCGAGGCGCTGACCTCCTCATCGAGGGTGGTCGCCCTCAACGGGAGGCCCCACCGGCGTGACCCGGCGCGCCCCCCCCGCGTCGCTCGCGGGGGCCATTTCAATTCTCTTTTTTCCCGGTTGTCCGACCGATATGCTTCTCGGCGCACGACGACACGCTCGCGTGCACGGAGACATCGACGATGAACCCCTGTCCGCAGTGCGGCGCGATCCCTCAACCGTCGGACAAGTTTTGCAACATCTGCGGTACGCCCGTGGTGATGGGCGCACCGCAAGGCTTCGGCGCTCCGCCTCCGCAGCAAGGAGGCTTCGGCGCTCCGCCTCCGCAGCAGGGAGGTTTCGGCGCTCCGCCGCCCAACGCGTACGGTGCACCGCCCGGACAGGGCGCATCGCTTCGCTGCCAGATGGGCCACGACATCGCGCCGGGCGCGAGCTACTGCCCGCACGGCCATCCCATCGCCCTCGACGCGATGCCGTTCGCCAACGATCAGTACGGCGGCGGTTACGGCCCGCAGCCGGGCGGCTTCGGCGCTCCGCCTCCGCAGCACGGCGGCTTCGGCGGTCAGCCGCAGTTCGGAGCCCCGGCAGGTCCCGGCGGTTTCGGCGCTCCGCCTCCGCAGCCGGGCTTCGGCCCCGATCCCAACGCGGGGTACGGCCAGCCCTATCAGGATCCCAACGCGCAGTTCGGCGGTGGCTACGGCCAGCAGCCGGGCTTCGGCGCTCCGCCTCCGCAGCAGGGCGGCTTCGGTGGCTCTGGCGGTTACGCTCCGCCTCCGCCTCCGCAGCAGGGCTTCGGTGCACCGCCGCCACCAGCCCCAGGATTCCCGCCCCCGCAGCCCGGTGGGTTCCCCGGCGCTCCGGCGCCCGAGGCGCAGGCCGCTCCGGCACCTCAGCCGCCGCTGAACCTCCCGCCGAACGCGCTCCGCGGCTTCCTCATCTCCTACCAGTCCAACACCCAGGGCGACTTCTGGGCGCTCAGCGGCGGGCGCAAGACGGTCGGTCGCGCGAACTCCGGTGAGCAGGTCGACATCCCGCTCTCGGACGCGACGATCTCCTCGCGTCACGCGGCGTTCGTCATCGACGGCGTCGCGGGCACGGTCCAGATCGAGGACACCGGGTCGACGAACGGTACCTTCGTCAACGAGGAGCACATCGGCTTCAACGGGAAGCGCGAGCTCCGCGACGGCGACAAGGTTCGCTTCGGCGGCTACACGACGATCGTCAAAGTGATCGGTCGCGTCTAGTACTGCGACGCGCGCCGGAGCTTCGGTTCCGCTCCCGCTCGGCTTCGCCGGGCGGGATGAGCGTCGCTGCGCCGTCCGCGAAAAGGCGCGATTATTCCGGGCGATTTTTGAACGACGGGCGTAACGGCCACAGCGCCATTGCGCCCGATGTGTAGTAGGCTCGCGCGCGTGAGACGCTCCATGGGCTCGAGGCTGTTCGCCTGGATCACGTTACTCGCGATCCTGCTCTTCGCTCAGACGTCGTTCGCGGCGCCGGAGGCACATATCCTCCGGATCGATCCGCGCGCAGGCGTCCAGGACGGTCAACCGATCCTGACCACCGTCATCGAGCTCGTTCAGTTCACGCCGATGAGCGAGGTGGTGACGAACGCGGGTTGCGGCTCGCAGCGCGGAGATGCGCTGCTCGACTGCATCTCCAACGCGGTCGAGCAGAAGAACGTGATGTGGAAGGCGTTCCAGTTCCCGGATCCGGGCGCTCGCCTCCTCGTTCGCGTCGACGGCGGTGAGAACCCCGCCAAGCTCCACTCGAAGGCCACGTGGGGAGCCTCGACCAAGGATCCTCTCGTCGGCACGGCGTGGCTGATCGCGCTCGACGCGTCGAGCCTGATGGGCCCGCGCTACACGGACGCGCGCGAAGTCGCGAACCAGATCATCAACGCGCTCGGCCCGAACGACATCGCGAAGCTGATCATCTTCGACGATCGCATCAGCCCCTACGTTGCGAACTCGCCGTGGGTGCCCGCCGCGCAGAAGGCGCAGCTCGTCAAGATCCTCCAGGCGAATCCGTCGCCGTCGCCGTCGCACCAGCGCGCGCGCCCGCTGTTCAACCAGCTCAAGAACATCACCAAGTCGTTCGGCGATCTCGGTAACACCGACTCGATCCAGAACATCCCGATGCACCAGGCGATGGTGCTGCTCTCGAACGGCTCCGGCCGCGAGGACGCGGCGAGCGCCGCGATCAGCGCGGAGGGCCTCAAGCAGTACTTCAACAAGGGGCGCTTCCCCGAGGAC
>ERZ781399.3706-NODE-3706-length-11541-cov-3.404667_pt1 | contig 11541 bp, 9 predicted proteins | sample MGYA00511014_ERZ781399 | MGnify/ENA primary metagenome ERZ781399 (study PRJEB29847, sample SAMN06458254) | wastewater metagenome | isolation source: Wastewater bioreactor | place: South Africa: Cape Town | study: EMG produced TPA metagenomics assembly of the...
TTCCGGCGTGCCTGCAGTCTATTCGCACGGCCAGGGCGGCCTGCTCGATGTTGAGCTCGACCCGAAATTCTCCAGCAGTCGAACGCTCTATTTCACGGCCTCGGTGGCGGGTAGCGACGGAAGCGGCACGGTCGTTTTTCGCGCCCGACTATCGCCGGACGAAAAGCAGCTGACCGACGTGAAGCGCATTTTCCTGATGAACAAGCTGTCGCGCGGCAACATCCAGTATGGTTCGCGCATCGCGATTGCCCGTGACGGCAGCCTCTTCGTCGGCCTAGGCGATCGCGGCCAGCAGGACCGCGCCCAGGATTTTCACGATGATGCCGGAGCCATCATCCATATCGACGCCGATGGCGGCATCCCCGCCGACAATCCCTTCAAGGACGGCAAGCATGCCTTGCCCGAAATCTGGTCGAAAGGCCATCGCAATCCGCAGGGCATCACCTTCGACAGCGCGACGAACAGGCTCTATACGGTCGAGCACGGCGCCAAGGGCGGCGACGAGATCAACACGCCCGAAGCCGGCAAGAATTATGGCTGGCCGGTGATTTCCTACGGCGTCAATTACAACGGCACGAAGATCGGTATCGGCACAGCGAAAGCGGGTATGGAGCAGCCCCGCTTCTATTGGGACCCTTCGATCGCGCCCGGCGCCATCGTCGTCTATCGCGGCAAGATGTTTCCCGAATGGAACGGCCAATTCCTGGTGACTGCACTGAAGTTCGAGCTGCTGTCGCGGCTGAACCAGGACGACAAGGGCAAGATCACCGAGCAGGAACGCATGTTCGACGGCAAATTCGGCCGGTTGCGAGACATCGCGGTCGCGCCCGACGGCGCACTGCTGATCACGACGGACGAAAACAACGGCGCGCTCTTGAGGGTTTCGAGAGCCGCAGACTAGCCCCTTGCCCTCCGTGTCGGGCAGCTTTCGCCCTTGCCGCAAGCAAAAGCAGCTGCTAACGGTCGCCTCACCCTTTCCTCCCCTTCCCGCAGGATGCAGATGTCTCGCATACAGGCGAATTTGTTGTTGTTGCTTGCCGCCGCGATCTGGGGCGGCGGTTTCGTTGCGCAATCGACAGCCATGAAGGCGATCGGGCCCTTTTGGTTCATCGGCCTCAGATTCGCCGTGGCCACCATGGTCGTCCTGCCTTTCGTCTGGATGGAAAAGAGGAAGGCGGCGAAGCCGCTGACATCCCGCAACTGGCTCTCCTTCCTGCTCATCGGCATCGCTCTTTTCGGCGGTGCGGCAACGCAGCAGCTCGGCCTTCTGACGACGACCGTGACGAATTCCAGTTTCATTACCGGCCTTTACGTGGTCTTCGTGCCGCTGATCGCGGTTATCTTCCTGCGCCGTTCGCCGCACTGGGTCATCTGGCCGGCGGCATTGATGGCCGCTCGCATCTTGTCGACGCTCGGATGCCGGTGATGCGCATTGGCAAGCGCCGAACATTCGATCAGGCGGCGAATATGGAAGATATCCATGATCGTCGAGATGCTCGGCGTGGAAACGAAGACGCCGCGATTGGCCTCGTGGCGCAGCACGCCCTCTTTCGTCAGCAGCCGGAAAACCTCGCGCAGCGTATTGCGCGAAACCTGCAACTCCTCGCAAAGAGCCGCTTCCGAGAGATGGCTGCCCGGCGACAGCGTGCCGTTGATCACACGCTCGCGAATGCGGGCTGCGGTCAGTTCCGCAACCGTCTGTCCGGTCTCCGCCACGGCCGTCGGCTCGATGCTCGCAAGATTCGTCTGCTTCATTTGTTCTCCGGACGCCGGCAAAATCGCCTGCCGAAATCAGCTTATGCCCGGAATTGCCTGGAATTCAGGTCGGCAATCCCATGGCTGGCTGCAGGCTTTGGATATCTCAACGGAGCAATCCGTTGGACGATCTTGCGCGAACGCCTCCCCTTTTTTGATTGGCAACATGAAAATTGTTCAACAATATAGACCAGATTGTTGTTTGATGCTATCTCATGCTCCAACAAATATAAATGGGAACGAGATACAGATGTTCGCGAGACGCTTGTTTTGGAGAAAAACGTCGCCCGACCGCGTCAGGATTGAGTGGCTGCGGGCGTGAGCATGCTAACATCCGATCTCAACGGCGACCTTGCGAGGGCCTTTGCAGTGTCTCATGCAAAGAGCGATCGGCGCGCGCTCCCGGATGCAACGAACGACTTACCCAATACCGAGGTAAACGCATGACGAATGCTGAAGGCGACAACAAACCGCTTTTGTCTGTCGCGGATCTGACCGTGCGGTTCGGCGAAAACCGCGTGGTGGAAGGGCTATCCTTTTCGGTCAATCCCGGCAGAACACTCGCGGTTGTCGGCGAATCCGGCTCCGGCAAGTCGGTGACCTCGCTTTCGGTCATGCGCCTTGCCGACATGATGGGCGCACGCTTCGAGGCCGGCCGCATCCTCTTCAACGGCAAAGACCTGCTCAAGCTCTCGCAGAAGGACATGCGCTCCGTCCGCGGCAAGGAGATCGCCATGATCTTCCAGGAGCCGATGACGTCCCTCAATCCCGTCTTCACCATCGGCGACCAGATCTGCGAAGTCCTTCTGTTGCACGAGAAGGTCGGCAAATCCGCCGCGATGGCTGAGGCCCGACGCCTGCTCGAAATGGTGCGCCTGCCAGATGCGGCGGCGTTGTTGACGCGCTACCCGCATCAGCTGTCCGGCGGCATGCGCCAGCGCGTCATGATCGCCATGGCGCTCGCCTGCCGCCCGAAGCTCTTGATTGCCGACGAGCCGACCACGGCGCTCGACGTGACCATCCAGGCGCAGATCCTAAACATCATGCGGGACCTGCAGAAGGATCTCGGCATGGGCATGATCTTCATCACCCATGACATGGGCGTTGTTGCCGAAATGGCCGATGACGTTGTGGTTATGTGGAAAGGCAAGAAGGTCGAGGAAGGCCCGGTTCGTCAGATATTCGCCGATCCGAAACACCCCTATACGAAGGCGCTCCTGGCAGCCGTGCCGAAGCTCGGCAGCATGACCGGCCAGGATTTTCCAAAGCGCATGCCGCTGACCGTTCTCGACGGCGGCGAGCCGAAAGTCGTCGGTGAGGAACGGGTGCAGAATACCGCCCGCTACGATCAGCCACCGCTATTGTCCGTGCGCGATCTCTTTGTGCGCTTCGATATCAGAAAGAATATTTTCGGCCAGGTCACACATCGCTGCAGCGCCGTCCAGAAGGTCGCTTTCGACATTCACCCAGGCGAGACGCTGGCCCTCGTCGGCGAATCCGGCTCGGGGAAATCGACCATCGGTCGCACCATCCAGCAATTGCAGAAGGCGCGCTCGGGCGAAATCACGTTCAATGGCAAAAGCTTCGCAGCGATGTCAGCGCTGGAGCGCTTCCGCCTGCGGCGCGACGTGCAGTATATATTCCAGGACCCCTTCGCTTCGCTCGACCCGCGCAAGACTGTGGGATTCTCGATTGCGGAGCCGATCAACACGCATGGCATCATCTCCGGATCTAAAGAAGTGCGTCGCAGGGTCGATGAGCTTCTGGAACGCGTCGGCCTGACATCCGTCCATGCCGATCGCTATCCGCATGAGTTTTCCGGCGGCCAGCGCCAGCGTGTCTGCATTGCCCGCGCGCTTGCCTCCAATCCGAAGCTCATCATCGCCGACGAGGCGCTTTCCGCCCTCGATGTATCGATCCAGGCGCAGATCATCAATCTGCTGATGGATCTGCAGGCAGAGCGCGAACTCGCCTATCTGTTCATCAGCCACGACATGGCCGTGGTGGAGAAGATCAGCCACCGCGTCGCCGTCCTCTACCTCGGCCAGATCATGGAAATTGGCAGCCGGCGGCAGGTCTTCGAGACGCCGATGCACGCCTATACCCAACGGCTGATCTCGGCCGTGCCGATCGCCGATCCGACACAGGAGCGCAGAACCGCACTCATCGAGGGCGAGATCCCCAATCCCGTTCGCCGCGTCGGCGACGAGCCGCCGATTCTGGCTCATGAAGAAATCACGTCAGGCCACTTCATCGCCAAGAGCGCCTGAACGACCGTCAACCATCGCATCGATCTGAAGAGGAAACAGGTTCAATGAAAACAATGAAATGGGGATTGAAGACCGCTCTGACCGCACTCGTCATGTCGAGCGTCGCCATCAGTGCCGCTCCGGCATTCGCGGCAGGAAAGCTGACCGTGTCGTCGTCGCAGGACCCAGGCAGTTGGGACCCGATCGACACGTTCCTCGTGGCATGGGCTGCCGTCTCGACCAATATCTTCGACGGCCTCACCTATCGCGGCCCCGATCTCAAGCTGGTACCGGGTCTTGCCGAATCCTGGGAAGAGTTGGATCAAGGCAAGCGCATCCGTTTCAAGCTTCGCCACAACGTCAAATTCCATGACGGCGAGCCCTTCAACGCCGAGGCGGTGAAGTTCACCTTCGATCGCCTGCTCGGCGAACAAGGCGCCAAGGGACCACAGCGTTCGAACTACACCGCGATCGAAAGCGTTGATATCATCGACGACTACACGGTCGACATGAAGCTGAAGACGCCCGATCCGGTGCTTCTGACGAAGCTTGCCGGCTATGGTGCCATGATCGTTCCGCCGAAATACATCAAGGAAAAGGGCGAGGATTACTTCAACCTCAACCCGGTCGGCACCGGCGCGTTCAAGTTCGTATCCTATACGCCGAAGGTGAACATCAAGCTGGAAGCCAATCCGGATTACTGGGGCGGCGCTCCGAAGATTTCCGAGCTGGAATATCGCTTCATCAGCGAGCCGGCGACCGCAGTTGCCGAGCTTCAGGCCGGCCGCGTCGATATCGTCATTCCGCCGACCATTCCGATCGGCATGCTCCCGGTCATCCAGGGCGACTCCAAGCTCGAAATCGCGAGCGTTCCCGGCCCGACCGTCGACTCGCTGCGCTTCAACACCCGCGATGGCATCACGGCCGATCCGCGCGTTCGCAAGGCGATCATCATGGCCGTCGACCGCGACACGATCGTCAAGTCGATCCTGGCCGGCCAGGGAACCGAGATCGTCAGCTTCCAGAATTCGCTGTCCTTCGGTTACGATCCCGACCTGAAACCCATTCCCTTTGATCCGGCAGGCGCCAAGAAGCTGCTTGCTGAAGCCGGCGTAAAGCCCGGCGCCGCCGTTCAGATCGATATTCGCGGCAACGACGCGACGATGAACGAAGTGGCACAGGTCGTCGCGAGCTACCTGCAGATGGTCGGTCTCACCGCCACCATCAAGCCATACGAAACCAACGTTCTGCTGAACGACATCATCCCCCAGGGCAAGACCGGCGCGATGTTCCAGCAGAAGTGGGGCGGCTGGACCTTCGATTACGACAACACCGCCTATTCGATGTACCACTCCGGCGAAAAGTGGAACCCGTACGAGAAGGACGCGACGCTGGACAAGCTACTGGAATCGCAGCGGCCGCTCACAGATCGCGCCGAACGCGAGAAGGTACTCAAGGAGATCGGCAAGTATGTCGCCGACAAGGCGCTCGAACTGCCGCTCTACAACAGCAATGCGATCTACGGCGTCAGCAAGCGGGTCAAGGGCTTCGTGCCCGCTCCCGATACCCGCATCAAGCTGAACGAAGTCACCGTCGACTAATCATCCAGCAAGACGCCGCCGGCTCGGTCGGCGGCGTCGTCTGAAAGCTATCGGGGTAAGAACGTGGCCGGTTTTCTCATCAAGCGATTGCTGCAGGCGATTTTCGTCATTATCGCAATCACGCTTCTCGTCTCATTCGCCATCCGCCTGACGGGTGATCCTGCCTTGATGATGTTTCAGGGTGGCGGCAGCATGACGGAAGACGATCTCGCGCGCATTCGCACCGCGCTTGGCACGGATCAGCCCTTTTTCGTCCAATATTTCACCTTCCTGAAGGGGCTGCTGACGCTCGATTTCGGCCGCAGCTTCACCGGTGGCACGCCTGTTTCCCAGTTGATTGCCAACGCCCTGCCCGCGACGCTTCTGCTCGCCTTCATCTCCATGGTCGTGTCGATCGCGCTCTCCATCCCGCTCGGGATCAAGGCCGCGACGGCACGCGGCAAGACGGCGGACCAGATCATCCGCGTTCTCTCGCTGCTTGGCCTCTCCTTCCCGAATTTCTGGCTGGCGCTGATGATGGTGCTGTTGTTCTCCATCACGCTCGGCTGGTTGCCGCCGAGCGGCATGGTTGGCATTTCGAGCTACGTCATGCCGGCCGTGACGATGGGCGTGATCCTGACGGCGACGAACGTCCGCCTGGTGCGCACCGCGATGCTGGAGACGCTGCAGTCGCAATATATCATGGTCGCGCGGGCCAAGGGGCTCAGCGAAAGCAAGGTGCTCTACAAGCACGCGCTGCGCAATTGCGCGATACCGCTCATCACCTATTTCGGCATCCAGTTCGGCGGCCTGCTCGGCGGCATCGTCGTCATCGAGCGCGTCTTCAACTGGCCCGGTCTCGGCACGCTGGCATTCGATGCCGTCGGCGCCCGCGATTATCCGGTGCTGCAGGGCGTGATCACCGTGCTGGCGCTGTTCATCGTCGGCGTAAACCTTCTCGTCGATATCGCCTATGGCCTCATCGACCCACGTATCCGCACGGAGTCACGCCCATGGCCGCCACGATCTCACGCCGTTCGCGTTTCTACAGCTTCGAATTCATCGTCGGAGCCTCGATCACCGTCGTCATCTGCCTTGCCGTGCTTCTCTCCGATGTGCTCTTCCCCGGCGGCGCCGAAAAGATCGACCTGATGGCACGCCTTGCCAGACCCTTCGTCAGCCTCGCTCACCCCTTCGGTACCGATCCGCTCGGGCGCGATGTGCTGGCCCGTGTCGTTGCAGGTGGCAAGATATCGTTGACCGTCGGCCTCATTTCCGTGGCTGGCGGCGTAGTGCTCGGCGTTTTGGTGGGCCTTGCCGCGGGTTATTATCGCGGCATCTGGGACATGCTGCTGATGCGTTTCGCCGACATCCAGCTCGCCATGCCTTTCATTCTTCTGGCAATAACCTTCATCGCCATCGTTGGCGGCAGCCTCACCAACACCATCATCCTGCTCATCGTCTCGCAATGGGTGCAATATGCGCGTCTTGTGCGCGGCTCGGTGCTCAGCCTGCGCGAGCGTGAGTTCATCCTGTCGGCGCGCGCCATCGGCGTCAAAGACTGGCGCATTATCTTCCAGCATCTGCTGCCGAACCTCGTCGGCCCGGTGATCGTGCTGATGACGCTGAACATCGCCAACAACATCCTGCTGGAAAGCAGCCTCACCTTCCTCGGATTGGGCGTCGACCCGACCATCCCGAGCTGGGGCGGCATGTTAGCCGATGGCCGCACCTATCTGCAGACGGCATGGTGGGTGAGCCTTTTCCCAGGCCTCGCGATCCTTTTGACCGTGCTCGGCCTCAATCTCCTGGGTGACTGGCTGCGCGACAGCCTCGACCCGACTGGCCGAACGACAAGGTAAGACATCATGACCCTGATTTTCGAAAGAAGCTTTGAGCGAACGTTGTCGCGCCTCGTTGCCGATGCCAAGGCCGGCCAGAATTTCGAGGCCTGGACCTTTGATGACAGGAAAAGCCGCCAGCAGGCGGAACGCGCGCTCAAGGAAAAAGGCGTAAACGCGCGCATTCGCAGCGCGTACAAGCCGCTGGTGAATGCCTTCGTCGAGGAGATCGATCTGCAGGATGTGGCTGCGATCGAGATCCATTATCCGGTTCATCCGAAGGCGCCGGATAATCGCTTCCGGCTGGAAGCCTATCCGCTAGCCGCGATGGTCGAAAATCGCAAAATCACCTTTGCTGCGAGAACCGACAGCGACTTTCATTATGATGTCGTGTTGCACACCAATGCCGGCAGTGCGCACCGATTGAAGGTGTTGGTGCCCAATCGCGTTCACATTGACGCAGCAGGCGAAACGAGCGTCTCGCCGACCGGTTGGCTCGTGCGGAATGGTGGCGTGATTGGCGAACCGCTGCGCACCGATTACGAAGATCTCTTCGAAGAAACGATCGCCGCAATAACCCATTTCGACTGGGGTTCGACCGAACCCTATTTCGAGGAATTGAATATCCGCGTCGCCCTGCCGGCAGCGGATGAGGCCCTGCCAGTCGCCGATGAGGTCATGAGTCTGCGCGAGGCGCTGCATGAAGACTTCTATTTCTCCCTGCTTGAGTTCTTCCAGAAGAAGTCCGGCCGCCCGCTAGGCGACCGCGGATTGAAGCCCGGGCAGATCGTTCCGCAGATTCTGCAATCTTCCGGTGACGTCTCGGTAAAAGTGCAGACGCAACCGCTCAGCTCCCGCTACTGGGATGGGCCGGAACAGCAGATCGAGACGGCCACGGAACCTCTGGCGGCGCGGCAGATCGAGGCTGTGCTTAACACTATCGGTGGCGAGGCGTTCGAAACTGTCACTCGCTCTGGACGCTCTGTTCGCGCACGCTATGTCAAGGGCCGCGATGCCGCCGTAATGATCAGCGGTGGCCAGCACGCCAATGAGACGACCGGCGGCGTGGGTGCGCTGCGTGCCGCACAGCGCCTGGTCAAGGTCGAAGGCGCTCATTTCACCATTTCGCCGCTCGAAAATCCCGATGGCTACGCGCTGCATCAGCGCCTGCGTCAGGACAGCCCGCGCCACATGTATCACGCCGCCCGCTATACCGCGCTCGGCGACGACCTCGAATACCGCACCGAAGAGAATGCCGGTCCTTATCTCTACGAGAAGAAAATCCGCTTTCAGGCGGAAAAACTGAGCGGCGCGCAGCTTCACGTCAACCTGCATGGTTACCCGGCGCATGAATGGACCCGCCCGCTTTCAGGCTATGTCCCGCGCAATTTCGCCATGTGGACACTGCCGAAAGGCTTTTTCCTGATTGCCCGCTATCATTCCGGCTGGGCGGCTCAGGCCGAGCGGCTGCTGGACAAGGTCACCAGGCACCTCGGAACCATCCCCGGCCTGTTGGATTATAACGACCGACAGATCGCGCTCTACGAAACCCATGCCGGCGAAACCGGATTCCGTATCATCAACGGCTTCCCCTGCCTCGCCAATATCGACGATCGCCATACGGTGCCCATCACATTGATCACCGAATACCCCGATGAAACGATCTATGGCGAAGCCTTCGTCGACGGCCACACCGCGCAGATGGAAACCGTGCTTTCGGCCTATAGCTCCTGGCAGGACATCATGGCTTCGAGCTAGGCCTTGCCGGCCGATCGAGCCATATCGAGCAGCGCGGTCATGGCACTGGACGTATAAGCGTCCGAGCGACGCACGAAAAGCGTATCTACCAGCGACCGCTCCGGCGGAAGCTGATGAATTGCGACCCTGCCATCTTGATGAGCGGCTGCCACGGCGCCCTTTGGCAGAAGGGTGATGCCGACGCCGGCGGACACGCAGCTTATGATCGTATCGAGAGAACCGAATTCCAGCGGTTTCGAAGTGACGATGCCCAAATCTGCCAGAAGCGCCTCCAGCCGCTGCCGATAGGAACAACCGATCTGAAAGACGATGGTCTTCAGATCAGCAATACCGACCAAATCCTCCAGCGTGGCGATGACGGGCGAGGTGACGAGAACGAGTTCCTCCTGAAAGTTCGCCTCGTGCTCGAGATCGGGATGGCTGACCGGGCCTGCCACGAACGCGCCCTCTACCCGGCAAGCGACGACATCGTCGATGAGCCTGCGGGTCGTGCCCGTCGTGACGACAAGGCGAACCTGAGGATAGGCCTTGGCAAATCGTCCCAGGAGCGGCGACAGGCGCAGCGCCGTGGTTGTCTCCAGACTGCCGATTGCGAGCGTCCCGCCCGGCTCGCCATCATCCTTGGCCGCGGTGCGGGCATCAGCCAGAAGCTTGGTGATGCGGCCGACAAAAGGCAGAATGCGCTGCCCGGCGGGTGTGGTCGACACGCCCCTTGCGTGCCGGTGAAACAGGCTGACACCCAGCTCCTCTTCCAGTGCCCGGACACGCGCCGTCACATTCGATTGGACCGTATGCAGTTCCTGCGCCGCCCGGTTCATGCTGCCGTGCCGCGATACCGCCTCGAAAATTCTGAGATCGGATATGTCCATGCCCTACCTATCTCAATCAAAGATAACTCTTCTCATAATAAATCAATTTTTATGATATAGCTTGCAGCGTATTCTCTCAAGCACCGATCGTTGAGAGAGTTCCCATGACCGACGCCGCAGCCCATGAAATCGACCGGAACCACAAGACACAGGCGGCATGGCGCGCCATCCTGTCGGGATTCTGCGCCTGCCTTATCAGCATCGGGCTCGCCCGCTTCGCCTACACCCCGCTTCTACCCGCTATCGTCGATGCGCATTGGTTCGAAGCCGCCGCCGCGGCCTATTTGGGCGCCGCCAATCTTTCCGGTTATCTGGCCGGCGCATTACTCGGCCGGCCGGTCGCGACGCGGTTCTCCACCATTTTCACACTCCGGATCATGATGCTGGCCGCGACGGCTGCTTTCTTCGCCTGCGCCTTTCCTTTGAGCTTCCTATGGTTCTTTATCTGGCGCTTTGCCGCCGGGTTTGCGGGCGGCGCCCTGATGGTGCTGGCGGCGCCGGCCGTCCTGCCGCTGATAGCCTCGGCGCGCCGAGGCCTTGCCGGCGGCGTGATCTTCATGGGCATCGGCGCCGGCGTTGCGCTATCGGGCACGCTCGTCCCCCTGCTGCTGCAGCAGGGCCTGCGCGAAACGTGGTTCGGCCTCGGAGCCCTGTCGCTGCTGTTGACCATCATCGCCTGGAGCGGATGGCCGCGTGATGTCGTCGCATCGCCCGCCCCGACCCATCATTCCCTCCACATCCCGGCGCCCGGCACGCTGCGTGCCGTTTATGTAGAATATGCGCTCAACGCGGCCGGTTGGGTGCCGCACATGATCTTCCTCGTCGATTTCGTCGCACGGGGGATGGGCCAGGGCCTGCAGGTCGGGGCGGAATATTGGGTTCTTTTCGGTATTGGCGCGACGATAGGCCCGCTTCTTGCCGGCCATCTCGCGGATCGAACGGGTTTTGCGGCGGCACTGCGGCTCGCCTTCCTGCTGGAAGCCTTCGCTGTCGTCATTCCCGCTCTTGGCCTCGGACAGGCATGGCTCATCGCCTCGAGCCTGATCGTCGGCGCCTTCGTCACCGGAACCGCTCCCCTGGTGCTCGGCCGGATCGCGGAACTGCTGCCACATCATCCGGCCCAACAAAAGGCAGCCTGGAGCCTGGCGACGGTGTTCTTCGCATTATTCCAGGCGGTGGCAGCTTATGGACTTTCCTTCCTCTTCGGACGAACCGGCGGAAATTATCATCTGCTCTTCTTGATCGGCGCCAGCGCCATGGTGCTGGCTCTGGCGATCGATCTGGCCGTTCCTGTCTTCACCCACACCACCCGGCAGGGATCGGAAGACTAATTACCCGTCAAAAGACCGGCGCAGATAGCGAAAACGACCATGTCGTCAGCAATAAATAAGGCTCTGATGGTTGTCGCGAACCCGTCTCGCAATACTTTACCCTGACAAAACCACGCTGCGCCCACATGGCGCCAAAGTTTCAGGCAAGTTGAGATTCA
>ERZ781399.3708-NODE-3708-length-11537-cov-4.343930_pt1 | contig 11537 bp, 8 predicted proteins | sample MGYA00511014_ERZ781399 | MGnify/ENA primary metagenome ERZ781399 (study PRJEB29847, sample SAMN06458254) | wastewater metagenome | isolation source: Wastewater bioreactor | place: South Africa: Cape Town | study: EMG produced TPA metagenomics assembly of the...
ATATACCTTTAGGTGTAGGTGCTATCTCAGCCGTTGGTAAACTTGTTGGAACTATTGTTAAATTAGCACACAAGATCTATCGCAAAGTTAAAGATGTCAAAGCAAATAGACGACAATGCAAAACTTTAAGTGATCGTATCAGTCGAGTTGCTGATTATTTGAATTCAAATACTTTTCAAAAGAAAATTGAATCACATGGTGGTCCTATACTACGCACACTGGAAAAGTTTAAAGACTTTGTCAATGAATGTTATGAATACATTTCACTGTTCGTCGATATGTTATGGATACAACAATTTCTTTTCAGTCGATCACATAAAGAAGAATTTGAATATTTAAATGATCAATTAGGTTTATATTTTGGTGAACTTTCCATGGGTATAAATATAAAAAATTTCATCAATAAAACTCAAGATGCTTACGATAAACAAGAAGATTTACGTGAATTGATATTAGCAATTGAAGCTGAAAGACAAAAAGATAATAAAAAACAATTCTCATTAATGCGACACAATAAAGAAAGCATGGAAGATTTAGCACATGCGATACTAGAGAGAATGAATCGTATCGAAGAACAGTTGGGTGATGATAATCGAGGACGACCAAAAAATGCAGCAGCAGAACGCAAAGGCCCACAAAAACGTCCACATTCAGCTCTACCTTTTCAACATCAACAAGTACAAGATCTTTTCGTCAATGGCACTTGGGCATTACGATATTCATTAGATGATATTTGGCATGGCCCATTCAAACAGACAATGATCTTTCATTCATCGACTCAGACATTCGAAGGTGAAGGAGAAAACAATGTTGGAAAATATGCATTAAAAGGCAAATATTCCAATAGTACATATGAAATCAATGTTCGACAAATTTACAAGAAAGGAACAGGAAATCCACACTTAAATAAAGGACACGAATGTCGATATAAATTGACATGGAATAAAGACAAAGGAATATTTCAAGGTTCTCATTATAAACCAAAGAACGGCGAAATGGTTGTTGCAGGCAATGTCGAAATGACTTTGCTAGCGCGTAGTTAAATTGACTCTTCTTTTTTTTTTGGGTGTATGTTTTTTGAATAAACTGTTCTGTCAGATAAAAGTAGCGTCCTCTGTTGAAATTCTCATTCGTTTCTCATTGGTTTGTCCACTAAATACCTTGTCCCGACTTGATACGCTGGCAAATACATACATACAGACAGATCAATCGTCGACATAGCATTGATAAAAAAAAAACTATGCAGTTGCATCTGAGTGCTTTCATTCTGTTCATTGTTTTAATTGAATCAATCAATTCAATAAGTTTTCATTTGCCAATTAACACTCGAAAATGTTTGAAAGAAGAAATTCACAAAGTAGATTGAGTTGTTGTTCAAGTTCAATAGAAAAGATTCGTTTCGCTTTAACGAGACAATAGTAACAGGTGATTATGATATAACTGTTCTTCCTGGTCTACAAAGTCATATCGATGTTAAAGATACCAAAGGTCATACACTTTACAATAAAGAAGATGCGACTAAAGGCAAATTTGCATTTACAACTGAAGAATATGATATATTCGAAGTTTGTTTCGAAACGAAAATACCTGCTGGTCAAGAACCACATCATCTCTCTGCTCAACATACAACAAAAGAAGTTTCAGTTAAGATTAAACATGGTGTTGAGACCAAAGATTATGATGCACTTGCAAAAGCAAATAAATTAAAACCATTAGAAGTTGAATTAAGTCGTCTCGAAGATCTTTCAGCTGCCATTGTGTCCGATTTTGCTTATATGAAGCAACGTGAAGAGGAAATGCGTGATACCAATGAATCGACCAACAACAAGGTGCTCTACTTCTCCGTCTTTTCAATGATTTGTTTGTTAAGTTTAGCTATTTGGCAAGTTCTTTACTTACGTCGCTATTTCAAAGCTAAGAAATTAATCGATTAAATTCCTTCAAAAGACTAAAAGCGTGTTTTTTTTCTTGTTTCTCTTTTACTGTTCGTTCCATAACTAATTTAGGTTTTTCTTTTTGATTTAATCTCGTTTGTTTTTTCTAAATAATATTTTATTGGCCACTGAAAGGAAAAAAACAACCGAACACGTCACATTGCATCATTATAAAAACTAAGAAAAAGTATTTCACAACAACACAAAATGACGTCGTGGAGAGAAGGTGCAACTGTTTACGGATCGAATGATTCGTTTTTGATTTTGAATATATTTTCAAAAGACATAGCTGATGATCTTTTCTATAATTTGCACAAGGAAATTCAATGGAAAAGTATGCGTCAACGAGGTAAACGTGTTCCTCGTGAAATTTCAATTCAAGGAACGATTACAATAGAAAACGACGACGAATACGAACCATTGTATCGTCATCCAGCTGACGAACAACCTGAACTCATTTCTTGGACACCGACCGCTTTAGAAATCAAACAACGAATCGAACAAGTTCTTCAGCAAACGATCAATCATGGTCTCATTCAATATTACAAAAATGGACGTGACAATATCGGCGAACATTCAGACAAAACATTGGACATTCTGTTCGGCTCGAATATCGTCAATTTCAGTCTGGGTGCAGCACGAACAATGATTTTGAGACATAAAAAAGATTATACACGTCGGCAAGATTTTAAAATGCCGCATAATTCTCTGTTCGTTCTCGGTTGGAACACCAATCGTGAATGGTATCATTCGATTCGGCCCGATCGTCGGCCTGCATCGGAAAAATCACCCGATGAATTAGCATTTTTCGGCGAACGAATCTCATTAACACTACGGACAGTTGCAACATTCGTCAATCGAAACACCGGACTTATTTACGGTCAAGGTGGTCGATATAAAACTCGTCAACAAGCAGAGGAAAATCAAAGTGAACACTACGAAAATGATGATATGGCAATGGTTCATGCATTCAGCGCCGAAAATCATCAATCATCAGAATTTGATTGGAATTTTCACTATGGTCAAGGTTTCAATGCGGTCAATTTCAAGATTCTCAATTCACAACGTCGATCAAAAACTTGAGAAATTAGGAATCGATTTTTTTATTTAATAAAAATAACAATAAAAACAACATATATGTGTGTGTTTACTGTACAATTTCAATTTAATTGATGCCATCATCAACAATTACTTGATTAACTGAATAAGTTTGAATGCAATTATCTAGATGAAGAAAAAGTATTTCTAAACGTCGGTCCAATGCTTTTAAATGCTCATCAACGAGAATCATTTGTAATTGTTCGATTGTTTGCAAAGATTGTTGAACTAATTTCGAAAGGCCCTGACGATACAATTGATACAAACGTTGAAATGTTGAATAACGAAAAAAACAACATTGTGTCAATGGTGCTAATATCGATAGATCATCGAAATCATATCGACCAAAACTTCGACCATTGTCAACGTAAACTAAACCTGTATTCAAACCAAACGCACTTATTCGCATCATATGATGTCGATCGAGATTGCCAATAAGAAAGTCAAATGCACATAGATCGATCATGTCCAGCAGCAATCGATTATGATAATCTTCGTCGATCATAATACGTTCATAGCAGAAATTTTCATTCGTTTCCCAGGCTGCTTTTTTCAATGAACTGTAGGATCGACGATAGGGATGAGTAATCTTATGCCACGCCACTTCAGGTGGACGTGGTAGAAGAATTTGAACAGAACCTTCTAGGTGATCACGTGGTTTACCACAGATTGCATGAGAAGTATCGCAGTAATATGAGCAATGACCACGGAAGCACGTATTATTTGCTAGAATAGCAAAAAAGTCACACCTTTTCGAATCTTATTCTTGATTTACCTGGTGAAATAAAAAATGATTTTGCTAATTCATTGGTTGCTTTTTCTTTGATATCACGAGTTATATTTATAAATCGACCGAAGACAGGTGGAACACGATGAAAGCCTAATACTCTAATCCAAAATTGTCTTTTTATTAAATATAAATTTTTTTTCTTTTGACTCACTTATCAACATGAAATGCAGCTATCTAAGCATGATGTCTCTCGATATCGTTGAAATAAAAATGATCCGGTTGAGTTTGATAATTTATCGGTACGCTGAAATTAATTTAATCGAAACAGAAATGATTTCTATTCAAAAAAATTTACCGATAGGGTTTCAAGAGACCTTGAATTCCATTCGGAAGGTTTAAAATAATTTTTATTTGTGTACCTTGCGGCATTTCACCTTAAGACAATCAAAATAAATCATTGAATACTCGTTTTTTTTTCGGCTCACTAGCTTCGGATATGTCGCCATGCCGTAGGATTTTTAATAAATTTTGAAATATTGCACTGTTCGGGTCATAGACGTCGTAATTTGTCACAGTTTTTATGTATTCATACCATGTTGTATTTAATCTCCTAGAAAATTTACATTCGATTTGATCGAAAAAAAATGCAAACGCATGACGTGCATTTTCTTATCTTATAAAATGATCAAGCGAAAAAAGAAACTAGGTAATGAAATATACATACATGGGCTCATCTTGTGCTAAATTATCGTGCATAATATCAGCTAAACTACGTATTGAATCATTTCGATGATTGTCCTTCCATTTAAGTATTGAGTATTGAGCAAAATCTCTCAATTGAATTTTATCCTGTTCAGTTAACGAATTTTCTTTGACGGTCGTAAAATTAAAAGACATTTTCAGATTCAATTTAATCAAGGGTTTTGAATTATAATTTTGGTTTATGAATGCATAGAGATCATTGATTTGTTTACTAGTTCGATGTGATGATAAGTGAGGCTTGATTTTAACTGTTGCTTGTAAATCATAGACATTGGTTTGATCAAGTGCCGACCAAAATGAAATATCTTTTGGCGGTTGAAAATGAAGTAGTTCATTGTTGATTTCATCTCGTCGTTTTTCTAATTCAATTGCTGACCAAATCAGAATGTAAAGTGTAAAAATAGAAATGAATGTCAATGTAATTAAACCGAATAGAATCGATGAACGTAAACGCATACGTAGATACCGCATTCATCGATGTGTTAACACAAAAATCGAGTCAATCTATCTCAAATTTCGAAAGGTAGAGTATTACTTGTTTATTTAATCAAGTGTTTTTTTCCTCGTTTTTGACGATGATTATTTGTCAAAAAAAAAGACGAGAGAGGGGGAAAAGAAAAAAAAATGTTTGTATTGACAAGGTCTGTCAAAAAAGAGAGCGTGTGTCTCATCTGTATAAATCGAAAAGAAAAACCTTACCGTCGACATAGAAGCACAGCTTGTCAGTGTGAATAATTTCTGATCATCGAATCACAAAAAAGAGCAAATATTCTTTCCCTTTTTCTTTTTCTTTTTCTTTCTTTCTTTTTTTTTGTATCAAAATGAAGTTTATATTCTGTTTACATTCGAATTGCAACAAAAGAATTTAAAATTTTAATGACAGTTATCCTTTGATTATCTGTTTGACGAGCAAAGAGAAGGAAACATGTCATCATTAACTTAATTGATTAGTCTCTGATGAGAGCAACAAACTTCCGGAAAGAGACAAAAAATGTTTCCACTTCACTGTTAACTGTTCGTTATAGATTTCTCCATGAGTAAAAAAAAGAAGGAGAAACTCATGTTTATTTAATCAATTTAAGAAAAAAAGAAGAAAAAAGAAACTTTTGCCATAAAATACAATATAACCTATCGTTCCTTCTAAGCACATGTTTGCCATAGAGAAGAAGCAATTTCTTTTATTGCCTAAAACGACTATAGAAATCAAGATAAGGTGTCGCGCTTTTTTGTAATCAATACAAAATACACTCTTGACGACTTCTATCTGCTCTCTCTCTATCATTGATCGGGTCATTCGTAGTAAAATTTGAAGATGGGGCTAGCTATATTTCGAGTTTAGTTTAATTCGACCAATAACGAGAGTATATTGTCGAATGAATGAAAATTTATTTTCGGTAGAAAAGAAGAAAAAAAACATGAATGAAACTCTAATCGAACAAGTATTCGATCGTTTTTTACTGCAAACACAATTATCTCGTGATTATTTCGAACGATTTACGCAATTATTGAAAAAGAATTTGCTCGAAAATGTCGAATTGAAATCGTTGATTGCAACGAAAATCTCTCGTATTTGTTTTCCATATCATCAATCGAATCTAGTCACATTCGAGTATCAACTTCGTTTGATTCGATTTGCTTTTCAACAACAACAATTATTACAAATTGAACAATTGAAATCATCGAGTTTTCTCATTGAACTTATTCATCATTCACTTCTCGTCTATTCAAGTCTTCTTCGACATTTAACACTTCAAATCGGTATTCTTTTCTACGAACAAATCGATAATAATAACAAACAAACATTTGACGAACATTTTTTCAATGAAATTCTTCAACTATTTTCCTCCGATTCAAATCTCTACGTACAAAATACACTCGCACAATTTCTTGCAATTTATCTATCCAAACACGATCGATATGATCAAATCAAAACACTACCAAAAACCGATCTTTTCTTCAACATTCTCTGTCATTTCGATGAACATCATCAACAGATTCTCATCAATCAATTGAACATCTACGAACATCTTTCAGATTCATCGATTCAACGCATATTTATTCTTAAAACTGCAAAATATCTTGTCAATGAACAACAATTGATCACCTATCTCAATTGTTTACTACATCAATCTCTTTCTGATTATGTCTACATGTTGTTTTCGATTATTTCAATTCGATATGAATCGAAACAAACAATTGAACAGTTAGCTGCTTGTGTTAAATCTCTTTTTCTTTACATTCAACAAACGGAATTCGAAGAAATCGATGATATGGAATCGAGTGATTCTAATGAGAAATATATCGAACTTATGGAATCGATTTGTTGTTATCTATTCGACAACCAAATCGAATTCAATGATCTCATTTCAATGATTCTCGAAAATCTACAAACATTCATTCAAAATCAACAATCATTTATCTATGAATTCGATTTTTATTCTTCAACTATTGTCAAAGTTTTAAATGAAAATTTAATCAATGAAGAGAAATCTTTTGCTTTACTAATCAATTGTTTGACTTATCTCGAAGTCGATCGAGAGAAAACTTATGACAAACTTCTCATTTACATTCAACAACAACCAAGACAAACGATTGTTTATCAAGCATTTTTTCGTTTTATTCTCTTGTGTTCAATTGATTTCGAAGGGATCGAACCGATTGTCGATTATTTATTATTTCAACATGTCGATACACTTTTTCAATGGGATAAATACGATTGTGTTTTACAATTTCTCATTGAATTTATTCGAACTAAATCGATCTATCCATCATGGTTGAATATCGATCTTTTTCGACGAATAATTGAACGATTTATTTCGCATACAAATGAATATGTTCAAGCAAATCTTATCGAACTTTTTGCTTGTCTTATTCAATGCGAACTGCTCTCGCCATTCGATGAATATCTAACGAAGAATTTCGTTGAGTTAACTCAAAATTCTCTTGGTGATGTTGTTCGTCGTGCATTGGCTCATGCTTGGCATGTCATTCTGACGAAATCTACAGTTTCAAATCGAACTTATCGATTTTCTTTTGGAAATGAAATCGATGAGAAAATTTTAAAACAAATTATTCTCGAGCAAATTCCTCGATTAATTGGTGATGCTGGTTATGAAACAGAAATGCAATGTTTAGAATTAATTCGATTGATTCGAAACGAAACAAATGATTTGAACGATGTGTTAGAATTTCTGTCGAATGATGGCTGTTCAAATGAAATTAAAAGTCAAGCTCGAATGATTTTAGAAGAGAAAATTTTTAAAAACGAGAAAAACGAAATTTTAGAAGATGAATATGTATCGATTCTGCATTGGCTCGAACATCCCGATGAACATTTAGTACTTGACTGTGATTAAGAGAGAGTTTTTTTTGAGCAGATTCGCCGTTTTCTTCGAAAGTTTTCTAAATAAATCTTCATTTTCCGATCCAATTTGATTCCGTTGAGGCTCGATTAACGTGAGTGTCTGACATAAATAGCAAAGATGAGTGACTCAATTGAAGAAACTACATGTTTATCTGACTTGATTTCTTTGTAATGCTTGACCAATTGCTTGTGCACCTTTCGCTTCAATCATATTTTTAGAGATGTCGAGTGTGGTGAGCGTCTGAAATAAGTAGCCGAGATGACTAATACGAGAGAAGAAACTCAATATCCAACTAACTTGATTAGTTTCTAATCCTTGAGCAATTGCTAGGGCACCTTCCAGTCCGAATTTATGTAAGCAAAGTCTGAGTGTAGTGAGTGTCTGAAATAAGTAGCAGAAATGATTGATATGAATGAAGAAAGTAAATGTTCATCTCACTTGAGTTTGATCTAATGCTTGACAAATAGCTTGTGCTCCTTCAGTTCCGATTTTAGTGCCGGAAATGAGGTCGAGTGTGGACAGTGTCTATGCAAGATAGAGAGTATATTCAGTGTAGAGAATTAGATTATCAAATTTACTTGGAATCACTGGTAGCTATCCAGAATAGTATTGAGTCTTTTGCTTATATTGCTTGTGGATATGAATAGGTCTTCTTCAGTCAGATGATCGAATATACGATAAGTTATGTCGATCGGAAGTGTATAAAGTGATAAAGACATGTTTCTGCGAATGTAAAATAATATTTTATTTCGTGTTCGTGACGAGAAAAAACAGGTTTGTTTTATAAAGCTATGAGGTCAGGTCAGGTATTTTTGTAAATCTGCAGTATGCAAAGAATTGTTTAGAGATTGAGGAAAGTCACATAGAGCTTTCCAGTCTTGTGTAAGTATATAATAACTAATGAAATACTATAGTGAGAAAAGAAAAGAATCATTTGAAACTATAGAAACGGATGCGCGAAACGATTGCGTTCCATTATAACGGTTATGTTTTAGCGATGTCACTTTTTTTAATATACAAAGACAGGGATAAGAAATAGCCCATTTAAATCTTTTGAGAACTACGAAAAACGACTCGAATTAAACGCATACGTATAGCAATGACATGAAATATCAGCGATATACATTCACAGGTCCTTTTCAGAAAGAATGATTTCAAACAATCTACAGAATAGGCCTCAACTATATCATCCTAAATTCTTTCGAATGAGTCCAATTGAAAAATAAATTTCTTATTTCTACATTGATTAGAACATTTAGTATACTTGACTGTAATTAAGAGAGAGAGAGAGAGAGTTTTTATTATTATTCTTAGTAAAAGACGAAAAAAAAAATAAGGAATTTATTCTTGAAGATTGAAATTTTTCGAGCAGGTTTCATCGATTTGACATGAATCTACAAAAAGAAAATAAATTCAAAAATATTTTCATGAACATGTTTACCTGTTCCACAGCATATTCCATTAGCTGCACATCGACCATTGGGTACAGCTGAACAGGCAGTACTTTTGATTGTACATGGAGTTAGACTGTGGTCTTCTCTTGAACATTGACGAATGACACTTGCATGTCCAATACGACAGCCTTGATTTGTACAACAGATCGATGGGCCGTAGCATTGACCATTGATACCACATCGTGGACACTGAAATACACAAATTTTGAATAGATTTTTTTAAAATTATTTCAATTTACTTGATGCTCTTGAATGTTGCGATTGAAATCTAAATTTCGTTTACCACCGATTGGACAATTGGTAATATAACATGCGGATGTTAGCGAGACAATTGCAAGCAATGATACAAGAACAGCGATGGACTGATGCATGGTTTGATGAGGACAAAAATGAAGTGACAATACGCGGAAAAAAGCATTGAAATATATTTTTATTAAAAACTCGAGTTTAGTAGGAGGTGAGAGCTATTAACACATTCGGGGATACTGATAATTTTATTTTTAAGTGCGAATGTTTTTTTATTTTTGAACAAATGATTTTTATTGCGTTGTTAAAATTTAAAAAAACCGAAGATATCATTTTTGATCTGCGCGTGCAGTCATTTCAGTATTTTGACAGCAATGTTATCATTTTTCTCTGAAATATAGTAACTGAGTACTTTATATTTAATCACATAGTTCTGATAAATGGCATGTTATTTTCTTCTTGTAAATATATATACATTACCAAATAGTTTCATGTGTCCGAAGAGAAAAAGAAAAAAATAAACATTGATCGAAATATAATAGAATGTTCAATCGATACGATGGTCAGTGGTCATTTGTAATTTGAAGTTTAACGGTCATAACATATAGAACAAATGAAAGAAAATAAATAGACGACATTCAAGAGTCAAGTTTTAAAGCGAATTTTTTTCCACCCTATAACCTTCTTTTTCACAAGCGGGGAAAAATCCAACTCAACCGTTGAAATTTATTTTCAAAAAAAAACTCAACGACGCAATTTATCCAGGCACCAATGCCTGGACTTCCAGGGGTTAGGCCTGGATCATGCCACGTGTTTTTCGGAGTATAAATACCCGACTCGAAATCGCATTCTGTTCATTCATAATTCGATAGCATAAGTAAGCACAAGCGCGAACAACCTATGGAAGAAGTTGATATTCTCAATTGGATTGATGAGAGCAGTTTATTTCCTGACGTAATACTGGACATGGGTAAGAATGCAGTTTGCTTGTCTATGTTTTAAGATTACAAGTTTAAAAATATTGCAGATGAAGATGAATTGATGAATTTTAATTATCAATCTGAAGATTTGATTGAAATAAATTCAGATGTTGCATCACCTATAGAGATAGAGACTATCAGTTCTGACTTGAGTATCATCATTTCACCTGAACGAGAATATCATGTTCGATATTTAAGTGAAATAATCAATGTGCCATTTAATGGAAATATCATTCAAATGCCAAAAAAACCAAGAAAAAATCTTTCAGGAAGATATTTGAAAGGTATCGATCGAAAAATGATAACCATCAGTGTAAGAACATATTCCAGCTGTTTCCGTTTTCACTTTATTTATTCGGTTTTAGCTTCCATCACCTTCATATATGAACATCTCTTCCTGTAATCTATATATTCGAGTTAGTCGATTGACTGTGCCATATCATGGCATCTGGTTTCATCACCCGTATCCGTTGTTATGTCCAATGAAAAAGAAAAGTGACGAAATTCTCACTGATCTAAATCAATCGATCTACTTCAGACTATCTCGAGAAGACCTTCGATCACAACAAAAATCGTAACTAATCTCACAGAATGTAGATAAAAGACCTTATATTTTGTTGTTTAGTTTTAAAAATCTGATGTTTACTCGTTTGAAACAAAACGAATTGAAAAATCTCACGCACATCTATGCATTGAGTATGATTTCTTGAGAAGAAAAATCTTTCTATTTATTTTGATTAGATGACACTTCTTCATCTTATTCACTCGTTGGTGAAAATGTTAAAAAATTGATCGATAAATTTCAATTGAAAAAATCAGTTCTCGATTTTCGACTTTGTTTTTGGCAAAATAATGAAATGGTTGAAACTGAATTTTTCTGTCGATCAGATGAATTAATCGAAAGTAAGATTTTTTTTTCTTCTTTATTTTACATTTTCATTTTCGTTTATTTTTATAGTCGAAGGGAA
>ERZ781399.3716-NODE-3716-length-11517-cov-3.236521_pt1 | contig 11517 bp, 13 predicted proteins | sample MGYA00511014_ERZ781399 | MGnify/ENA primary metagenome ERZ781399 (study PRJEB29847, sample SAMN06458254) | wastewater metagenome | isolation source: Wastewater bioreactor | place: South Africa: Cape Town | study: EMG produced TPA metagenomics assembly of the...
AGGCATAGCCGGCCGAATTGATGAAATCAGCGAACTTCTCGATCTGCTCCCAGTCCGAACACTGGTAGTTCGTGCCGGGCCATGGGTTGAAGGGGATGAGGTTGATCTTGGCCGGAATGCCCTTCAGGAGCTGGATCAGCCCCTTCGCGTCCTCAAGGCTGTCGTTGACGCCCTTCAGCATGACATATTCGAAGGTGATGCGGCGCGCGTTGGAAAGGCCGGGATAGGCGCGGCAGGCGTCCATCAGTTCCTTCAGCGGATATTTCTTGTTGATCGGCACCAGCATGTCGCGCAGATCGTCGCGCACGGCATGCAGCGAGATCGCCAGCATGACGCCGATCTCGTCGCCGGTGCGATAAATTTCCGGCACGACACCCGAGGTCGAAAGCGTGATGCGCCGCTTCGAAAGAGATAGGCCGTCGCCATCGGAGGCGATCAGCAGCGCCGTCTTGACGCTGTCGAAATTATAGAGCGGCTCGCCCATGCCCATCATGACGATGTTGCTGACCTTGCGACCCTCGGCCGGCATGATCGTCCCCTGCGGCGCTTCGCGATCCGGAAAATCGCCAAGCCGGTCACGCGCCAGCAGCAACTGCGACAGGATTTCCTCCGCCGTCAGATTGCGCACCAGACGTTGCGTTCCGGTGTGACAGAAGGAACAGGTGAGCGAACAGCCGACCTGGCTGGAAATGCAGAGCGTGCCGCGCCCTTCTTCCGGGATGTAGACGGCTTCGATCTCAACGGGACGGCCAGCGCCGCGCGGCGGGAAGCGCAGCAGCCATTTGCGGGTGCCGTCGTTGGAGACCTGCTCCTCGACGATCTCGGGGCGCGCGATGGTGAAATGCGTCTTCAGCATCTCGCGCATGTCCTTCGACACGTTCGCCATGTCATCGAAATTAGAGACGCCGCGCACGTAGATCCAGTTCCAGAGCTGGCTGACGCGCATCTTGATCTGCTTGTCGGCAACGCCCTTTTCCTTGAGCGCGGCCGCCATTTCCTCGCGCGTCAGGCCAATCAGCGACGGCTTCGGCGCAAGCTCGACCGGCTGCGATACCGGCATCGGCTTGAGCCTGGAGGGAGTTATGACATCAGTGGCGGACATAGGATCGTTCCAACGGTTCACATCGGCGATGCCGCAAAAGCTGGCGAAAGCTGCGGATGCGGGCAAGGCACGGAAATCTGAAGATTCATGCGGTGGCCGGACCAGCTATCTTCAAGCTATCTGCCGCACACCTATCGTTGGCGCGGCCTTTAGCATTAATTTCCGCTCGCGTCATCCCTTTCCCTTAAAAGCGAAGATCGGCCCTCAAAAGCGAAAGGCCGGTCAGTCTGACCGGCCTCATCATTGCGGTCGCGGCGACGGCGGGATCACATTGTCGTGATCTCTCGGTCCTCGATCTTATTTGCAGTTTTCGATCTGCTTCAGCGCGGCGGTCACACCCTTCAGGGAATAGGTGTAGGAGGTGGCCGTGCCCTTCTTGGAGGTCGCCGAAACCTTCAGTGAATGCCCGGACTTCAGCGCGGCAACCAGTGCCGGCTCCTGCGCTGCGTTCTCGACCCAGGCAGCCTTGTCCTTGGTGAACATCACGAAGGTCTTGTTGTCGATGACGACGTTGACCTTGAGGGAATAGCCCATCATCGCCTGCGGCTCATAGGAAATGTTCTGGCCCGGGCGCTGCGAGACGATGAAGAAATTGTCGCCATGGTCGATGCCGGTTGCCGGCGTCTTCGTGGTCGGCACGGAGAGAACGTAGCAGACCTTGCCGCCGGCGGACTGGTAGGAGTAGGCGCCCCAGGCGTCGAACTGCTGAATACGCGTCGGAGCCGCCGGCGCTGCTGCTGCCGCTGCCTGCGTCTGCTTCTTGGTCTGCGCGGACGCTATGCCGGTTCCGGCCAGAACGAGCGAGAGGGCGATTGCGAAGCTTTTTACAAACATGGTTTCCTGCCGATTTTTTGCGGTCCAGAGCTCATGGCGATTCGATTGACGCACGCCGATGCTCGTGAGCTGCCTTATTTTGACTTTATTCAGGTTACCAAACCGTCAACGGAGCGCTGCCCGCCATTGGCTCCGTGCCATTTCAACCCAGATATCGCACAAAGCTTGAAAAGCACCAGAAGGAATTGGAAAACCTGGATGGTGGAGTACCACCCAACGGATTCGATTTAAGACAGAAAGATTCAGGCAAGAATTTGACCTCGCTAAAATCAGGGAGGTCTCATAAATCCATGGAAACCCGAGAGGATTCAGGTCAACCATCGCAAAGTGGGCATCAGGCCGTCTTCATGGCCTCCGGCTCGCTCTCCAGAGCCCGATCAGCCGCATCGTAATGTTCCTGGCGGATATGGCCCCGGATCATGCTGAAGGCGAGCGTCAGCACCGCGACATCGTCCGTATAGCCGATGACGGCAAAGAAATCGGGGATGATATCGACAGGCATGACGAAATAGCCGAGCGCCGCCAGCAATATGCCGCGAACGCGAGTCGGCGTCTGCGGGTCGAGCGCGCAATAAAAGGCGGCAACGACGTCGCGGGAAAAGGGAATATGGCGAGCCGCCTTTCGCAAGGTCGGCCAGAATTTTCTGCGCACCGATTTCTCCTGCTCTTTTTGGGTCTCGTCATCACCAGGCATCAGGATTTCCCCGTACTTGATGTCATCCATTCCATTCGCCTCTGTTCGCACCCGTCCCGCGGGCCGTGTAAACATATGGTGATCGCATGGCGCGATTCAATCGAGCCGGCGCGCCGCCGCCTTCTCCATCGCCTTGGCCAGCTTGACGTCATGGTCGGTCAGGCCGCCGACATCGTGCGTCGTCAGCTTCACCTCGACGCGGGAATAGACGTTGAACCATTCCGGATGATGGTTGAGTTTTTCCGCGGCAAGGGCGGCTTCCGTCATGAAGCCGAAAGCCTCGACGAAATTGCGGAACTTGAAGGTCTTCGACATCGAAAGCCCGTCGGCGGCAAGCGCCCAGCCTCCGAGTTCCGCAAGATTTTCATCGATTGCCGCGCGGTCCAGCTTCTCGTATTTCATGGCAGGTCACTCCTCTCTAGCGGTGAAACGATAGCATGGTTCGTCACAGGGTTCTTTTCGTCTGCGCCGGCAATATCTGCCGGTCGCCCCTCGCCGAAGGCATATTCAGGCATCTGGCGAGCGAAGCCGGCCGCGGCCACGAATTCGAGATTGATTCGGCCGGCATCGGCGGTTGGCATCAGGGCGAGCCGCCGGATCGCCGCTCGATCGCGGTTGCGGCCGATCATGGAATCGATATTTCAGCCCAGCGCGCCCGCCGCATCGAACCATCAGATTTCAGCCGGTTCGATTTGATCCTGGCAATGGATCAAGACAATTTGAAGAACTTGCGGAAGACGGCGCCCGCCGATGCTCTCGGCAAGCTGCATCTCTTCAACACCCTTGCGCTTGGCAGCAGCAAGGACATCCCCGATCCCTATTACGGCGAGCGCAAGGATTTCGAGGCTGTCTATACCATGCTCTTAGCCGGCTGCAGCGAACTGTTGCCCAAGGACGGGAACGTGCTGCGGGGCTCGTGAAGCGGGAAGATCTCTTCGGTGAGGTAGGGACCGCCGCCGACCGATTCGCGCGAGGACAGAAGCACGAAGCGCCCGACAGTGAACGGCGCAGTATAGAAATTGCCGCGGCCGGAGAGATAATGCACGACATCATCGACCCGCGAGGATTTCAGCCTGGCGAGCGTCACATGCGGCGTGAACTTGCGGGGGTCCGGCTGAAGACCGATGCGTTGGCAGATCCGCTCGATCTCGCCTTGCAGGGCGAACATGTCAGGCGTTTGCGAGACCCCGGCCCAGACCGAGTGCGGCTTTTTGGAGCCGAAGGAACCGATGCCCTCCAGCCGGAGCTGGAATTCAGGTCGATCTATCCGGTCCAGCCGGTCGACGATCTCATCGGCCGTGCGGCCATCGACATCGCCGATGAAGCGCAAGATGATGTGATAAGTTTCAACGTCGATCCACCTGGATCCCGGGAGACCACCGCGCAACAATGACAGGCTCATGGCCGCATTGCGCGGAATTTCGAGGGCGGTAAAAAGTCTCGGCATGACGAGCACTCCCCGAATCTCTTGCAGGTACTAGCAGGGAATCACGCATTTGCAGTCGGTGCAAGCATCTATTTCGCACCTGCGTCAATCATCCCTACAAAACTCATAACATCAGCCAACATACGCTCGACCATGACATCGACCCCTTTCGGATTGGGATGCATGCCATCCGAGAGTTGCAGATCGGCATGCGCGGCGACGCCGTCGAGGAAGAACGGATAGAGCGCAAGCTGGTATTTATCGGCCAGACGCTTGTAGATCGGATTGAATTTATCGGCATAGTCGGCTCCCATATTTGGAGGCGCCAGCATGCCGGCGAGGAGGATCGGGATCTTTCTGTCCTTCAACCGCTCGATCATCGTCTCGAGATTCTTTTCCGTCTGCTCCGGCGGAATGCCACGCAACGCATCGTTGGCGCCGAGTTCCAGGATCACGCCATCCGTGCCGTCAGGCACGGACCAGTCGATCCGGGAAAGCCCACCAGAGGTCGTGTCGCCGGAAACACCGGCACCGCCACATCCAGCCCCTTCGCCTTCAGCGCCGCCTCAAGCTTGGCCGGAAATCCGTCGCCTGGTGGCAACTGGTAGCCGGCCATCAGACTGTCGCCGAGGCCGACCAGCTGGATGGTCCTGGCGTTTGCAGCGCCGACCATGCCAAACAAAAGACCGAAAGTGATGACAGCGAATTGAAGTGCGGCAACTTTAAAACCCATGATCCATTCCCTAAATTCGCTGCTCGGGCCGGATTGCGCCCGCCATGACCTCTGATGTTCTCTGGTATATAGGGCGTTCGCATTGGCAAAAACCATCATCGAGCTGAAGAAGGCGGATTTGACGCTTGGCAACGCCGCCGCTTCTGTCCACGTGTTGAAGGGCATCGACCTCACGATCATGGAAGGTGAGGCCGTCGGCATCGTCGGCCCGTCCGGCTCCGGCAAGTCCACCTTGCTGATGGTGCTAGCCGGCCTCGAAAAGCTCGACAGCGGCGAACTTCTGATCCGCGACACGCCGCTGCATAGCCTCAGCGAAGACCGTATCGCCGATTTCCGCGGCCGCAATATCGGCATCGTCTTCCAGTCCTTCCATTTGATCGCCAATATGACGGCGCTGGAAAACGTCGCCGTGCCGCTGGAACTTGCCAATGTCCGCGACGCCTTCGACATCGCCCGGCGCGAGCTGGAAGCGGTGGGCTTGGGCGAGCGGCTTAGCCATTATCCAGGCCAGCTTTCCGGTGGCGAACAGCAGCGCGTGGCGATCGCTCGTGCGCTGGCGCCCTCTCCTGCAGTGCTGATCGCCGACGAACCCACCGGCAATCTCGACACTGACACCGGCCGGCAGATCGCCGACCTGCTCTTTGCCCAGCAGGCGGAACGCGGCACGACCATGCTGCTCGTCACTCACGATCCCGCCCTTGCCGCACGCTGCTCGCGCCAGATCCGCGTCCGCTCCGGCGAAATCGAGAACGACAGCACCCGCACGCGCGCCAGCCAGGCGGCGATTGCATGAGCGCGGCGGGATCGCGCCTGCCGCTCGCTTTCCGCCTTGCCATGCGCGAACTGCGCGGCGGCCTTGGCGGCTTCTACATCTTCCTCGCTTGCATCGCGCTCGGCACCGGCGCGATCGCCGCCGTCAATTCCGTTTCCCGCTCGATCACCGACGCGATCTCGACGCAGGGGCAATCGCTGCTATCAGGCGACGCCCGTTTCGAGCTGCGCAATCGCGAGGCGACGCCGGAAGAGTTTGCCTATCTCCAAAGCTTGGGGAAGGTCTCCCGCTCCACCGGCCTGCGCTCCATGGCACGCCTGCCCGACGGCTCGGACCAGGCGCTGGTCGAGGTCAAGGCCGTCGACGACGCCTATCCCCTCTACGGCACCTTCGAGGCCGACCCCAATCAGCCGCTCCCAACGCTGCTGGCCGCCAAGGACGGCACCTATGGCGCTGTCGTGGCTCCACTGCTGCTCGAACGCCTGAATCTCAAGGTTGGCGGCGATCTGCTGCTGGGCAACGCCAGGCTGCGCATCACGGGAACGATCACGACCGAGCCCGACGCTGTCTCCGAAGGTTTTGGCTTCGCGCCCCGCCTGCTCACCAGCCGCGACGCCCTGATCGCCTCCGGCCTGATCACGACGGGCAGCCTCGTCGAGCAGTCCTACAAGATCCGCATGGCCGATCCCGCAACCGGCCTTCGCAATCTCGGCGACCGTGCCAATGCCGCCTTCCCGCAGGCGGGCTGGTCGATCCGCAGCAGCGACCGTGCCGCTCCACAGCTTGCAGACAATGTCACCCGCTTCTCGCAGTTCCTGACGCTCGTCGGCCTGGCGGCGCTCATCGTCGGCGGCGTCGGCGTCGCCAACGCGGTCCGCGCCTTCCTCGATTCGAAGCGCACGACCATCGCCACCTTCAAGTGCCTGGGCGCGCCCGCCTTCGTCGTCGTGCTGATCTATCTCATCCAGATTGCCGTCATTGCATTGGCCGGCATAGCGGTCGGTCTCGTTCTCGGCGCCATCGCGCCGATGATCGCGTCGCGGTTCATGGCGGAATTCCTGCCGATTTCGACCGCGCCGCGGCTCTATCCCGGCGCGCTGACGCTGGCTGCCCTCTTTGGCCTGCTGACGACGCTGGCCTTCGCAATCCCGCCGCTCGGCCATGCCCGCGAGGTGCCGGCGACGGCGCTGTTCCGCGAACAGGGCTTCGAAGCCCGCCGGCTGCCCGGCTGGCCCTATCTGCTGGCCGCCGGCCTACTGATGGCGGCCCTTGCGGCCCTGGCGATCGTAACAGCCTATGACCGTTTCATCGCCATCGTCTTCGTCGTCTCGATCGCAGGCGCTTTCGTCGTGCTGCGCGTCGTTGCCGCCGCGCTTTCATGGCTTGCCCGCCGCAGTCCGCGGGTGCGCTCGCCGGCCCTTCGCTTGGCGATCGGCAACATCCATCGACCGGGCGCGCTCACCTCGTCCGTCGTGCTGTCGCTCGGGCTCGGCCTGGCACTGCTCGTGACGCTGACCTTGATCGACGGCAATATGCGTCGCGAGCTGATGGGGCGCATGAGCGAACAGGCACCGAATTTCTTCTTCGTCGATATCCAGGGACCGGAGCTGGAAGGCTTCCGCAAGATCGTCCTCGATATCGATCCCAAGGGCAAACTCATCGAGGCACCGATGCTGCGCGGCCGGATCGTCGCCTTCAACGGCGAGGATGTCACCAAGATGAAAGTGCCGGCCGCCGGCCAATGGGTGCTGCGCGGCGATCGCGGCATCACCTATGCCGATACGGTGCCGGAAAACGCCTCGGTCACGGAAGGTAAATGGTGGGACAAGGATTATAGCGGCGAGCCGCTGGTCTCCTTCTCCGAAGAGGAAGGCAAGGCGCTCGGCCTGAAGCTCGGCGACAAAGTCTCGGTCAACGTGCTCGGCCGCAACGTCACCGCCAAGATCGCCAGCTTCCGCAAGGTGCAATGGCAGTCGCTGTCGATCAATTTCGTGATGATCTTCTCGCCCAATACCTTCAGGGGCGCGCCGCATGCCTGGCTGGCGACCCTGACGGACACATCCGCCACCTCGGAACAGGAGGCCGCGATCCTGCGGAAAGTCACCAATACCTATCCGACCATCACAAGCGTCCGCGTCAAGGACGCGCTCGATGTCGTCAATACGCTGGTGGGACAGCTGGCGACGGCTATCCGCTCCGCCGCATCGGTGGCGCTGATCGCCTCGGTGCTGGTTCTGGCCGGCGCGCTCGCCGCCGGCAACCGCGCCCGCACACACGACGCCGTGATCCTCAAGACGCTCGGCGCGACGCGGGCGACGCTGATCCGTGCTTTCAGCTATGAATATCTGATCCTCGGTGCAGCGACCGCCGTCTTCGCACTGATCGCCGGCTCGGCATCCGCATGGTATATCGTCAGCCGTATCATGCACCTGCCTTCGGCCTTCCTGCCCGACGTCGCCTTCTCCACACTGATCATCGCCCTGGTTTTGACCGTCGGGATCGGCTTGATCGGCACCTGGCGCATCCTCGGCCAGAAGGCGGCACCCGTCCTGCGCGAGCTCTGATCCGCTCCGAGACGATTGCTGCGCCGTCCGGATGGCCCGATGTTACATCGATTTAACATGGGTCAGACCGCTTGACCCTTGTCTACAAGGCCGGAAAGCCTCATATTCTGTGCAGGCATGCTGGAGCTCCGCAGCGGCGCCTGGACCTGAAAGGCCCGACACCGTACCCAAATCGGAGCTTGAAAGAGGAAAACATGGCTGACTTTCGCAATTACCAAAACCGGGCGCAGAGCGGTGCGCAATCCGGTGCGATGATAGACGAGGGCCTTCGAGCCTACATGCTCAAGGTCTATAACCTGATGGCGCTGGGTCTGGCGATCACGGGTGTAGCCGCTTATCTCGCTTTCTCTCTGGCTTTCGCAAACGGACAGATCACGGCTTTCGGCCAGGCGATCTATCTCAGCCCGCTGAAGTGGGTTGTCATTTTCGCCCCGCTGGCGATGGTCTTCTTCCTGAGCTTCAGGATCAACCGCATGAGCGTGGCCGCCGCGACGACGACCTTCTGGGTCTACGCCGCGCTGGTGGGCCTGTCGCTGTCGTCGATCTTCATCATCTACACCGGCCAGAGCGTCGTGCAGACCTTCTTCGTGACCGCCGCCTCGTTCGGCGCGCTGTCGCTCTACGGCTACACGACCAAGCGTGATCTCTCCGCGATGGGCTCGTTCCTGATGATGGGTCTGTTCGGCCTGATCATCGCGTCGCTGGTCAACATCTTCCTGGCTTCGTCCGCCATGCAGTTCGCCATCTCCGTGATCGGCGTGCTCATCTTCGCAGGCCTCACCGCCTACGATACGCAGCGGATCAAGGAAATGTACTATGGTGCCGACGATGCGACCGTGGCTGGCCGCAAGGCCATTATGGGCGCCCTGTCGCTCTACCTGGACTTCATCAACCTGTTCCTGTTCCTGCTGCGCTTCATGGGCAACAGAAACTAATCGAACGGCTTGAACAATGAACGGAAAGGCGGCTTCGGCCGCCTTTTTTATTTGCCTGGTCATCAGCGCTGCGATTTGATGACCGCCGTCACAATCACAGATCAGGCAATCACAAGCAGATGTCCGTCAGCCCTCGCAGCGCCACCAAAGACGATCTTTCCCACATCACGGCAATCTATCGCGACTCCGTTTCGAACGGCACGGCAAGCTATGAGATCACGCCGCCAACCCGGGAGGAAATGGCGGCTCGGTTCGAAGCAATCCGTGACAAGGGCTATCCCTATCTCGCCGCCGAAGACGAAACCGGCACCTTCCTAGGCTATGCCTATGCCTCCGCATTTCGCACCCGGCCGGCCTATCGCTGGATCGTGGAGGATTCGATCTACCTGGCACCGGAGGCGCGTGGACGCGGCGTCGGCAGGCTGTTGCTGGACGCCCTGGTCGAAAGCTGCCAGACGCTTGGCTTCCGCCAAATGATCGCCGTCATCGGCGGCGCCCATCCGGCCTCCATCGCCGTGCATCGTGCCGCGGGATTTACCGAAACCGGTCTGCTGAAAGGTACGGGCTACAAGCACGGCCGCTGGCTGGATACAATGCTGATGCAGAAGACACTCGGCGAGGGAACTGGCACCGATCCCGATCCCTCGGTTTATCCTGGTACATTGTTTGGGGAATAGATCCCGCATTTTCCGCCCGATGACGGAAAGCTACTTCTCCACCAGCTTCAGCTGCTTGTCGAAAACCTTCAGCACCTGGCTCAGCTCGTGTCCCCGCTTCAGGATCATGCCATTGGTATTGACGACCGAAAAAGCGCCCTGCTTGGCGGCCAGGTTGGGGTTCTTTTCGATGCGGAAGAGCGGCATCTCGCCGGAGCGCTGGAAGACGGAAAAGACCGCCTTGTCCTTCAAATGGTCGATGGCATAGTCACGCCACTCGCCCTCACCGACCATGCGGCCGTAAATCCAGAGAATCGCATCCAGCTCCCGGCGATGGAAGGTCACCGGCAGCGGGTCCTTGCTCTGTCTGTATTCCCTGAGATCGACGACAACGGAGGAACTGGTATCGGTGGAGCGGCTTTCGCCGTGTCGCAAATCCGGCTGATCAGTCATCAATCCCCCAGGGGTTATCTCATGACAGGAGAATGACAGTTTGCCTCAGCCGCATCAAATTGCAAGACGGCTAGGGGCTCACAATTTCTTTCCCAAGATGGAAAGCACCTCGTCAGTGCCGCATTTCAGCCAAAACGACGCCCAATTTACAGGAAGTATAGGGAGCCGTTTGACGCCGCCGCGTCAAACGGCCCGGCCGGGGCGCATCGATTAAACCCCAGCCCCGAATGCGTCCTCGCCGGGCACCTCCCCTTTTTGGCACAGGCCAAAACAGGGACCCTTTCGGCCTAGACCGAAACTGGAATGCGCCGGCAAAGCTTGAAAGGCCGTTCAGCCGTCCGAGCCGACAGTCAGAACGGTTGCGCCGAGAATGGCGGCGGGATCGCCCGCAGGCGTCGACGACTGCAGGAGAATTGCAAGACCCCGCCGTCCGGCCTTGTCGAGCACGGTGGAGGGCAATACGAGGCTCATCGCCTTGCCGTCCCACATGCCAACCGTTTCGACATCCGACACCGCGTGCATATAGGCGATCTGCTGGCCGTTGTTCTCGCCGCCCTTCGGCGCCACCATCTGCTCCTTGTCGAAATAGACGGCAACCACATTGGCCCTGCCCTGCCCGGCCCCGATCTTGATCTCGAGCTCATCGCCCTTCATCGCGGCATTGACCGGAACGGTCAGCCCTTCACCCTGGCGCTGGAAGTCATCGAGCTTGACGTTGATGGCATTGAGATCGGCGCCGTTCATATGGTCCCGGCCGTTGACAACAGCCTGCGGCGTATAGACCCCGCTGCGTCCCATCGTACGGGCATAGGCATATTGGCGAGCCGTGTTGTCCTTGGACGCCATGGTGTCGTTCCAGCCAAGGTAGTTCCAATAATCGACGTGATAGGCAAGCGCCACGACATTGCCCTGGCGAATCAGCTTGCGGAAAGCCGCATCGGCCGGAGGGCAGGAGGCGCATCCCTGTGCGGTGAAAAGCTCGACAACGCCTTTGATCTTCGGGGCTTCCTGCGCATGCAGCGAACTTGCGAGCGCAATGCCTGCCAGAAGTGGAACCAAAAATCGAAGGCGCATTTCTATCTTACCTCTGCATCCAATCATAAGCACCGTCTGCCTACACGGGCTCCGAAACACTCGCGCTTCTTGGGGCGATCAGGCCATATCAAGCCCGAAAAATCTGAAACAAGAGATAATAGTTTCGCGCGATGACGCAAAGTCACGATGGGGTGAGGCCGTGGTGAGCCCGAGGGCTCGCCGTACACATCACCGTGAAAAACAGGAGGCCGCCGGAAGAGTTTTCCGGCGGCCCACAGGAATGGCATTGAATGCCTATCAGGCAGCGAGATCG
>ERZ781399.3742-NODE-3742-length-11458-cov-4.755328_pt1 | contig 11458 bp, 14 predicted proteins | sample MGYA00511014_ERZ781399 | MGnify/ENA primary metagenome ERZ781399 (study PRJEB29847, sample SAMN06458254) | wastewater metagenome | isolation source: Wastewater bioreactor | place: South Africa: Cape Town | study: EMG produced TPA metagenomics assembly of the...
GTTTGTTTGTAATGGCGAATATAACTGTCAAGATAAAACAGACGAAGCCAATTGCTCAATTGCAATTATTAATAATGATCTTTGCGATATGAAAAAATCAATTAATTGCGAACAAGATGTTCTTCACAGTACACGTTTAGTTAATCATGCTATGAAATTTGAATACATAAGACCTGTACAAATATGTATTAAACGGTAAAATATATAGAACGGTCTCGTGTGTGTTTTTTTTCTTGTTCGTGCTAGACACATGCCTCGAGGGTTAATTATTCATTTGAAGCAGTCGAGCACTTTTCTTGCTTCTCTCTATTGATCCTTTCAGTGTCGATTATAGTCTAGTTTTCGAAATCAAATCATATTGACAGCTATTTCAACTCGTATTCCGTCTTTTCTTTTGCAATAGTTCGTCAGTATGTGATGGTATTATCGATTGTCGACAGGGCATTGACGAACAATGTACACAACGTAATCCATTAATAACTTGTTCCCAAGATGAATATCATTGCAAAATAACAAATCGTTGTATTCCAAAAATTTGGTTATGTAATGGAATCAATGATTGTCTTGATCCGTATTCATCCGATGAATTAAGTAATATAAATAAACAAAGTTCACCATAAAGAAACACGCGAAGATCTTCTTTCTTTCATCTAGATTGTTCAATGGTTAGAAAATGTTCATCTGACGAGTTTACTTGCCAATCAAATCAACAATGTATACCAGCGTATGCTGTTTGTGATGGAATAAATGTAAATTTTGCTTTTTTTTCTTCTTCTTAATTGATTCTATTCGAGATTTTCTATTCGATAGGATTGTGCTGATGAAAGTGATGAATCGTCATCGACTTGTCGTATGTTACGAAAGAAAAGGGAAAAGTTTTATTTGATCTTTTCTTGTTTTTTTTATCAAAGGCTTTCCTCGATTTTGTACTCCCGATCAATTCGCATGTAAATCAAGTAAATTATGTATCCCAAAAACCAATTTATGTGATACAATAAGTCAATGTCATGATCGAAGCGATGAAATGTCATGTAATTGTCCAATTGAAGATGATATTAGTGAGAGATTATTCTATCGTTGTGGTTTAACAAATAAATGTCTACCGAAAAATGTTGAATGTTCGATAAAACAAGCGTGTAATTCGATGTTTATCGATTCGAATGACGAAGAAGACGAAGATGATGATGATCAACGATGTATGAGATCTTGAAATTACAACAAAAAACAACAAGATTTTCGTTTTTATTCAAAGGTCTTTCGTCGTCCTATCTCATTCATCGACCTTGTACAATGAACAATACATGTCAAGATGAAAATCAATATTGTCGAGGTTTTTTTAATAAACAATGCGTTTGTAAAGAAGGCTTTCGTATGAATGAAACAACTGGCATGTGTGAAGATATCAATGAATGTCGTGAACGTCTTGTTTGCGATCATTATTGTATAAATACCTTAGGTTCCTATCGTTGTTCATGTCAAGAAAATTATCAATTAAAATCCGATAAACACTCGTGTCAACTTCGAACTAACGAAAATTCTTCAAGTAGAAAAAAAAAACATTTGAATTTCTTAATTTTTAACAAACAAAAACATTTTCGATTTAGAAGCATTATTTGCTTTATTCAATGATGGAATCTATCGATTTAATCTAAGTAATAATCATAATCTTGGTAGAACTAAACAGACACCAACGAATAAAACATTAATTATCTCAACAAATCATGCATATTTAATCGATTATGATCCTATTGAGAACTATTTATATTTTGTTGAATGTACAACAGCTATTCGACCGATTCTAATGTCATGTTCGAAAACACGTGGAATCTATCGAATTAATTTAAATAGAAAACCATATGAAAAACAAGTAATTAATCAATGAAACTTCTAGTTTTTCTGCTAAATTTCGCTCATTTCTAGTTGATTATTGATGGTCGAGATTATACATCGATACAATCGTTTGGTATCGATTGGTTGCATCGAAATATTTATTTTATTAATACACGTTTACAAACGATTGATGTTTGTAAATTAAATGGTAGTTTTTGTCATATACTTCTACATCAAACAATGACAGATTATATTCCACAACGATTAGTTTTATATCCTGAAAAAGGGTACAAAAACTTACATTTAAATAAATGAAATTATTCGTTTTTTTTTGTTGTTGCTAGTCTTCTTTTCTATACATCAGTTGTAAAATCACGTAATCAACACGTTCTTCGTCTTGGTCTCGATGGAAATAATTTAAAACTTTTATTTACTACTAAAATTGTTCATGATAATGACAATATCAATTTTCTTCGAACATTACTGACATTCGATCCTATTAATCATCATTTATATTTCTACAATGGTTTCGATTTAATCTACGTATTGAATATGCATGGAGATGTTCTTCATGTTCAATATCAAGCCATGACAAGATTTCATGCAATGAAAATCACTGCTGGTAAAACAAAATCGAATTGAGTTTTGTGTATGTTTGTTTTTCTTGAAATGATTCTTTGTAGATAAAATCTATAAAGCATTTGTCGATATTACAAATGTAAATCATAGTGAATTTCGAATTGATTTTAAAAATGCATTGGCAACGACTTTACTCGGGCCGGGTTTAATTTTTGATTTAAATCGAGTTGTCGAAAGTTTTCACAGTAAAAACATTCGAATTCTAACTAAAAAAATCGAAAAGTTCTATTCTTATAGATAAATCCACTCGATTTAATCAAGATAATTGGACATTAAATTCTCTTCATAATCTCGATTATCAACAATATTCATTGGCAATTATTGATTTTATTCTGATTGATTTTAATAACAAGAAAACTTCAATCGAAAATCAACAATGTGATCAATGTGAACAGTTATGTTTTCCGAATAATCTCAATCAAACGGAAGTCTCATGTGCATGCGCTCAATATTACCATTTAAAAGATGATAAACGAACTTGTCAATCGAATTGTGCCGAGTAAATAGTTGAATTGTGTTTTGTTTTGTTCCGGTAAATCGAATTGATTTTGTTTTTTCAGACACTTTTATTCGTGTTCAATGTCAAAGAAATGTATACCATTCTATCAACGATGCGATGGACATCGTGATTGTTTTTCGAATGAAGATGAAGTCAATTGTCCAACATGGAAATGTAGTCAAACAGATTCATTTCGTTGCTTATCGGAAGAGAAATGTTTGGCTAATGAAGATTTATGTAATAATAAAACGGATTGTAAAGATGGCGAAGATGAAAACGAGCTTGTCTGTGGACATTTTTGTGAATGGCCGAGTTTAAATACTTGTTCAAGTAGAAAATGAACTATGGAGAAATGTTTAATTGAATAATCTGATTTTTAGAAAAATATCCGATCCTTTGTCCGGAAACAGAATTCTACTGTGATGGAAAATGTGTGTCAATTTCTCATCGTTGTGATGAACAACCTTATTGCTGTAAGTCGAAAGATAAAAAGCAAAAAAAGAAGTTTCATCATTTTCTTTTCATTGAAATTTAGATGATGGTGCTGATGAACCATTCGATTGTTTGAATGTAACGTGTCCAGTTGGATATTTCAAATGTTCATCAACGGGACGATGCATTCTATTCGATAAAGTTTGTGATAATTTCAATGATTGTTCAATTGCTGATGGTTTGAGCGAAGATGAAACTCCACAAGCATGCAGTATGATTTGTCAACAAAACATATTCTTTCATTTCGATCAAAAAAAAAATTTTAGATTTCGTTTTAAATCATTTTGCTAATCTAACAACAACATCACGCACACCGATAACAATGAATTGTCAATCAGCAGATTTATTTCAATGTAAAACAAGTCATTTTTGTATCAATAAAACATTCGTTTGCGAGTCAGTGAAAGTTCAAATATAAAAATCTTTGAATTGAAATTCGATTCTGTTTAGTGGCGATCTCGATTGTTCGGATTCATCCGACGAAGAAAATTGTGATGAAAGTTCAACATCAATTCTCAAAGATTATTCATGCATGCATGGCTATCGTTGTCTACAACAACGACATGAATTCGATGATTATGCATCGTTATGTATCCCATTGAATGAATTATGTGATGGTGTCAAACAATGTCCGTTAGGTGATGATGAACATGAGAAACGTTGTCGTAAGTTTGCCATTGAGTTGATTTCTTTTCTTTTTAAAGATAAATCAAATGTTTTTGTGTATAGCTAAATGTCCGAATTGTGATCCAATTTCGAGTTTTTGTGAGATTACAAATCGAATACCGAGTTGTCAATGTAAAAATGGTTACATTAAAACTTCGAATGAGTAATAACATTTGAGTATTTGAATTTGCAGTTAAAGCTTTTCTCTGTAGAAGTTGTATTCTAAAAGAAAATCTTTGCAATTGGTCATACGGAACTTGTTCTCATGCGAATTTGATATTCGAAAATGCCTGTTCAAAGATCGATCAATGTCAATGTGATCGAGGTTATCAATTACGAAAAGTAATCGAAAAAGAAAACACAAACTTTTTATCGATTGATTTTCCAAAGGATCGCAATGATACTTCCTGTATAATCCAAACGAATCGTTCGTTTGACATCATGTTAAATCCTCGTGTTTCATTCTATCTCAATCAACACGGCTCCGGCTTTGTTGTAAGCTAGAAAGCAAAACGACAAACATCTTTCGATGAATGAATCCGCTCGTTTTTTGTTTCAGCCGGTCAATCCATCACATCATGTGATCGATGCAGTGTTTGTACCATCGAAAAATTCTTGGATTTTACTCTACACCGAACAACGAAATGGGCAAGGTTACCTTTGGCAACAGAAATTCAACGAGAATTTTGATTCAACATCTCGATTACAAAACAATGCGACACAAGTAAATCGCAAAATGTCGAATTTTTAATTCTCAAAGAAAGTTTTTTTTTTCGCCGATTAGATTTGGTCATCATCATATTTTCAATTTTCACGTGTTCAAGTCGATTGGATACATCGTTTTGTTTATCTATTATACGATGATCCATCATCATCATCAAATGGCATCGAAATTCTCTATGGTAATAATGATTATACAAAATTAACCTTTATCAATCGTCTAACATTTGCTAATACAAAAACAATCTCATCAATTAATATTCATCCTTTACAAAAGTATGACTATCATTTCAATAAAAGAAAAAGACAAAGTATACTGTTTTTTTTTCTTCTTCGAAAGTTATTTATATCTGAGTGCATATTACGATGGTCAACATTCGATAGTCTATCGTTGTTTATTAGATGGTTCAAATCTCGAAGTATTTCTTCATCTCTCTCAGCCTGTTTTAACCATGACAATTGATTATCGGCATCCGCGTGTTTATGTTGTCTTAGCCGATGGTTTAATCGAAAGTTATGCAATCGATTCAAGTCAACCATGGAAAAAAACGATCTATCAATTGCACAGTAGAAAAAGAATTTTGTTTTCAAATGAAAAAAATCATTTTCGCTTGTTTTTTTGTGTTCGAAATAGATTCTCGACCGTATGCACTTGATATTCATGATGATACATTAATTGTCATGATCTATAATCGAACGGATTCGACATATGATGAAATTTGGATTGATAAATTTGGCCGAGTTAAAACAGATCAATATCGAAAATTTCAGAAGCCAATGATTATTAGATATATTCATGAATATAAATATCCAACAAAAGAAAATTCGAATAGTAAAAAACGAAAATGAAATTTTTAATCAACAAATCGAAATAAAAACTTTGATTTAGTGGTTAAATCAATTTGTTCAGAAGATTATTGTCCCAAAGATCGTGTTTGTATATCCACGCCAACATTTCGACCACTTTGTATTCAACCCGGAGGTACAACGAACAAAGATTCTCTCACTACAGGCAAAGAAAATCTATTTTTTTTAACTTGAATAGAATTAAAACTTTGTGGTTCATCATGTCACAGTCGAGGTATATGTTCGAGTGGACATTGTATCTGTTCGAATCGAACGTATATTGGTGACGATTGTGAAATGTGTCGTTTGAACGATAAAGTAACAGCTGGTTGTTTGCATATTGGTCATGATTCATCGTCATCACCATGCATGTGCTATTTGACTCAATCGTATCAACAGAAAACACCGTATCTTTGCACGACAATGCGATACGATCGTGGAGAAATCGGTTCGTCGGAATATTTGTTTTGATTTTTATTCGAATTGAATCTTGGATTTTTAGAAGTTCCTTGTGATCGATTTGTTTCGTCAATAAAACGTTCGCAATGTTTACGAAATTTATTTTCTCAACCCGATTGTACCGAAGATAAATACACATTAATCTACGATCTACACAATGAAATCTGTATCTGTCGAGAACGTGAACAAATGAATTTCTTTTGTTTTAATAATGGTCTATTAATAATTGACGAAAAAGTTAACTCAACAATTTGCTCGTAAGTTAAAAATCTCGAATCACCATTTCGATAGTTATCTTTTTGTTCTAGTTGCTCATTGCCATATACTGGCAATCAATGTGAAATCAATCTATGTCAAAATCGTTGTCGAAATAATGGAAAATGTTTTGTTAACGGTAGTCATTTGAGTTGCAAGTAAGTGCTAGCTAATGCATAACATCTGTGTTCGAGTGTGTTTGCTTTTTCGTAGTTGTACAAATGGTTTTTCTGGTACACAATGTGAAAATCATGCGTGTCAATCTGTACAATGTCAAAATCAAGGGCAATGTCAAATCGAAAATCGTCAAGCTGTTTGTCGGTAGGTAATCTTAGTTCATTCTGTCTAATTTGTTGATCTACGAATGATTTTCAGATGTTTACATGGTTACACAGGTGAATATTGTCAAACACGAATTGGTTATTCACGATACGTTTGGATACTTGTTTTAACATTCTCGTTAATTTTAATTCTTCTTGGTTATATTATTATTCGATATAATTCAAATTTCATACGTTTGAAATATCTGTTTGCTCATCATCGTCTTCACGAACAGATCAGTTTGGAAAATCATTTTACCAATAGTAGTTATAGTCATGTACCAACGCAAGATACAAATGGTCATCAAGACAGATTAGTCGAAGAAATCGAAACAGTTTTAATCAATCAATCGAATCAATTCGATGATCCATTTTATATCGATGAAAAACAACCGATTTTCAATGGAGATCGAACAGGAATTTTGTAAAACAAAATCAGACTGTTTTTACCGGTGTTGACCGCTGTTCATTTTTCTCTCTCTATTTCTTTTTTTTGTACATGTATTTCTAGTCTTTAGTGTCTTGAAAAAAACAATTAATTAAGTCTATGTATTAAGATTTTTGTTGTTGAACAAATAGAAACGGAAGTAATTTATTGACAAAATATGAACAAATGAATCCTGATAGAGAAAGAATCATTCCACAAATGAGAATAATTATATTTCGAGAAGATGTATTTGTTAGATAGATAAGTAATTCGGGTTGATCTGAATTCGAAATGAAAAACATTCGTTCATCAATGGATTCATCGATATTTCGAATAAGATTAATCGAATTAATCGAAATGAATAAACATGTTTGAGTTGATTCTTGATAGAACTGATTTTCTTGTTGTTCACAAGACGATTTACTCGATGATTGCTGTCGAATAGCAAGCCAATTGAGTAGAATATCGTGAATATATGATGATGCATCGAGAAAATGTTTGTTAATATAATTTTTCACTTCAGTTTCATGAAGAATTGGTTGTAGAAATGAAAAGTTCTCTTTCATTTCATCGACAACATCTTGGTAGTAAAATTTTCCAGTTTCATTTGTTTCAATTGAGATTTTCGTACAATTGAACCGATGAAAACAATCGAATAATGCTTCGATTCGATCCAATAATGCTTGTTTATGTTCAAACGAAAGATCTGGTATACATGATGCCGTATTCAAATAGATACAAATCGTTTTTACGAGTAAATTGATTTGATTTTGTATTGAGAGGATGTTAATCTCATGATTGGCAAATGTATCATGATAACTATTGTAGAATGAATTCATGTTTTCGTAAGCATTGGTTAATATAGCGAGAGAAGGAAGATTTAATCGATGAAAATCTGATAAAGAATCGAATGTTTCAGGCAATTGTTGAAGAGAAATAGTTGTTGGTGAAAGATCGCTGAAAAAAAAACGAATTCATTTTCAATCCAAACTTGAAATGATTTATTTTCTTACGAATAATTCTGAATAAATGGATGTAAATGATCGTATAAAACATAAGTTTTCTCGGCATTGATTCCTAATTGATCGATATCTATCATAATATCGATATGTTCAGCTTCGATCGAATGTAAATATTCATTAGATAGAGGAAATCGTTTTTCTGAAATTAATTTTGTTAGTTCATATCGACCGTAATAATTCCAATTATCACCATTAAGAAAAACAAGAAGAATATCTTTCGTATGTTTATCTGAAATGAGTATTTCACTGAGATGAATTCGACCGAGAGTCCAAGCTAAACCAAGCAAAGTAATAACACCGTATGCAGTCGATTGTACACCGGCATTGTTTGGTTGAAAAATCGAAAAGAAATCCATTTTTGTATAGAAAATTATGACAGATTTAGGAGGACGAATTTGACGTTTTGAAATAGTATTCAATGTACTCCAGACGATATTTATCATTGGACTACGACATTTAATTGCATAATGTCGAAAATATGCTTCACCTACGAAATTTCGATTTACCAATTGTAAAATTGAAGAAAATCCTACTGAAATAGGTCTTTTTCGATCGTCGATTACATATTTCAGCATTTTCAACAGCAAATGGATAAGATTTCATACTAAAAAAAAAGAGTTTGATGGTTGTTATTGTAAAATCCAAAGATCAAACTGTGCATGAAGCAGTTTTCCTTTTGAATTCATCGAAATCTCTTTAATTTGTTCGACAACCGTTTGATTTGTTAATAAAAAAATCGGTTTATTAATCATTATTCGACGAAAATCAATTCCATTCGTATTCTTTCGAATCGAACATATTGTTGAACTATTGAAATGTTCTGGACATTGATTTACTTCTGTGAAATGATCATCTTTTAATGTTTGACTCTCGAGAAGAATGCCAACAACAAATGGACAATGTTGAATAGCATATTCGAGAAGATCTTTTCGCGAAGGAATGAGAATAATAATAGAAGATGATGGATCTTGTGTTTTGAGTTCATCCATGGATGATATGAGAAGTAATCGACCTTGATGACCAGTTTTTGATGATGAACAACCACCGATTGAATTTTTAGTTAAATATCTCATACAGTAATCGAATGATAATGTAAGATACATATTTCGTTGAATCGAACGAAGTTCTAATGTGAAATAGGAGGAAAACATTGTTATAATAGGCAAATAAATGTTTGCGTGCATCAATGGATTATTGAACATTGTTAAGAGAAAACAAATGTAAGGCGCCATATTGAAAAATGTGATTTATTTAATTTATATAATTAAATCGCCGGGATAGCTCAGTTGGGAGAGCGTCAGACTGAAGATCTGAAGGTCCCTGGTTCGATCCCGGGTCACGGCATCTTTCTTTTTTGCGTTATTTTAATTTTTCGTTCTAATCATCTACTATCATCAAAATGACGAATGACTTACGCAATCGTATGTGAACTATTTCGTTGTACTTATTCTTTTTCTCTTTCACCTAATAGAAACTTCTTTACTTCAATGTTCGATTGCAATTGAATATGAAACGAATGAATTCAAAGATAATCTTCAATGTAACATTCGTTTTCATGGGAGTCATTGTTTATCACCTGTATTTCCTTTGCATATCACATCTGATAAACGAATGCAAATGAATTTTGAATATAATGATGTGGGCGAAGTAGTTGATGTCTTGTTTTTTTATTGCTTTTAACTGAACTGTCAAAGAAAATCTAGATTATGGCATTAGAAATTCAACTTGTATCTGAAAAAGAACAAGGTTTATTTATTAAATCGATTGATATTAATATTCCGACGAAGAATGTTTCACAAAAGTAATTGAGAATAAGATTTCGAAACAACACAGTCGAATTATGATATAAGTAGATTTGAAGTACAACGTTGGCTTCATCCGAATTTAGCTGATGAACGAACTCGATTAATTTTGAAACTGAATCAATTGCCAGGCTATGAACCAAAGAGTAAACAAAATAAAACTATTTCTTCAGTTCATAATTTGATTTCTTTCTAAAGGAGTACAGAAAAACATTCAACAACCAAAACGAGGTGATAAACAAAAATTTACTTTCTCATTTTTCGAAATAGTATTTCAGATTATACGAAATATAAATTCTTTATCGAAGTATCTAAAACCAAAGGTGATATTGAACATTCGATTCTATCGATTGATCTCATTGGAAGTAAGACATATATTATCATTTCTTGTCGAATAGACATGCATTTATGTAACATAAAGAATACGGTCGAACAACATTTCATCCTTTAAATATCAAATCAAATCAGATAGTTCCACTAAAAATCGATTCAAAAACGAATATCTGCCATTTAACAATGCTCGATGTAGGCCCACTGCAAACATGTGAAATGAAATTAGAAAATCCAGAACATCATAGTGCTTATTTCATTTCGAAAATGTATATTCATCGTGGACGATATTATGAGTAAATCATCGTCATTGATCAATATTTGTTTATTTCTTTCTGTTTTTTTTTGTTTTGATAGAGTTGAAATTAAAAATTGGATTGAAACTAATAAACTTCTCACTGCTAATCTTCAATTATTAGAAACACCAATTGCATCAGATTTATTAAATAAAGTTCAATTAAGTACATAATAACTGGTTTTCTATTAATAATACATGAGAGAAATGTATTTCAAAGAAAAATCATTCGTCTTATGGATTACTGGTTCGGATCTATTAGACAAGCCAAAGAAAGTGCCTATTCAAATTCAATTCAATTGTCAAAATTCGTTAACAAACCCCATTGAAGAAACAATTACGATTCAATCGAACTATGTATCAGTTCTATCGATTGCAACTGGATGTGAAACACCAGTAAGATCTTTCCTTCTCACTCTCACTTTCACAATGTGAACATGCAGCTAAATTCTGTTCTACTTGGATATAATCGAAAATCGGTTCAATATTGTCTTGCAAAAGAAATCATTGTACTTGATGTTCTCCAAGGTCGCTATTTCTAGTATAGTTTTTCTGTTGAATAATGAACAACAAAAATTGAAATCTCTATCATTTAAAGTTTTGAATCGAATGAAGAATCTCCCGACACAAATGATGAATTCGATTATTATACTTTTAAACCTAAATCAAATGATCTTTTATCAATAACAAAACATTATATTATTTCTTTATTAACCTCACGAACGAACACATCGGATAAACATACACTTAAAGTTGTTCTTCGTGGTGAACAAGGTTTTACGACGGTATTATTATTGCACAATTCAATATGGAATAAAATTCCATTTCAAACTAAACATAAGGATAAATTCTTATT
>ERZ781399.3743-NODE-3743-length-11457-cov-3.615243_pt1 | contig 11457 bp, 18 predicted proteins | sample MGYA00511014_ERZ781399 | MGnify/ENA primary metagenome ERZ781399 (study PRJEB29847, sample SAMN06458254) | wastewater metagenome | isolation source: Wastewater bioreactor | place: South Africa: Cape Town | study: EMG produced TPA metagenomics assembly of the...
AAATCAATTCAAACAATTTCAAAATCAAATTACCAGCCTATCGCAAAGTTCCTATGCAGAATCGATCAATCTGTTTTTTCGTGTCGGCGCATGGATCAACAAACACAATAGTAAAATTCGATTATTTTTCAAAGTCAAAAAAAAAATTTATTTCGAAAAAAAATCTAGTGCAAAAATCTGAAGATATCTGGTGCGATGATAATGTTGTCGATTCAACTTTGGAATGCGCATATATAAAAAACAGTGATTCATTATGTCTAAGTCGAACGAAATGTGACCAACAATTGCCTTTTATTTGTGATGGTAAATGAGAAATATGATTTCAACAATGAATTAACATTGCGTTTTGTCTTAGTGGTTGCAACATCAGAATCTTTCGCATCGAATGATGACGAATCCGATGAATTGAATCAACGTTTTTTGGAATTCCTTACAGCTTTAGCACCGGTAGCTCTTAATGTGTTGAATGGCTTAGCTGGAAATAGTATGCTAAATGGTTCTACGATCAAACGAAGAAATCGATAAATTTTGTTTCTTTTTTTCAAAAAGATCCGCAACAGCAGCCGCAACAACCGCAACAACCACAACAGATTGTCAGTAAGGTCAAATGAATTTATATGTGAAAGAAAGTCTTAAAAGTAATATTTTAGTTCAACAGGATCCATCTGCATTAGGTATGCTTCTTTCTGACTAACTATTCTCAATAATTAAAATATATTTCTAGCCGCAAAAAATGATAATAAAATGTATATTCTGATCGGTATCATTGTTTTTATTCTTATTTTAGTCTTTTGTTGTGTAGCCGGTGTTTTGCTTTATTTTTTTACACGTTCAAATACTCGTTCAAATGAACGAACAAGTATTGAAAGTACTTCAAGTTATGGTTAAATAAAAACAGAATCTTGTTTTCCAAAAAAACGAATTTATTTGTTGAGATTAAAATGAAAACAAAAATGAATTATACAACTAAATTATTCGAATTCATCGAATTGTTGTTGTGTATAAGCACCTTTTCGACTTTTTTGTTGTTTTTGTTTGGCAAGATTGAAGCCAGGAGTTTGTGGTATTATGTTTGCATCTAAACTAAGACCTGTGTCATTGACTTCCGGTGATACTATTTTCGGTTTATTTTCAATGATTGGTATTGGAACAGGTTTGGGCTTGGAGCTTTCAACGATGGGTATAGCTGCCTCGGCATCATGCTTTCGATGAACGAAGTACAGTAAGACGCCACCACCAATAATGAACAAGCAGAGTAAAAATATGACGATTGCAATGATTATAGGTCTCGATTCTAGTGTTATATTTTATGTAGATTATTTAAGAATGAAAGTAAAATTACTGTTGGCTTCGATTGGTTGAACTATTATTTCCGAAGTATCTGATGAATGACTGGTAACATCAGTGATTATCGTTGCATGTCTCGTAATAGTAATAGCTGCTGTTGAACATTTCGTAGTAGTAATAGTTGTTGTTAAAATTTGACCTGATGCTATAGGAATAGAATAGTTTGTACATATACAAAATAGAAATATCAATGAAACGTACAAGGTGGTCCAAAGTATTTCAATGCTGTTGATTCAGCTAAATATAGAATTGCGTTTTGAATGGTCTAGTTCATTGAAAACCTATCCTATTTACATACATAGTTCGCAAATAAATGGATTTAAGTCATCACAAACGACATCATCGAGACATAATGTTGCTTGAGAATTGATTCCTCGACGATAGAGAACACATTTCTCAGCATTACCATCCGTGTATATCAATCTTGTTGGCTCTTTATGTGAATGATAATAACTAAGACCTGGTTGACCTATCTTACACCACCATGAACTTGTTGAATCAAATCTTTTGATATTTCGATCATTCCACTCGTATGTTCCCACTAGACAAATGAAACTACTTTTCTCTCCATCATTCGAATATCAAATCTAACATACAATTCGTTAATTCAATAGCATGAGCACTTGTCCAACCAATTGAACTATCAACAGTTACCTGTCGTTTTCTTTTCGATGGATAACTACCAGTAGTAATTCGATAGACATAAGGAATAATATTTGTATTACGTAGACTAATTAAATCGCCATAAGCAGTTTGACATGTTGTTAACGCTTGTGACCAAGTTGCTGGTGTTCCAAAATAACCGAGACATACATCATCTAGATTGATATCATTAACAAACGAGAAACAAAGTGAGATTTTTTTCGTGTCAAACCCGAAAACAACCATCCCATTGGACATGTTAGACAACGAGCACCTGTCCAAAAAAGATTCAAAACTGCATCACATTTACATACATTATTGACACAGATCATGCCTGGAAAGTTACATTTGGAAACGCATGAATTACCATAAATATTTGCTAATCAAAAAGTCATTTAGACAAAGAAATCAAACGAAATCTATCATTTCATTTACCAAGTGTTTCTCTAGAAATCAAAACGAACGAAAATAGACTAACTATTACTATGAAATGCATAAGATTCGAATTGAAGATAATTTTAACGAATATATTGTTTTTGAATTGGATCGATTTAGATCAGATAAATTTTGAATTAATCTCTACCCGCTCTTTTAAGAAGAGAGCACAACATTCTTTATCATGAGTCATTAGAGAGAAGAAAACCAATGATTTAATCCAACTATCAATTTTTCTTTGTTTATATAATAGAAGTCTGCTCGGATGTATATTGTTGTTGTTTTTTTCTTCATATCAACACACAAAAAAGACAAAATGAAAAAAAAAGTACAATCAAGCGTAACAATAATAAAGAGGAGGAGAAGAAGAAAAACAAAACAGACACTTTGTACAAAAAAAAACGAAAACGATGAATCGATAATCGAAATTCAATCGATCAATTTTTCATTCTAATCATTGACCTAAAATATACAAACAAACGAAAATCCAATTATTAGTTTTCTAATCATGAATTCGAACCATAAAATGTTTGTACCTCCGATTGAAGTTTCTGTGTACTTACTGATCGCTCTCGGAACTCAAGGGATTAGGCCAATTAGAGATTTCGTCATTGAACAATAATGATTACTCAGTCAATATTTATTATTAGGATTTGTTTGTTTTTTTTTTCAAAAATACAATCATCTGACTTTCATGTATTAATAATCAATGATATGTTCAATGCGAAACAGAAAAAAAAATCAACAAAGTCATTCATTTCGATATCCGATCGAAATGAAGATGTATCGAGAGAGAGAGAGAGAAAAAAAAATGAAAAGAAAAATCAACGGAAAAACAGCAAAATAAACATGTCATTGTTATATCGGACTTGTTTTTTTTCTTCGTCAAAAACAAAAACAAAATGTGAAATGAAAATAAAATAAGAACAAAAATAAAATACGAACAAATTCCAAAACATATTTGACTTATTAGATTGAGCATCAATATTCTTATCTCGAATACTATCGAAAATTCTCAGGTAGGTTTAAAAAAACAAAAATAGATATACACAAAATGTTCACCAATAAGACAGACAGAGAGGATAACAAAATCAAACAGATTCAATACAGAAAATTCTTTCTTTTTCTTCAAAACAGCTTACCAGATTGAATTTGAGTATATATATATGTGTGTTTTTGCTATGAAAGAATTCAATGGACGATTATCGACGACGATGTTCACGACTATATTTGCTATCGTAGTCTTCACTACGACGATATTCATTTCGATCGCGTGGACTACGAGTACGATGACGATGTTTCTTCCGTGATTCACGCGGCGAACCCGATCGACTTCGATGACGTGATCTAAATACGTATCAATATTTCAATTGATAGTTTTTTTTGTTGTTTTATTTCGACAATTTACCGTTGACCATAGGATTTATCTTCAATGCCTTTCAATGTATCGTGTAATGAACTGATTAAAATCTTGCATCGATCATCATTGGCTATTTTCGATTGTCGGATTAATGACATAGCTGTGACTAATGTTTCAATCGCTGTTGCATAATCACCTAAAAAAAGAGCCAGAAATCGTATGAAAAATTACACAACAATGATCAAACCGGCAGATGCATCTTGAACAGCACGAGCAATCGCACTACTCGAAACACTCTTATTTCGTTCCATAATATCTTGAAATTCAGCTTCACTTATAGGTGCAAGAGGCGTCGAACCATCGGGACTACGGTAGTACGGATCCGCATGAGGTTGACCAAGAACCGAAGGAGCCTAGAAGAAAATCATTTATTTTGAACGAATATTTCAAAACGTACGCCTTGTGGAGGATAGTAACCAGGTGGAGGTGCATTTGGTCGAATCGGTTGACGAACAAGCGGAGGACCGCCAGCACCTGGTCGTTGTCCTGGTTGCATAACAATAACAGGCTGTTGTGGAGGTGCTCCAGGCATTCGATTAATAATCATCGGCGCACGTGGACCATAAACTCCTTGCATTGGCGGACGACCGATCATGCCTGGTCCTCCTGGTAGAATACCGGCTCCTTGTTGAGGAAAACGACACGATGGATCCATTGAACCAGGACGAGGCATTGGAATTTGAAGGCCCATTGGCGGACGCATCATCGTATGAACTAAGCATTCGAATTAATTTGAAATCAAATATATTTGCTGTTGTTTGAACTTACGAGGCGCTGCAGTCATTGGTGGTGCAGGTTCATCTTTACGTGTAGCACCTTCAAAGAAACTTAACGATTGTTTATTGCAAGGTAGAACATGTGGTATTTGCCCGTGGATTTCACGTTTGGATAGTTTTTCTAAAATTGTTCGAGATGATGTTTCTGAACCCACTGTTACTACTGCAAATCTACAGATAAACAAAAAGAATGCTAATCAATTCGTTGTTTAGCTTCGATCGTACCCTTTCGATTGACCATTGACACGATTTTCATGAAATTTAACTTCTAATAAATCCGTTATGCCAACATCATGAACAGCATCAGTTAAATCGATATCTGTCGTCCACTAAATACAAAAACATATCGTCAATTGAATCGACATTTTCTTTCGTACGAACCCAAGTCAATTGTCCAACATAGAGCGAAACTCGTTTTCCTCCCCCATTATTCCCCAGATTCATATGATTTCCTGATTGATCTAATTTCACATGATTCTGATGAACTGTATTCGTTATATCGGCAAAATCCGTGCCTGACGATTGTGTCGTCAGTACATCATCATAGAGATCACCTTCGTTCGAAATCTGTTGAATATGTTCGTTATTTGCTCCATAATCATCACCTGTTTCAGTATCCAATTCATTTTCAACAACATCAGCATACAAATCAATTTCGGTATCACCACCGGTCGTACTCGTACCGGTATGAGTTAGATCGACATCCGTCATTGATAGAAGTGGAAAACGAAGGGGAAAAAGAGAAGTGATAAAATAAAATAATAGCTGTTTTGTTTTACTGATTCGACCATTGTAGACTAAATCGACCTCTAATATGCGTATGATTCGAATGAATAGATGTCAGTCATATATTTCTCTTGTTTATTGCAAAATTAAACCAATCTCTCGCACAAGTTTTCCTACTAGTTTTTCCCCCTCTCTCTCTCTTTCTCTGTTACACTGAGAAAAGTTAAACAAAAAAAGAAGCACATTTGACAAAATCAAAAAAGAAAAAAAGAAACAACATTTTTCTTCTTCTTATTCTTTCCTCACGGCTTTTCTGTACAACAAAAAAAAACACTAACAAACAAAAAAATAGGCATATATATATTTTCAAAAAAAAATTAATTGTCATTCGGTTGTTGTTCCTGTTGTGCTTGTTGTTGTTGTTCAGCTTTAATTTGTGCTTGAAGCATCAATGCTATTTGCCATTGTTTCAATTCGATCATATCGTTTCCATTGGGTATATTGTCTGTTGAAATCTTTTCAAACCATGAACGATATTTCGAAACAATAGCTGGCGATTTCAATAGCAATTCATAGAACCATTCCGATGAGATATTCGTCATTCGGTAGTTATAATTTTCAAAAACTAGAAGAATTTGTTTTTTTTGTCTCTTTGTCTCGAGGAAACACTGAATATCCTACCGATTTCAACAGCTTTGTCAATGGCAAATGTTTGTGCTTCATCGAATGTTAAGTCTTTATCTTTCGAATGAAGAAGTAAACCATCGAGAATTTGTTTTTGCTCATAATTGGATAGTGGTGGTGTTGTTGCTTGAATCAATTTGATGTCTGTTAACGGATGAATTTGACCATTGACAACGTCAGATTTACGATTTTTACGTTTGTTTGATGATTGTTCTTTGGTAGAACTTGAACGTTTTCGTTGAGTTGGAGTTTCCGACTGAAAAAAAACGAAGAAGAAGAAGAAGAAGATCGATTAGGTCGTTTTCTTGTTTGATAAAAACAAAAATAAAAACGTTTCGGTGTCGTACAATTGAATTTGATACGTCAGTTTCGGAATCATTTTTACGTTTTTGACTACGTTTTTTCTTTGATACTTGTTCATCTTCTCCATTTTCACTGAATGCTAACGGTTTACGAATTGAATTGCCTTCGGAATTAGTTGTTGTTGTTGGTGTTGATTCGGAAACGATTTTATTTTCTTCTTGTTGTTGTTCTTCTTCTTCAACTTCAACTGCCGATTTTCGACGACGAGAACCTAATTTCAAAAAAAAAGGAAAGCGTAGTTCAATATCGTTTTTAAATTTTCTTTGAAAAACAACTTTTCGATTGATCAGCTGCGTCCTTTAATAATTCCGAAAATTCTTCAATTCGTTCTTCTTTTGGCATCGTCAAAGCTCGATCAGCTAATTCAATAGCTTCATCCCTTTTCAAAACAAAACAAAAAATCAATTCAGTCATCATTTAGTTATCTCTTTACCATTGAATACGTTTCTTGATCGAAACTTTTAATTGATAACGATTAGCTAATTCTTGTTGTTCAGATTTCGTTGCTGCCTAAGAAAACACAAACATTTCATAGTACCGAACGAGACAGATCAATCGATAGACTTGTTGAACAGCATTTTCAGCGTGTTGAATGAAATTACTCAAACCAGCGTATTTCAATAGCCAACGTGTTGATATCCAAGAATATTCCAAATATTGCCCATAGAAATAAACGAAGAATAAACGTTTCGGTTTATTATTTGAATCTACATATTCAACATTGAAAAAAAAAGAGAGAAGAAAAAAAAACGAGTTCAATCTACTCAATGTTTTCGTATGTATTCCTCCTTCAGATGCACATCGATACTAAAATAAAAAAGATTAGAAATCGAATGAATAGAGGAGAAAAACAAGCATACGATTAATGCTGGCCACCAAGGAAAGCCACCGAGTTTACACCAGACGATATCGCCTGGCTCGTACAGATCCGCACTTGCATCAGCTGCGTCAATTGTTTGTGGTGCTTTTTTTGGCGTTCGTTTCGGAGGTATTACTGCTGGAATAGCAGTAGACTCATCGGTGCCAGTTGAAGTATCGAAAACGAATTGAGGATCTTGAGGTTTCGAACGTCGTGGACGTTTCGAAATAGTTGATTCTAAAGATATCAAATTTCGACGAATATTTGCTCGTGTCTTTTCACTTACCAGCTGGTGTTGTTTCAGTTGTCATTTGAACTTGAATGAAAACAAATGTCGGCTAGTAATTAGTTAATATGGATTTTAGTATTTTATTTGGGTAAACCAACGAAGAACAAAGAATTTGAAAGGTTTACATCTGATTGGTCACTAAAATCAAGCCATGATTTGCTCGTAAAAATGATAAATTATGTTTTAACTATCGTCGATCATATCTGACATCTATCGGCAAGAACAGAACTAGCAAACGATTTTATTTAATGACTTATACATAATAAAACTATATATCAATAAAAAAGTCTCCTGCTGTCATTCAAAGAAAATATTTCTTTTCGTTTGATTAATGAATAATTTCGCGGAATTAATTTTTTTCGTTACACACATCCTTGACATTAAAATTGATTAAATATTAAAAATAGTCCTTAAAAAACAGCATAGCAGAAATTCTGAAGTGAAAATATAGCAGTTCTTTTTCGTATTACATTTGCATCGTGTTTGGATTAGAGAGATCACTTTCGTGTTTTTTTGCAAAAAATATTTCTTTTTTCTTTCGTCTATTTTTTGTTAATAAATTCATATGTACTCTGTCAATAACAACAACAACAACAGCAGCAGTAGAAGAGAGAAGAAAATGCATTATTTTGATAGATGTATTAAGAAGCCTCTTGATGTAAATAGAGTCGAATTTGTTCCATTTTTTGGCATTTTAGATCAGAATGTCGTTGAATCGATATGAAATCATTCTAGTAATTGCATGTATTATTGCATTTTTATCGATAGCTGCTGTGATTACGTTAATTGTACTTTGGCAAACAATTTTTTATCCATTTCAAGATTATTCACTTGTAATCGATGCTGGCTCGACACGTTCGAGAATATTTCTATATACGTAAAGCGAAAGAGAAGAAAATAATAATGAAAGAAAAAAAAAACCGAGTTTATTTTCTTGATTAGATGGCCAGCGGATAAATCCGATGGACTCGGTTCAACATCTCGAATTACACAATTGAAAACATGCGATGTTAATACTACTCGTGGTCCAATTACATCGATTAATGTGACCAATGAGAATAGTGTAAGAGATTATTTTAGTACGGCAATGACAGATTGTACGATTGACATTCCTGACATACGAAAATCTCGAACTTTAATCTTTCTCGGTGGAACTGCTGGTCTTCGTATTCGAAATTTAACTGATCCCGATTATGTTACAACATTATTACAACAAACTCGAGCCTATTTCGGTACACTCGGTCTTCTATTTCGTTCGCCCGAAAATCAAGTTCGTATTATTGATGGTAGTGAAGAAGGTCTGTCCGGTTGGATTACAACGAATATTCTCACAGGAGAATTATTCGAAAATAATCAACCTCTTCAAACCTACGGCGTTTTCGATATGGGTGGTATGATAATTTGATTTTTTCTTCTTCTTCTTCTCTTTTCATTTCGAACTTATTTTCTTTTTACGTGCAGGTGCAAGTACACAAATAAGTTTTATCTCACCAAATGCAATTGCCGATCGATATCTTCTCAATCTTTTCGATACAAACTATTATGTCTATTCGCATTCATATCTATGCTACGGTCAAGAACAATTACGTTTAGTCTATCAAGGTTTTCTCGTACAACAAGCAAATGGAAGTACAATTGTTGACGATCCATGTCTACAATTGAATTACAATCAAACAATGAACTACAATCCAATAAATAGTACGCCATGTGCCATTGGAAAATATGTTGCACCAGTCAATTTCAGTTCGACAATCAACGTTCTATTTCGAGGCACAGGTAATTATGCTCAATGTCAAACGTTGATTCGACAACGTTTTGATACAACACAATGTTCATCACTCTCGAATTGTACATTCGATGATGTTTATCAACCAAAACCAATTTCATCGTCATTGAGATTAATTGCAATGTCTGCATTTTATACAACATTTACTACTCTAGCACCAAGTATTCCTGTTTCACCCGATTCTGAAGGGAATTATCAATTGAATTCAACAAATTTAATGCAAATTTATGCGACAATTCAAATGATTTGTAATCAACCATGGTCGAATCTAACTAATCCTGAATCTACCTATCGACCATTTCTATGTTTTAATTCCGTATATCATTGGACTCTATTCGATTATATTTATTCATTAAATGATACGAATTTGCAAAATTTTCAAATCGTTCGAACGATTAATTCGACAACGATCGGTTGGACATTAGGTTATATGATCAATCAAACAAATTTTCTCGATCCTGAATATCGTCCATCTCGTTTATTAACACGTGCTGAATTTATTGGCATACTCATATGTTTTCTTGTTCTATTAGTTCTTAGTTTAATTCTAATCATTATTTCAATTTGTTTATGTCGTCGAAAGAATGTTTGAAATTTATTTATTAGATGATAATAATAAACTAGGTTAAAGCAAATAGAAATGTAAGCAAAAGAAAATCTGTCATTATGATTTTCGAGGTCGTAATTCTAAACATTCATCAGGACGAAAACGTTTTTTAATACATAAATTTGGTTTACAGCATGGAATTAAATTGAATTTGCATGGAACACAATCGAGATTGTCATAATTTTCTAAGAATGAACGAGCCTTAAATTCAGATACTTCCATATCATCATCTGTTTCAATTGAAATCTGTTTGCCATTGGAAAGAATAATGCAAACAGCAAGTAATAAAAAAATAGATGCGTTCATTTGTCGTCGTCGAAAAAGTTGAAGATATTACATATGTTAACTACCGAGCTTTTTATATCCCGATCAAAGCTCGGATTGAATTTCATTGTTGTATAATCTCAGTATTGATTGTTCATATTTGAAATAAATGTAATAATACAAAATCAAATACGTCTGAGTAAATTAAACCTTCAACGAAGTTAATCTCTGAAAGCGCTCTTTTATTTTGTACAATGAATCGATCAGATTTCGGCAATGATAAAGTAAAATCTATCGTATGTGATGATGCATTTTGAATTGAAATTCAAAGTCTACGAATAGGCTATCATCGAGTATGATGATACAACCAATGCATGGAACGAATGGAAACATGCAAATATCGTTTCGAAAATAGTTCAACACGAACGATTTATTCTTTCGTTAAATGAATGTACGAAAACATATTCGACGTACAAAAATGATTTTCATCGAATAGATACAAATAATATTCCTCAATTTGTCAAACAAATGCCAGTAATCGATGTTCATTGTAATGTTTGCCGAAAGATGTATGGTCATTTGTATCCATGTCGTATTTGTGGTAAAGTCTATCATCAACAATGTTTGAAAATAAAAGATTGTCAATCGATTAAAAATTCTATGCAATCGATTGGTGAGAGTGAACGAGATTTGTTCGAAGGAATTCATTGGAATTTGTCTAGGATGGACGTGTCCGATTTGTGAAGATCTTCGCGGATTTCTAACTGCAGATGAATTAACTGAAACTCATGTAATAGATTATAGTTTTGAAATTTTCTGCAGCAAATATTTCTTCACACATAGAATCGGATTAAATCGTTGGATGTACAGAAAATTGTTCATCTTGATTATTATGTAAATATGCGTTTGAAAACAGAAGTATTTAGAAATTTTACTGAATATCCAAATCAAATGAAAACAATTCTACAGTTCGAAATCATTTCTTCTTTCTCGAATAATAATAATAATTACTCTTTAACATTCTAGAAATTTTCTTACAACTCTTGCTGATCGATCGTCAACTCGATTAACCGAAGACGATTTAATTCTGCTCGATATTTGCCTTAAAATCATTTGTATTCCACCAAAATCTCTTGTCAATTCATTAACACAATTCGAACTCTATCGTCTCAGTCAATTATTTCTTTTTCTCTCATCAAACGATCATCAACATATAACCTACAAAAAATTCCATAAAATCTTTCAAACCTATTTCCTCA
>ERZ781399.3745-NODE-3745-length-11449-cov-3.495699_pt1 | contig 11449 bp, 10 predicted proteins | sample MGYA00511014_ERZ781399 | MGnify/ENA primary metagenome ERZ781399 (study PRJEB29847, sample SAMN06458254) | wastewater metagenome | isolation source: Wastewater bioreactor | place: South Africa: Cape Town | study: EMG produced TPA metagenomics assembly of the...
ATTCAACTCAGATGCTTTAAACATGATTTTGATAGTGTGCTTCTACGTGTCAGTAACGCATCTATTTTTAGTCTCATTAGATGCTTTTCTTCATCTTTATATATATATACTTTTCGTGCAATAAATAACAATAGATTACACATCGTTTGTTTATCAACATGACATAACCCCACTGCTTTTCTCCCTCTCTCTCTCTCTTTCTCCTTCTCTGTCATAATTTTTATTAAAACTAATCATATATTAGCCGGTATTTTTCTTTTGTGTGAAGGGCCTATTTTTTACTTTCTCTCTGCCTCTCATTCGTTTATATTCATAAACGCAGTCAGGTAAACCCAAGAGGTTCTATGCATGTATTCAGAAAGAAATATGTAAGGATTAGTTTTTTTTGCTGTTTTTCGTGTCGAACAAAGAATCTCTAGATGATTCTTGAGGGTACGGTTATGCTGTCTGCTTCAAACAACTAAACAAAATACGGCAATCCCATAAATAATTCTAAATTAATCTCAGTTCTCATCATGAACGTTCTTTCTATTAACAAAGATGAGTTTCATTATGATAAAAGCATAGTGCATGTGTTATAGATAAAAAAAAAAGCGTTTGTTCACAGGTGTTCCAAATAACCTTTTTCAAATTTTGCTTCTCTCTAGTTAGTCTATATGAAAATAGTGACAATAAAAAATAAATAAATAAATACGAAGATACTGTTCATTTTACGTCATTATATTTAACTGACGTATTCTTTGTTTCATAAGAAACTTTCAGATAGCTCTTCATTTTTAATGTGTGTTTCAAGTAGAATTTATAAATATTTTATAAATATATACAGAAAGAGAACGTTCTGATCCTTGAAATAATTGATCATAATAATAGGCGATGTTATTAACTCGACTGTTCGTAGACTCCCATTGCCATACGCGATTTGCTTGATCAAAAATAACTTTTTTTTCTTTTCTTTTTCATACAAAATATATGTAAATGTTAAGCGAACGAGAGATATTATGAAGAAATAATCGTAATATCAGAAAAGTGGAGGACAATTAAGGATTGACTAAAAATATCTCTAAGTTCGTGGTTGTTTCACGACGACCGGAAGAAAAATATTAAGAACAAGGGGAAAAGGGTCGGTCTCATAGAAGAGAAACGAGAGAAGAAGAAGAAAAAGAGAAAAAAAAAGGTTTCTGTAGGTAAAAAAATAGAAAAAAATATATCTACGATATGATTCTCTTATGTCATTCGTTTTTCTATTTGTGTGCATATGTGTGTCATTAAGGAGATTCTTATTTTTCAATTCTAATTATTTCTTCGGATATGAGTTTCTATAAATAACTTCTAATCACCAAGGCCGACAACGAGGTTTTCTTAGTAAGTATATATCTTTCAATAGTCACGCCAAATAGGAATGTCGAGCAAGCTATAATAGTGCATTTCTTTTCGTTCGTTCGCTCGTTTGTTAGTTTTTTTCCTTCTCCTTCTCCTTCCTCTATCTTATTTTGTATATATAATACCGATAAAAATCATTGATATCTTGAAAGTATGCACGTAGGTCGGAATGTAATTATTCTAATGAAATAAATTCAATAAAATTCGACATGTCAGTGAGTTATGCCATAGTTTTAACTACAGCTATATATACAATGAGCAGTTTAGCTTATCAAATGAATATGTTGCATGTATAGTGAGCGTGAGCATAAAAACCTAAAATATGTTTCGTTATGATGATAAAGAAACAAGAGAAAAGTCAGCAATGAGAAGAAAATTGATTTTGAGTAATATAATTAGTCTATATGTAAGGAAAATGATAAGACGAAGAAAATAGTAATCTGCTGTCTATATAAATAAAGACTTTGATGCTCTTATAAGCCAAAAATAGTTCTGTAAATACCCGCATCATTCTGTTTTCTCTTGAACGCTCATTCAAGTAAAGAATTAGAAAAAAAGAATCCTAGAGCATCAAAAGAAAGAGAAGGAAATGGCAAGAGATATTCTTTTTTTTCTTCTCTTTGTCTGCGGAACATCTTTTAGAATGTAAAACAAAGATAAAAAAGACAACGACGAGACATTCATGATGAATATAATTTGAAATTATTCAGTCAATATAAGTAAAACGATGAAATCTTTTGAGAATTTATAGACATCTTCTTAGTGCAAAACAAAACAAGGTTTGTTTGTTTTATCTTTTTAAAATTATATGATAAGAAAATAATTTGATGTTCTTTTGTTTTTTCTTTTTATCGACATACTATTCATTCGGCTTAACTTAATCTTACGCAGAATTAAGAAGAAAAATTCTTGCAGAAAAAAAAACTAGAACAAGAATGATTTTTGTTGAAAATAACTGCTCGGAATCTGTCATCAGCATAAATTTCAATTTTTTTCAGTACATCGACATAATAGTTATTAAATAAAATGAGAATAGACAAAAGAAAGAAAAAAGAAGAAATGGCAGACGGAAAAGAAAAGATATTCGAATAGAATATGTCATTTTTTTCTCTCTCTTTCTCTCCTTCCCTCCCTCCCTCTCTCTCTATCTGCTTCTCTTATTTATAAATATATTTTTTTGTTTGAAAATGTATGAGTAGAAAATAGAAAGCAAATAGTTTACATCATATATCTAATTTTATCTTGTATCTTTTTCAGAAATTTGATCGAGCTCAAACAATCTGTTACCGAACGTCAATTTTTCCATAATAATGCCATCTCTAATCTGGTAACAGCTGTTTCATTATCATAATACAAACCGTACGAAAAGAAAATATACATACGAACATATATTAATTCATACAAAAGAAAATTCATCATCATGCTTTCAAACTCAACGAGTTCATCCTTAATAAATAAATCAGTTTCCACTGAATCTCATGAATTACTCGACGAATCATTTGATTTAACATGGAGTGATATTCTACATGATGGTGGTGCCGCAACATGGCTGCCACGTTCATATTTTCGTTGGCTAGCTATATCTGTATGTCTTATTGGAATTATCGGTAAGAATAAACCTTGAATGATCATCCTTCAATCCTCAATTGAAATCGTTTCATGTTAGGTAATCTTCTTGCCGTTTGTACGCTTCTTCGTCGTCGAATGCGCACATTATCGACGTATGCGTATCTCACAGCGTTATGTCTATCAAATAGTGTGACGTTATTATCAGTGATTGTATTCGAATTAGAAGTGCTATTTGCACCAAATCGTTTCAATTGTATACTTGTCTTAATAGCTAAAGCAACTGCATCGAGCACATTCGCATTATCGACTTGGTAAGAAAAATAATTCGTTGTTTTCTGTTGAAAATCACGTTTCTCAACATGTTCTCGCAATTTTATCTAGGATTACCGTCTGTTTTACTATTGATCGATATATAATGATATGTTTTCCATTTACCGGTGAAAAATTATGTACACGTCGAAATTCTTTAATTATCCTATTCATTTGTTTGTTACTAGCATTAGGCTATTTAATACCTCAAGTTCTTGCTCGTACATGTTATACAATGCCGAGTGATGAAACATTAAATGTAACGAATCATACTGTTGAACATCTTTCGAATTCATTTGATTCATTAAATCACAGTGATTTATTTCCGCCAGTCTTTTGGATATCTGGCCTCAGCGATTTAGGCAAATCGTTAGGCTATCGATTAACAATAACATTATTTATAAATTGTTTTCTCGTTCGTATAATTCCATTTCTTGTCGTATTTAAATTAAATCTACATCTAATACGTACATTAGCCACTGCTAAACGTCGACATAGACAAATCAATCCATATGAACAAAAACGAAATGATGTTACACATATGCTTGTTATTGTTATTTCACTTTACCTCATTTGTATAACACCCTCGATACCATTTGCGGCCTTTTTTGCTTACAATCCAGACAAATATGTGTCTATTTCATATCGTTATCCGTTATTTCAACATATCGATGAATTTGGCAAATTCTTAATGATATTCAATTCGGCATCACAATGTTATTTGTATATATTTTTCGGTAAACGCTTTCGTCGAGAACTTACTCATCTACTTTGTTGTTTCTGTTCGAAATATTTCTATATATCAATACCAAGAAATTATACGAATAGTGATCGAGAAACATTTCTTCCTGAACTTGCCAATAATGATGAAGTTTACGAACTTGTTCTCAGTGGCAAATGGTCACTTGATCAACGGCAAGATTCTATAGCTGGTATTGAATTTAGTTTTCATCATCCGAGACGATGGAGTCGTTTGACACAATCATCGGCAACTACACGTTCAGATTCTGAATATAGTGAAAATCGTATTAATTTTATTTTTTTCAAACGTCTCAAAACACGTGTTGAACAATTTTTTGCTCGATTAAAATAGGACGTATTCAATATTTTCTTTTTTGTTCTTCTATTTCCGTCCACTTGTTTTCCTTGTTTCTTGCTCTATTTTGTATAAATAATTATAAAATAAATTCCAGACGCAGCCACGAAATTCATTCGCTCGTATTGCGGCAATATTAATCAAGCATGATAATTATTATAAAGAAATAAAAAGTCATCTTTCATCATATTTATCACATGGCTCTTAACATGAAAAGGAAGTGCATCCTAAGAACATTAATGAAGCAGTGTGTTCAAAATATTTCCTTTCAGAACGCACAGTTAATTGTCATGGGATGTTTGCTTTGAAAAGTTATTTTTGGATATAAATTGTCGAACATAAACAAAGAAAAAAGAGAATACTTCGATTTTATTCAGATTCAAACACGCAAAAGAAAACAAAAGAAAACATTATTATTAACAGTTACAAATTTGATCCGTTTAGCAAGAATTTCCAAAAACAAAACAAAACAAAACAAAACAAGAGTGAGGGTTAAAGTTAGACAGAAAGAAAGAGCCATTCTTTTGAGTTTAATATGTTCTTCTTTTTTTGAGATTAAAAAAAAGCAGAAATACGAAATACTTTAATAAGAGATAAATAAGTAAAAAGCCAGCTATTGAAATAATTACTAAATAATTAACATCGACAATTACTTGTATTATCAGGAGCTGCATCGGATGAGGGATTCGGCGATGAAACTATCACATTTTGACCTAGAAAATAGTAATTTAACAGGGTTTTTTCAGTACAATGAGCAAGTCATGAATTCTTTTTGTTTTACTCTCTCCAGTCGTTTCTGGAATATCCATTCCCGGTAGAGCGACAGCTACCCGTCGAAACAACTAAGAAGATCAAAGTTTTGATTTTTTGTTGATTAAAAGAATGAACGTTAAAGAATGTTCTTACTTGTTTTACATTGTAACCTGCTTTTGCACTCGTTTCAATGAACATTACGTTTAATTCTTTGGCCTTTTGTTCGCCATCTTCCGTGGATACCTGTCGACGATCAGCAAGATCTGTTTTATTTCCAACTGAGAATCAAACAAAAGCAAATCCCTAATGAATTCATTTAACTTTCGAACATACCAAGCATAATTATCACTTCATTGCCACGTTCAGCTCGTACTTCTTCGATCCATCGAGCAGTTTGTTGAAACGAACTTACATCTATGTCAAACAAATATAATAAATGAGGACAAAATTAGGTCATATTGTTACTTGATATATCGTAAACAACAACTGCAGCAGTTGAATCACGTATATAACTTGGAATTAGACTTCTAAAACGTTCTTGTCCAGCAGTATCCCTAGATAAAAAACAAATAAATCATCGTTTTTTTGTTAACAATCTTACCATAATTGTAAACGAACGGTTCGATCTTCGAGATACATTGTTTTCGAAAGAAAATCAATTCCAATTGTTGCCTAAAATAAAATAAAAACTAATTTCATATTTTGATTCCCTATGAATCGAATATTCACTTGATATGTATTATCAAAACTATCATACATAAATCGAGTAATTAACGAAGTTTTTCCGACTAGAACATGAAAACAAAAGAAAGAAATCTTAAATACTGCAATACTTTTCTGTTTACCACTTTGTTCGCCTAGGAAGACTAGTTTATATTTGCGAAGAGTATTGCCTGTTTGATCAAACGACATGTTAGGATTTGATTTTGAAATAAAATAAGATCTAGAAGAAGAAGAACAAAGACCTTTGTTTTTTTAATCTTTATCTAAACTTGGAAGAAGAAAAAAAAGAGATAAACTAAGACCAGGACATCATTTTGTTGTGATATTTCGAAATGAAAATAAATCGGATGAAAATTATAACAGAAGAATGGTAATAATAGTAGTAGCAGTAAAAAAAAAAGAAGAAAAGTTGATTGACTTTGTTTTATGTTGATTTAGATGAGTCCTTTTTCTTTAAGTTTACTAAGAAGTTCGTCAACGTTAGCGACTTTACCACCACCTTGTCGTTTGGGTGGTTCTTCGTAGGAAAGAAATTCTTGATGTGGTTTAATATCAACACCTAAATCTTTAGGAGACAATTTAGCCAATGGTTTCTTTTTAGCTTTCTAAAGATAAGAAGACAAAACCAAACGATTCAATTGAATTTATTCGTTCGTCGGATTTTACTTGGATCGATGGAAGATTGGCAAAACGTGGCTGATTGAGACGAAGATCGGCAGTAATCACAGCTGGTAATTTCACTCGGATTGTTTCAGAACCACCATCAATTTCACGCATGACTTCAGCTTGTTTATCTTTAATTTCGACTTTCGAGGCGAAAACAGCCTGAAAACACACACAGATTTCATAATGAAACGCATTCAATTACAAAATGTTTGTTTTTCTCTTTGATTTACTTGTGGCCAAGAAAGTAAACCGGCAACCATTTGACCTGTTTGATTCGAATCATCATCAATAGCCTAGAGAAACATATTTATTTTTAATTTCTTGAAATATGAAACGCGTGCAAAATATAATCTTCGCAACGTTAATAATTCGAAACGAGACAACCTTTTCAATTATGTTTAATATTTCATGATATCGACTTACTAATTTGCCGAGCACAACAAGATCGACATTTTCTTTTTTAGCAACGGCTGCAATTAACTTCGAAACAGCTAATGGTTGGAGAAGTTCATAATCTTTTCCAGTAACTTCAACATGAACAGCTCGATCTGCACCTAGAGCTAATGCTGTTCGTAAAGTTTCCTTCAAAAACAAAAATTGTTTTCAATGTAAAACAATCTTTTGTCTGTCTCTCGTACTTGACATTGAGCTGGTCCACATGAAACAGCAATGACTTCTTGGACAAGTTTTTTTTCTTTCAAACGTATAGCTTCTTCGACAGCTATTTCATCAAATGGATTCATCGAGTGTTTAACACCTTCAGTAACAATTCCACTTTTATCTGTTTTAACTTGAACTTTAACAGCATAATCAATAGCTCGTTTAACACCGACTAAAACTCGAAGTGCCATCTAGAAAACACAAAACACATGATTTTCATTTTCTTCTTCTATAGGATTTAATAACTAAGTCCTATAATTTTTTTTTATTCAACGATAACAACAAACAAAACAAAACAAATTGTGTTTTTTCCTATTCCGAATCATCACTATCATCATCATCGTCATCGTCACTATCATCATTATTATTTTTGTCGTTGGTTGAAGGTCGTGATTGAAAAATTTCATCGGTTTTATCATACGGAAAGCTTTCTTCTGGTTTCTTTTGTTCGTATGCAAGTTTTTGATAGACACGATCTTTGTATTTCTGTGAAGCTTCAGCTTTGGCCAAATGGCGTTTGAAATTCGGTGCAACATAATGTGGATTTTCGTAGATCAACATACCAGAAAAACTCTTCTCAAAAATACAATGTAAATTAAGAACAAATCTAAAAAGATTCGATGATTTTTTTTCTTGGGTTGATAAATCAAATGAAAGTGTTTACCGTGGACCGATTTCAGCTAGCGTACCATTTTCTTCGACGATTTGATAATTTCGAAACCAGACCTTATGATCGACAATTGTAAATGTAAGAACATGATCGATGAATGGTTGTGATTTTGGATGTGATTTCGGTGTTCCAAAAATTTGTGTAAACATTTCTTTGATTAATTTCCAATGTGGTTCTTCGTCAAATTTCGGATCGAACGAAAGAATTGGCCGTGAACCACGTAAACAATTGCCTGTTAACTTCAAGCCTTCCATTGTATGTAAATTTTCGACGAGAAATTTTACGGTTGGACCTTCGGGTACCGATGCCATCCAAAGATAGAGATCACGTTTTTTCTTCATATCGAAGAAGAGAACTTTATTACAATTACGTAGTTCAGCTATTTCATTGAGAACAGAGAAATTCTTTCGTAGCTCAGCTTTCGGTTCGGTTTTCGAATGAGCCATTAATGAACGAAGATTTTTCATGACATGTCGTCCTAAATAGGAGATGCCACGCGATGAAAATATGAGAACACGTTGTTTATTTGTCCAGTCGGATGTTTTCATCGATGGTACGACATCGGACGAACGTGTTGATGGTAAACGTTGAACGATATTCGTTGTTGAGGTTGGCGCTGGGCCTAAACGATGAAGATTGAGGGCTTCATCGTTTTCATCGCCATTGGTTTGTTCTTGTCGACGAGATTTTTTTGCTTTTTTATCGACTCGATTTGGTGAAACTGAATTAGTTGACTTTCGTTTTTTAGTTTTAGTCATGATGATCTAAAAAGTTGCAATCGTTTTGTTGTCTCTCAAAACTGATCAAGTAACTACGATTAAAAAAAAAAGAAGAGAAGTAAAACGTATCGATCGTTGGACTATCAGTAGACCTTTGCATATTCCAATCAGATTTCATTGATTAGACCTTAATATTTCTGCATGATGTGGACAGAAAGATGTCGTTTGTTGCTTGAGATATTTGTTCAATCGAACGAAATAGATTCAACGAATATCTCCAATCAATCAATATACTTTTGGTTGCTATGTGAAGTATTCGATTTAATCTTTAAATTCTTTTCCAATAGTATTTTCTACAAGTTCGCTATTCAATTTGATGTTAGATGGCAGTATCATACAGTCGATTGATCTTGTTTTTCTCTTGTCATAAATTAACAACGATTCGTAGAAAATTAAAATCTATAAACTTGTAAATAAATATTCTTTCCCGACAATAAACGAATTATTTCAGTATTTCATCGAACCAATCCGACAATTTCAGCCCACTAATACGTACATATACATGCATACAATACTCCACCACCGACCGACTGACTAGAGGTTTCTTCTTTTCTCTTTCACATCATCACGAGATGTACAATGATTAATAATTAGACGTGTTTTTTTTCTTTTGTTTTATTGATAGAAATATGTACGTGAGAGTCAGTAAGCAAAAAAAGTACAATTTTTATTATAAATAGAGAACAGTGAATATTTCTCTTTTCGTGTGTTTAGATTTATTTGATTTTTCGTGGACTAACACTATAACTAATGCTGCTACTTCGATGACGCGGTAAAATAATGGTTCGTTCAGGAAAAACGAAGGTTGTTGGTGTCTTTTTTTCGGATTTTGTTATTGAATTTTCAACAAGACTAAATCGTCGTTCGTTTTTAGGCGATTTCGAGTTTGTTAAATCGACACTGAATCGTTGAGTAAAACGAGATGGTATGTTGTTAACTGAGACAGTCTTATCTAATTTAGATAGGTCAGGTGTTTTCGGTCTTGAATTTATTTGCGCAGGAGGAAAAGGCGAAAAAACAGGAAGAAATTCTGATAAACTATTGAATGATGGTAACGAATCATTTGAAATAGGATTTGAATTAATTAGATTTGAAAAGTTTGTTTTGATAGTTAAAGGATGAGTAACCGAAGTAGTTTGTCGAATATCTTTCTAAAATGATATCATAATTCGAACAAAAAACTAGAAACATATCAGTGTAATAACCTTCGGTGTAGATTTGTTCTCTTGAACAGAAAGAAATCGTCTTTCTAGTTGTCTTAATGTCCATGACGGATGTCGCGAAAAATCATGTAGAAAAGGTCGATGAGGGTTGATTTTCGGTTCTTCTTGATCGGGATGTCGATGATTATAAATAAATTGTGCACGTTCTCTTGCAGCTCGTTGAAAATCGACTCCATTACAATCACCTCGTTGTTTTTTTCGATAGCAATCTATTGAACAAAAAACCGACAGTAAACTCTCGATTCAATCAGTTCACTACTAACTTGCGCAATAGATATCATCTCCTTCTTCGTTTAATGTCGAACTATTGAGACCTCGTTTACAAATTCGACAACGAAAACAATTGGAATGATAAACCTAAGAATAGATTTTCGAAATGAAAGAAGAAAAGAAAACAACTTACATGATTTGCAGTTTTCTTCTTTTCAACCGCATAGACAAGAGATCCGCATGCATAACATCGAGAATTTGTACAGACTTTTTGTTCAATAGCAGCTTCCATTGATGTTTCTAGATTTAAGTCAAGAAAAGAAACTTAATACGATATTGAACTATTCGAGTTTTATTTGATGAAGAAGACTGACTAAAGTGTAACATGTATGTATGTATATCGAAGAAAAAAAGCAAATATATACGTATAATACACGTATGCATTTGTATATTGACTCTTTCTTAATGCGTAATAGTTCTTTTTCAGCTAATGAACTCAGCCATTCTTTTATTTTTATACTCAACTATTCGACCATAGATTCTTCCTTGAGTTGACAGTTCCATTAATTACAACCGGATTAGCCATCATATTTCAATACTTTGTACAGGTAGACCAACAAGCGTCAAGAAAAATGTCGTTTGTAGGTAATAAAATCGACGTAATATTTTCGTTTTTTTTTTGCTTCAAATATATTACCTTTTATTAGTGATTCTCATTAGTACGTTGAGAGAGAAAAATATATATATATGTGTGTGTGCGATATAATCTTTTATTGTATTAAAAATTCAAGATGAATAATAAGCATGCATTTGGCAGTGATATTATTTGAGAAGAGAGAGAGAGAGAAAAAAACATACGCATAAATCATGATTTGATTTTTCTTTCTCTCGTTACTTGATAATATTTTCGCATATTTAATTGATCCTTATCAATCACATTGATCGTATTTGAAATATGAATGAAAATATTTTCTTTTTCCACTGATACCTCGTTTAATTAAGTCAGTAGAAAACGCCAAAATAATCGACGTCATTTCATGATGAATATTATTTTTCTGTTTCTGTCGATCTATCTAACGAAAACAGCAACCTTTTGACTGAATAATCGATGTCCTTCGGAAAAATAAAAGTGTAAATAATTAATTAAGAAGAAAAAACAACAAATCTCAATGAATGAAATGTTTCAGATTTAAGATTAAAAACTGAGAAGACTCGAAAATGTTTCTTCGTTTTTGTTTGCTTATTTGTTTGACATTGGCTATTGCCAATGGTCGAATGTTCAAACAGAGACGAACATTACTTTCATCGAATCTAATTCGTGATATTAATTCTGTACAAACAACATGGAAAGCAGCACCATCAAAATTTATGTCCTGGTCAGAAGACTCAATCAAACGTTTGATGGGTGTTC
>ERZ781399.3755-NODE-3755-length-11434-cov-4.746814_pt1 | contig 11434 bp, 10 predicted proteins | sample MGYA00511014_ERZ781399 | MGnify/ENA primary metagenome ERZ781399 (study PRJEB29847, sample SAMN06458254) | wastewater metagenome | isolation source: Wastewater bioreactor | place: South Africa: Cape Town | study: EMG produced TPA metagenomics assembly of the...
TCGCTCGCTGTCCTACGACAGTTTCGAACCCCATCGGCCAAATCATCTCGACTCGATTGGTTTCATGATCAGTTGAAATTCGATCGTATTGCAGCGAAAACTCTCATCGAATCGGTTTCGAACGGGCCGATCAACGGCATGTTTGTTGTTCGATATAGTTCGAAAAATTTGAAGAATTACGCGTTGACGATTTACTATGAAAAAGAACTTTTAAATTTCGAAATCGTTCGATTGAATGACACAACATTTTATATTGATGATGGGCCGTTTTTTGAATCTCTCGAACATTTAATTGATCACTACTGTCGAATACCAGACGGTCTCCCAACGACATTGACTTGTTCGATCAATCAATATCAAAATCTCGTTCAAAGTCGCGTTCAACCGTATTCACCATTGACTCCGGCAAATCATAAAATTCGAACGCATGAAGTCAAATTAACACTGAGCCGTCAGACGAGTCTTAGCAATCAACGTTCGAGATTTGTCTCGTCATTGAACAGTTCAGCGACGTCATTGAATTCGTCATCAACACAAGAAAGTCCTCTGTCAACATCGTCATCGAGCGCATCTCTATCGGGCAGTAGTCCACCGAAACAATTCACCGACGAAAATCCGTTTAAAACTCGTTTGTCCAGTATCGGCGGCAAAATTCGACCGTACACATCCGACTCGAAAATCAAACGTTTAACGATGCCAATCGTTAACATCGAAACCCGATCATCGTTCAAACTCAATCTCATTTCACCCACACAAATTCAGCAAACGACTAAACTCGGCGAAGGCGAATTCGGCGAGGTCTACGAAGGCTTCTACCGAGAGAATTCAACAACTCAAATACCCGTTGCAATCAAAGTTTTGAAAGACTATTCCTATTCAGCTAAACAAGACTTCCTTCGAGAAGCTGAACACATGTCGAAATTGAATCATCATTGCATTTGTAAACTCTACGGAATTGTCGATTCGAGCGGCAATGAAATGATGATGATCATCGAATTGCTTCTACTCGGATCGATGGTTGATTATCTTTGGAAACATAAATTAACGATCAGTGAATATCGACTGAAACTGTGGGCATCACAAATCGCCGATGGAATGGAGTATATGGAGAACAGAGGCATTGTTCATCGAGATTTAGCTGCGAGAAATATTCTCCTACAATCGACTGATCAAGTGAAAATCAGTGATTTTGGTTTGTCGAGATGTATTGACAAGGATATCTATGTTCAACGATCCGACAGTAAAATTCCTGTCAAATGGTACGCGCCCGAAGCGATCAGTATCGGTAAATTCACGTCGAAATCCGATGTTTGGTCATTCGGCATAACTCTATGGGAAATGTTTTCCTACGGTGCAACTCCTTACGGTTGAATTTTCTTCAAAAAAAAGTTCTTTTCTTCATCGTTTTCTGTTGACTTTAGGTGAACAAAGTGGCAGTGATGTTTATTATCAATTAAAACTTGGCAAACGTTTAGAACGGCCCGTACGTTGTCCGTCGTATATCTACGAAATCATGCTCGAATGTTGGCAATGGGACGAGAAGAAACGACCGACATTCTATCAACTCGTACATTTACTCAAGAACTTTTCGAATACGAATTCGCATTTATCCTACCGAAAATCGTTGGTATTCAATACGAATTCGAAGAATATTATTCAATTTTAAGCTTTTTTTTTTTCTTTTGTAAATTAGTAATAAAAAAGAAACAGTATTTTATTAAGATGATAAAATTGTAAAATTGAATTCAACTTTCAAATCGGACACTGACTCTCTGTTCTCTCATGTGTAACCATCCCTATATAAACTGTGTTGAATAAACCCATGTCAAACAATACGGTCGTTAACCACTAATTTACGATATAAAGCAGAGTCGAATACGCCCGTCATATTTGACACAGAATTACGGAGCTACAGTAATGGTATTACGGTATGTATACGACCGTTTACTTAATAGTGCGGTCCATAAGCGGCAAAATTATGACCAAATACGGACAGTTGTATCGATAGATCTGGGAAAAGAAAGGCACGTTATGCGAGGATGTAGGTAATATACCAACATTCTCATGGTATCATCATAAAGGACACTTTTGATTGAAGGTGGTTAACACAAAAAAGTAAATCGACCAGTGAACAGTTATCCACTGTTACTGACCAATTGATATAGATTTAAAAAGAAAAAGAAAAAGGGAATTTCAACAGATATCTTCATTTGAAACCAAAGATTTAGAAGCTTTTTACTATATGATAGAAGACTATTTACGAAAAAATGGAATTTTTTTGTTAAATTTAAATGAGTACAAATTAAACGCTCAGTATTCAAACCAAAATCTCGGTAAAAAAATTTACTTTTCTCATTAAAAAAATCATTTTATTGATAAAATCCAAACTTTTTCCTCAATTAGTCTACTGCGCACTTAATTACTACCCAATTTAAATATATAAATATGCATAAAGAGTCATAAAAAATACGACTTTAAATTCCTATATTTTTATAAAGTGTCGATGCGCGGTCAGTGAAAGAGAAACACGTGATGTAAGAGGTGATGATCGATAGATATCTAGCCTTGTTCCGACTGTTGACAGGCCGTCAGTTTGTCTTACTATCGGAAACGGAAAAGAGTTAGTTTATGTCTGACCGACGTGCTATACACTATGCTCGTTCTTCTCATCGGAAGATTCGTTATGAAAGTCAGATTTTATTTGAAGAACAAGTGATCTTTACTGATGAACAGACGGGATCAAAACCGGTTGTATTACAATTAATGAACGATGCTTTAATCATTCGACCGATCGATTCAACACCTCGACAAGTCGTCGTGTTGAGAGATTCGAAAACACATTCATTAGGCTTCTCGATTAAAGGCGGGAAAGATACCGGTAAGAGAAAGATCCACTCAACAGTTTTTTCTTCAAACTTTCTTCTCTCAGGTTTTCCTGTTTTCATTTCTCGTCTTCAAAAATCGAATGTTAATCTATTGAATCTTGGCGATGTCATTCTAGCAATTAATCACGAAGATATTTCTTCTCTCACTCATCAACAAGTCATTTCAAAATTACATCAAATCACCAACAAGAAAATTTCTCTGACAGTTCAATTTCGAAATGATCTAGCGAAATATTTCGATATACAGAAGTATTCACTTCTCTACGCTCGAGTCAATCAACATTTCGAAGTGGTCATGTTCGATGGCCGACGCATCGGCCGATTTCAAACGAAAACCATCGTTCAACAGAATATGTGGATATCGAGAATAAATCTCGTTTGTCGACATTTAATTCGACGAAAGCTCAATCAATTAAATCAAAATCTACTCTCGAACGAACAAGTTCTCTATGCCAATTGGATTTACGAGAGAACGAACGGTTCGAACGAATGGAAACCGGTTTTTCTCGTTTTTAAAGACACACATTTATACATCTTCGGTGACGATCAAACGCCGCCATTTACTATACCGGAATTTGTCTCCTGTCGACGTGTCTATTCAATTGTTGAAATATTCATTGAAATTCTTGCTCGTTATCCACAATCGTTTATCTTTACGTTTCCGTTCAATCAAACTCATTATCTCAATTTCGAACGTCAATCGGACTACGATGATTTCATCTCGAACTATCAACGTTCGCTTTACATATCCGTTTATTCGATTCGAATTCGTATATTCAATTGTGTCTATCAAGGTCAAACATGTCGATTCATGATCAGTATTCATGATGGTTTTATTATGTATAGCAAAACGAATAAGATCCTATGGAAATATCCGTTCGAACAGCTACAATCGAGCATGGACAACGGTCGAAATGAGATCTATTTCGAATTTCAATCGAATTTCGTTGATTTACAAGTTCAAAATCAAGATTTACCCGTACTTGTTAATGTAATTAACGCGTTTCTAACGGTTAAATATCTCGGACGAGAAGAAAAATTTTTATTAAATTAAAAATTCACGTGGTATTAAAGTTTTATTGGCGAGATTCTTTCGGCCTAATGAATCTCGTAGATGAACCATAAACTGCGAACAAAAAAGGAAAAATTGTTTTTCTTCGAATAAACTACACGTTCTCTTACAGAATTTAGTAGATAAGTGATGCAAGCAGCAAGAATGAAATTGTTTGCCAAACGATCAACAAATAGAAATGTAATTAAATTCCAAAGAAACAATGAACTTTCTTCACCATAGAATAGAATCTCGGTAAATGTTCGTTCATTATCGACAAAGAAACTGTTGTCAATATAATCTTCGAAATTAGCTCGTGTTTGACCTTGAAATTCGTAATTGAAAAGTTTTTCGAGAAAGAATCGATTTCGAATGAGATAATTCTGCGTTGGCAATGAATGATCAATGAATGCACATAGAAATCCATTGAGATTTTGATACGATTGCAAAAGAAGATCCGTATATCGTTCCATATCTTCTCGTGTCTTTCGCTGTCCGATATTATTCTACAAAATAATCACAATCGAATTTCTTTTTACAAAATAATTTCGATTCATTGGTGTTTACTGAATAATTTTGATTTAATAAATCATATTGCCGTCGAAATGATCGACTCAATTAATAAAAATCTGCTCGTTCGAATTCGACAGTAAACCTCTCGTACTGCAAATAGCCGTTTTCTCTCGATAGAAATTCATTAAGATTTCCTTCATATTGACGTCGGTGATTCCATGCGGTGAACGACCATGAATATAATATCCGTGTTGATTCTCATCGAATATAAACACGCTGATATTCGATACTGAACATAGATCAATAAAATTCAAAATTTTATTCTCGATAAAACGTTGATAGATGAGCAGATAGCCGATATATTGAATCAAAGCTAGAGAAGACAACATTTTTCAATTATTAGAGCAATTAGATTTAATGGTGCAACATGAAATCAGTTTCATCGAGTAACGGCCTAATTCGAGTTCGAAAATAAGTCAAATTTTTACTTCTGACTCAAAATTTCACTCTATCATTTCGAATTCGAATCAGTCATCTCATGAGATGTTCACAGTGGAATAATCAACATAGTTATAACGAACGATCATTTGACGATGCCTGTTATGTTTATTGGACAAAATATTTCAAAGTACTCAATGATTCGCTAGATAGTTTTCTACTAATTGAACAGTGTGAGCTCTCGTAATGCTATCAAAGGATCTGATGAAGATGAGTATGAGAGACTGCACTGAGAATGTATATGTATTGCCTGATCAAAGAAAAACGAACAACTGATCCACTAAAAAGAACAAAAACGAAGAAGAGAAAGAATGTTATATCAGATGAGAAGAAAGACGTATAGCGATACGATACGTATACGAATGTATCGCTAACAAACAGATACTCCTGAATAGATATCGTAGCTCTTGGTTGGAAGGTGATTATCGCGTTAAGCGTCAGAGGACCTCCGTACGTTACTTCTTAGCCATGCACTGGAAGTTCGATATCTTCGGTCTCGGTCTGCTGCTCTTTGTTCTTTTCTTTTCTTTTATTACATATCACTGTGCAAGTTTGAGAAACTGTCCCTCTAGGACCATCAGGTTGGAGGGAAATAAACACAGAAGACAAATTTTTTCAGAGTGCAGTGCGCATCATCGCTTTTTACCTGTGGATAAGAATGTCAAAAATCCGATGGCTGTACGAAATGTTGGATTGTATTCGGTACAGTTGAATTCCGACCGAAAGAGAACGAATGAACTTTGCGCACAGGCGACATTTTCGAGATTGAGAACCTGAAATTCGATTTGTTTTTCGGCAAATTTTTTTCTTCGTCTTTACTTTTAAGAGAAATAAAACGAAAATTAATTGAAAAACGACGTTGATTCGTCGACAAGTTTGAATTTCATTGAATTCATTGGCAACGAAATAACTTCGCCAAACGGAAACATTATTCGCATTTCCTATTCTCGATCGTTCCCAATCGACAAAAAACACGTCGATCTTCGTCTGTCGAACGGTGACATGAACGATATCGATCGTTTTCACAATAAACGAAACGATGAGAAAGATTTTCAATAGATCTTGAATGGCGTTTGCATTCGACGGAAAGATTGTCTCGTATTGCCTCTTGAAGAAAAGATTTTGTTTTTCGAGAGAAAGGAAAAATCTTATTCAATACTTTGTAAAAAATCAACCACCAAAGTGAAACTCCGATGATAATCAGAAGAAGAACAGTGGCTATTGCATTGGCAATGTATAGGATCAATTTGCCGATTGTCTATTCATAAAACAAAAAATACAATTAAAAAATGAAAGAGGCTTTTTTTTACGAATAAATCAATTATAATTCGTCCTGTTCTCGAAAACCATTTCCATGTTTTCATAAAACCAACGAACAGCCCACAACTAGCGAGAACAGCAAAGCTAATAAAAATATTCCGTCGTTGTACTTCAACATCCATACACTTTGATTTCAATCAAGCAATCAAATGAACGAAGAAAGAAAGAATGGAAGAATAATTGATTTTTTGAAAGAAGATGTAATCAGAACGTTCTCCTGATTGTAATCCGAGAACATAAATGATTAATAGGCGAAGCAATTGACAGAGAACAAATAGTAAAAAGTGATCGAATTGCATGATCAGATCAACTTTTCTTTTCAATCAATAAATAGAAGGACAATTGGACATGAGCTCGTCTTGTTCATATCATCGACCCTCTCTCTCTCGTCATATCAATTGCTTTGAGAAAAATTGACATCTGTTGTTTTTAATTCGTGTGTATATATACACGTAAATGCTGTTATTTTCAAGCACGAAGTACAAAATGCAAAAACTCGGTCAACTTATCACCTGGCTTTTTTTATTGGTCTTTATCGCTGCAAGTTGCATGGCACAATCTACAGCTTCATCAAGCCCATCAGTGCTTCCTGAAGGTTGTCGTCCGTGCAGTTGCACTGAGCCTGATCACAACTGTTGTCCCTGTCCTGACTGCTGTCAGTGATACTTTTTAATTGACAGAAATCTGTAGTTTTTTTCTTTTGGGAATGAAATAAATGACCCTAGTCGAACTTTTTTTTTGTCTTTCTTACTCAACCCATGTCAAACAATACGGTCGTTAACCACTAATTTACGATATAAAGCAGAGTCGAATACGCCCGTAATATTTGACACAGAATTACGGAGCTACAGTAATGGTATTACGGTATGTATACGGACAGTCGTATCGATAGATCTGGGAAGAAAAACAATACTAATAAAATCTTGATTAAAATATATAATTTTTTTTCAGCCAAGTCAAACTTTTTTTTTGAGAGAAAAATTAGACTTTTTTCCACAAAATTTTGTTTTCATGCACATATCAAGATTATTTGCCAATCGTTTCTTTTAAATAACTGAGGTGATTATTCATCCTTCGCATTTTATTCAAATATTGATAAAAAAAGAACAGCTGAATTTAGTAGACACACAAATCTGTTAGACATTTATTTCACACTAATTAAATAAGAAAATTTTTCGGAATTAATGTTTTTTTCGAGAGATTGTTTTTGCCTAATGACTCACGCAATTTACCAGCAAACTAAAATGAACAATTTATTTCGAAAAACAAAAAAAAAGAATGAAATCTCGTCCTACTTGATGGAGTAAATATGTTATAATTGCTGCGAGAATATAATTCATTGCAAAATAATCAATGAACAGAAATGTTGCCATATTCCAAATGAAAAATGAATTTTCATAACCACAAAATAATGTTTTCGTAAAATTTCGATTGTTATCTTCAAGAGATAAAGAAAAATATGCAAATACTCAAATTCAAAATGATTTTGTTTTTACCGATGAGAAAAACATTTTCAGTTGATTTCGTTCGAAAGTCCCAATTGAAGATTTGCTCGACTAGAACCCGTCGTCGAATTGAATAATCATAAATTGGTATTGAATGTTCGATGAATTGCATGAGGAATTCATTGAGATTTCGATATGAGACGAGTAGAATTTCCGATTCACGTTCTTCATCTTTTCTTGTTTTATGTGAACGTATTTGATTCTCAAAAGAAGAGAGAAAATTGAAGAGAGGGGAAGATTTTTTTATTTGACTTTTTACTTGATAACTTGAAAGTAAGATTCCGTATTGTTTTCGAAATTCTTGATTAACATGAACGATAAACGTTTGATCAGTTGTATTCACTTCGAGACCTCGACTACCGATTGTTTTGTTTTCTTCTCGAGTGAAATAATCTAACATTTCTTTCATATTAATATCGGCCGTGCCTTGAGGCGAACGACCGTGAATATAATATCCATATTGATTGTTCGATAGAATGAACATGCTGATGTTCGAAACCGAACAAAGATCGATAAAATTCAGAATTTTATCTTCGACAAAATGCTGATAGAAAAGAATGTAGACGAGATATTGAACGAGACCTAGACGAAAAAACAAACTGTCGAGCAAAACGGAGTCCAAAAGCGTATATTACTCAAAACTTTCCCTAGACGAACTTTTTTTTAAAATTTCTTGCTCAAGACAGGCGTGTAACGGTAATCGACCGTTATATACGATGACCCTATATAATCACCGGGCACTGATCCTCTGTTCTCTCATGTGTAACCATCCCTATATAAACTGTGTTGAATAAAGAGAAAGGCACTATATACATTTCTAAAATTGTAAAATGATGAAGGTCCTTCTTATAGAAAAAAAACAAACCAATGATAAAATTTTCTTTATACAATTTTTGATTTGTTTTGCGTTTTTTTGTGTACTCAAAAAGTGAGTACACCCTATAATCGGTCAGTGTGTCCATCCAGCCGTTTACACAATAATTTCCGAACGGAAACTCCGATCGATCTGAAATTTTCTGCAGAGTTTAGTCTCGGTCGAGTTCGAAGATGGGCCCGATCCATCAACGATTTTCAGCATGAACATCGATATTTCCTATGGTTTTCATACTAAATTCGAATAGAATCTATTTCTTTTCTGTACAATCGATACTACCCTTGTCTCCACCATCACTCTCAAGAATATACATTTAAAGAAACATAAGATATGAAAGCGGCGAGAGCTTGAGTTTTTACTTTTTGAAGTACACATAACAATCGGATGTTTCCGCATTTATTTTAAAGAACTTTTGGTAAAAATGAATTCGTATTTCCAAGTTTTATCACTTATTGCAACAGTAGTTCTGATTTACTGGGAATTTTTGACTGATTTTTGTACTCATACCAACACTCATTGTGTATCAAGGTGGAGGGTGGCTGCGGCCGCCTTAATTTCTCAAATTCTCTCCGGATCACTCGACTTTGCTTATTTTTGTGATTTTAGTATAAAAATTTTCTATATGAAATTATCCAGATTTGTTTGGTCTAAGTACCTGTTGCAAGCCACATGGAAAACGCGATGCCAACACGAAGAATGGCGTTGTATTCGGCTGTGTAATCGGATAACGATGGAAATACACTTGTATTCGGTTGAGCTGTTGCAACATTTTCGAGATTAATCACCTAAAACGAAGCATTTTTTTTCGTTTGAATTTAAATTCGAATGTTACTTTTAAGAGAAATAAAACGAAAATTAATTGAAAAGATAAGTTTATTCTTCGAAATGTTTCCAATTCGCTGTATTCATTCGCAACAAAACATGTTCGCCATGCTGAAACCGATCTTGGATTTCCTAGAAAACGAAAAACGAAATCAAAAAATCTCTCTTTCTTCTCATTCTCGGACCTGATTTCGATTTTTCCCAATCGACAAAAAATATATCGGTATTCGCCTGTTGAATAATCAGCTGTAGAATATCGATTGTTTTCAAAACAAATGCAACAATAACCAAAGCTGTGAACGATGCTTGCTGACCGTTCGTCGGTATGACGAGATAGACTGCGTCCTGACGTTTGTAGAATATCAACCACCAGAGAGACACACCGGTCATGACGATGAAAAATATCGTGCCGACGATATTGATTAAATAAAGTAGAAATTTACCAATAGTCTTTAAAGAACAATGATAGACAACAACAAAAATTTGAAGAAATTATTTACTGAAAGGTCAATGAGAGTTTTGCCCGAACGTTTTTGCCAGATAGCTGTTTGAATGAAAGCAAGGATCAGTCCTAGACCGGTCAGAACGCCAATAGCGATCCAAATCGCTTGAATATGCGAGGTTAAATTCATTCGATATTCAGTTTTGAACGTAATCTATTCAAACAGAACATAGGATTTAATCATTTTTGTTTTGACTTTTCTCACATCAACAGTTGTTCCTTTGCCGATACTGGTCAAAGAAAACTCATCGTATTCGATGTAGATCACCGGTGGTCGAATGTACTTCGTGTCATCGGTGAGAGTATTCAGGATTTTGATTGATTTCGCGTAGTGAATGTTTCGTAGGACTGAAAGACGAAGTTTATCGAGGAGAAAAACGAGCGAAAAATGTGGTACCGTTGTTCGAAATTCCCGAGACACGATCGACAAGGAAAAATCGTCGATGATAGACCCATTTCGATTCTTCGGCTACAAGGAATTGAGTCGAAATAATAATAAAAAAAAAACAAGTCGAGTAAATACTGTTTTGATTCGGTGAAGTATCGGTTTGTGTTCGATAGTTTTGAATAACAACTGGAATCGGTAGCATGTAGTCCGCGCCTGATTGACTGAAGACAATATCTAAAGATTTTTGAGAGTGTTGAGGAAGTTAAAAAAACAAAAAACTTCGATTTACATGGATCGAAAAATGCGGTTTCGTATAACGTTGAATTCCAGAGTGCGTCGAATCGGATTGAACACTGAAAAAACGACGAAATATTTTCATCAAAAAACGAACCGAACAAATCGACGTACAGTTCGTTGATAAATCGTTCCGAAAGTAAAAGCAGCTCGTCCTTGTGAATAACCTCCTCCGCATAATTGTAAAATCGTATCGAATCCATCGAATCGTCCTAAATACTCTCCTCGAGCTGAATATTTCGCTAGTTTAATTCTCAATAAATCATTTTGACTGAACGTCGCACTGATCCAATTGTACGACGAACTCGTTACGTCCGAATAATACGTCGATGGATAGGCAAGAAAAGGAATAGCCGGACCGGTCCAATTGCTCGGCAAAACGTCCCAAATGTACGTCTTGTACAGAGCATAGGCATAGTTTGCTCCAGGATAATAGAACTGCATAGCAGCGATATTAGCAAGAACTTGACAAGCCGTGACATTGGAGAGTAAACTCGTTGGAGTTAACGATGTTGTAGGATTAAGATTCATCTAAGACAACAAAGAAATTGACTAATCGAAAGAGAAAGAGAGAGATTTACTCGACAGAGATAGAGTGAGGCTAAAAGATGTTCTTGGAAAAAGGACGATGCCATTGGATTCTAGACGAAGAAGAGCAAATTTTTAAATAAAATATTTGTTGCCGTTCAAAATCAGAATTGATGTTAACTCCGACTTTTTTCGCTGTTTGATCCAATTATGATTCTTATCTAAGATCTCCTTCAATTAATCAAAAATTAATA
>ERZ781399.3758-NODE-3758-length-11429-cov-4.058994_pt1 | contig 11429 bp, 10 predicted proteins | sample MGYA00511014_ERZ781399 | MGnify/ENA primary metagenome ERZ781399 (study PRJEB29847, sample SAMN06458254) | wastewater metagenome | isolation source: Wastewater bioreactor | place: South Africa: Cape Town | study: EMG produced TPA metagenomics assembly of the...
AATATCATCTACAATGGAGCCCAATGTTGAGGCCGTAAGATTTTCAAAGTCGATACTCACACTATTGCTTTGCGGGGTAAAGGTGAAGGCTTTACATTGCCAGTTCCAGCTGGTATTATTACTGGTAATGGTTTGATTGACATAGGTAGTAGTACCGTCATAGACTTTTACGATAAAGGCACATGGGTTGGGCGCTGCACCATTTCCGGTGCGCCTCGAGTGCCGAAAAGAGACCGCATACTGGGTACCCGGGGTCACGCTTATATTGGTCTGTCTCAGGTTGGCTTCATTGTCGATTTCTGCAACAATATTGCCGCCAACAGTGCCGCCATAAGTGGTTTCGGGGTAATAGGCTTCTGTGGTGATGCCGGGTGCAAAAAAAGTCCAGTTGGCACCATTAGCAGTGAAGCTGCCGTTGGTTACTAAATTCTGGGCATTCGTTAATCCGGCTCCTAAAAATAACAAGGTAAATAAGATACGTATAGACATGCTATAATCTTGAATTTAATATTCCTCAAATGTAATAAAGGGTATGATGGTATTATATAGGAGAATTCTCTCATTTTACAAGGCATCATGTAGCAGGCATACCTTTCTATACTGTTTATCTAATGACGAAGAAGGGCATGCTTTATAATGTAGGTAAAGGGATAACTTAAGCAGGTCTGATGGCAATATACTTTATTCAGGGTTATTAGTTTTACTATTGCCGGTTTGTGTGATCATGGTGCGGAGAACAATGTATATCTTATAGGATTGGAGGATAAGCTGTGTCATGTATTCATGGGAAAAAATAAAATCAATAGGTGATCTTTAAAGGATTGTTTTTTAATGATAAGAAACTCAGAAGGGCACTTGCCTGTATCATTGGAAAGTAATCGAAGCAGCTATCATCAGGTTTGTCTCCCTTAGTTAAACTGAAGGAAGAGAGACAAGCCTGATTCAATTATAAACAGCCCTGTAATGAGTACACCAATTAAAAAAACATAACAAAAAAGTATGCTCACCTTAATTTGTTATAATAATGCATTAATAAGGGAAACGTTGCCTGGCTAGCATGCTTTTTGCTATAGCGCAGGCCTTATTTTTTTACCATTCCAGGGAATGCCGCCGCCGAGTGTCCCCCTGAAAGATTGCCACCGGGATTTCCTGCTTTTAAGAGGAATGAATGTCTCAGACTGTAAGTCACCGGTGTCTATAACCGGGTTGATGTCTTTATACACCTTAAGGCTATCGTAAATGATAGGTAAATGATGAATGTCTGTTTCGAATCTTCTGAAGGTAAAGCGTTTTGTCAAAATGCTTTGCAGCGGATCGGTACATAAAACAATGCTTTTAAACCCGAGTGTACGGGCCAGCTCATAGCTGTAGAAAATATTCTCCACGCTGTGCTGTGCCTGGGTCTCGGTAAATACATGATCTGCCGGAATGCCTATAGCAGTAGCATAGCGCTTCATGTATTCCGCTTCCACGTAAGGCGTATGTACTGCACCACCGGAAACGATAAAATTGCGTACAATACCTTTTTCATACAGAAATTTGGCCCAGAGCAGGCGGGAACGCACGAGCGTGTCCCACTGCTGACCGTTGAAGGGGTAGCCCGGGATAATGCCTACATCATAGCTTATTGACTGCTCGATTGTTTTGGTCAGCAACTTCTGCGGTCTTTTGCGGATAGGATAATTACAGGCACTGCCCATAGTGATGACTGCGAGCAAAAAGGTAAATACCGTCCACTTGGTTTTCTGATCAGGCATAATGATACACGAATATAAAACATAAAAGGCAGGCATCTTGTTAAAGATGCTGCCTCTCTGTTTGTTACATACTAAAATTATTTTTTTGCTTTTAATTCATCCTTGCGGTGCGACCAGTAATAGACCTGTGGTAAGACCGTCAGGGAGAAGATCATACAGGTGATCAATCCGCCTACGATCATAATGGCTAAAGGTTTTTGGATCTCTGAGCCCATACCATTGGAAAGTGCTGCCGGCAATAAGCCTAAGGAGCCCATTAAGGCGATCATGACAATAGGCCGGATACGGCTGTATACCCCCTCAGAAATAGCTTCTTTCAATAAATCACCCTTGTTCATGTTATCCCGGATCACACCGATGAGTACAATGCCATCTATCGTGGCGACCCCGAACAGAATGATAAAGCCTATACCGGCAGAGATGCCGAAGGTAGTGCCCGTGAGCCAGAGCGACAGGAAGCCGCCTACAAAGGCGAAAGGTAGGGTAAGTGAGGCTACAGCCATATCTTTCAGGTTGCCTTTGAAGTTCATGTAGAGCAGGAACATGATCAATAGTAAAGATACCGGTACGATCATCATCAATTGTTGCGTGGCCCTGTTCTTACTTTCAAATTCACCTGCCCATTGGATCTTATTATGTTTAGGCAATTTTATTTTTTGCGCCACCATTTTTTGCGCCTCCTCTATCGTACTGCCCAGGTCCCTGCCTTCCACACTGAAGCCTACCGCGATATACCTGCTGCCACCTTCCCGGTAAATAAAGGCCGGACCGGTGATATAGCTGATGGTAGCAATCTCTTTCAGCGGTACTTTTTTACCATCTTCTGTAGGGATCAGGATCTCCCCGATCTTGGTCTCATTGTCCCGGTATTCTTTAGAAAAACGCAGGCGCACATCAAACATCTTTTCGCCTTCATAAAACTTTGTAGCCGCCTGTCCGCCTATGGCCATCGCCACTACGGCCTGTGCATCGGATACATCAACGGCATAACGCGCCAGCTTGGAATCATGTAATTGAATCCTTAACTCCGGCTGGCCTATATTCCTGAACACGTTCAGGTCCTTGATCCCTTTCACGGGCCTGATGGCATCGGCTACCTGGTCGGCATAGTTTTCCAGCTCGAAAAGGTCGTCACCAAATATTTTTACCACCAGTGAACTTTTGACCCCGGCCACATATTCTTCTACATTATCCTGTATGGGCTGGCTGAAGCCGAATACCACACCGGGGTAGCTTTCCAGCTCTCCGCGCAGCTCTTCGATCAGGGTTTCTTTGCTGATCTTTCTCTCCCAGTCGCCCTGAGGGTAAAGCTGTACGTTAAATTCAATATTGAAAAAACCGGTGGGGTCTGTACCATCATTGGGGCGGCCTACCTGGCTGAGCACAAATTTTACTTCCTCGTAATTCCTCACCTTTTCCCGGATCTCTTTAGCGATCCGCTGGGTCTCATTAATATTGATGCTGTTAGGCAGCGTAGCCCTTACATATACCGATCCTTCATTGAGCTTCGGTAAGAATTCTGAGCCGTAAAAAGAAAAGCGAATAATACAGATCACGACAATACCGATGAAAATAAACAAGGTCGGTTTCTTGTGCCGGGTGCTGAAGCGGAATAAGCGAAAGAGGTTATTCCTGAAGAAACGGGAGATCATGTTTTCCTTCTCTTCAATATTTTTGGTGAGCAAAGCCTTGCACATGGCCGGTACATAGGTGAGGCTGAGCAAAAGAGAGCCCAGCAAGGCATAGCCCAGGGTAAAGGCTAAAGGAGAAAACATTTTTCCTTCCACCTTCTGGAACGAGAAAATAGGTAAGAGGGCAACGATCAGGATCGTTAGAGCAAAGAAGATATAGGTAGCAACACTCCCGGCCGATTTCTTGATCAGTCCCAGCTTACTCATCCGGTTGAATACCGGCATACCCACCTTTTGGGCTTTATGTTCCATAGCTACAAAAACCGTTTCCACGATGACCAGGGTACCTTCCAGCAGCAGGCCGAAGTCCAGTGATCCCATAGAGATCAGGTTGGCCGGTAAGCCCTGTATCCGCAGCATGATCAGCGCAAAAAGGAAAGACAGTGGTATCACGGAAGCTACAATGAAAGTAGTGCGCCAGTTGTACAGGAAGATGAAGACGATGAGCGATACTAAAGCAATCCCTTCAATGAGGTTTTTACTGACTGTTTTTACGGTAGTATTCACCAGCTCGGTACGGTCCACGAAGGGTTCTATCTTCACATCATCAGGAAGTATGCGTGCATTGATGTCGGTGATCTTATCTTTCAGCCTGCCGATGACATCGCTGGGATTCTCTCCGCGCAACATCACGACAATACCCTGTACCAGGTCATCTTTGCCCTGCAGGCCCACCTGCCCGAATCTGGGTTTGGCACCAATGCTCACACTGGCCACATGCTTCACGAGAATAGGTGTATTGCCTCTTGCCGTGATCATGATGTTTTCAATATCCTCTACACTTTCCAGCAGGCCAACGCCTCTTACTACATAGGCCTGTGTACCTCTTTCGATCACATCACCGCCCACATTGATATTACTTTTAGATACGGCTTCAAAGACTTCGAGGGGAGACAGGTCATAGTTGGCCAGCTCAGTAGGGTTGATCTTTATTTCATAAATTTTTTCCTCGCCACCAAACGAAATGACATCGGCAACCCCGGGCACTTCTACCAGCTCCCTGGATATGGTCCAGTCCTGTAAAGCCGTAAGCTCCTTGATGGGCCGGTTGCTCCTGATCACATACCTGAAGATCTCTCCTGTAGCACCGTAGGGCCTTTGCGCCCTCGGGCAGGTCTACAGAACTTACCCGGTTATTGGCATACTGCTGGGCATAGAAGTCGTCCACTTCATCATCGAAAACTACCGTAACTACGGAGAGGCCAAATAGGGAGATGGAACGTACCTGGTATTTTTTAGGTATGGTATTCATCTCGCGCATGATGGGCAGGGTGACAAACTTCTCTACCTCCTCAGCGCTTCTTCCCGGCCACTGGGTGATGATCCGAGCCCGGGTGTTGGTCACATCGGGGAAGGCTTCAATCGGTGTTTTGGTTAAGGCAACAATCCCTGCAACGGCAAGTAATGCCGTGAGGAAGAATATGATGATCGTATTTTTTAAAGAGAAAGCGACTATGCTCTGGACAAATTTCTGCATCTTAAGGAATTTACCTTTTGGCGGTTAATAGGGTTTATTGACCGGTAATACGGTTGTACAACAACAATTGGTTTTTGGTAATGATCTGCTCACCGGCCTTTAATCCTTCTGAAAGGTAGACCTGGTCATTGTTCTTATAAGCGATCTTTACTTTCCTGATCTCGATATTGCAATCATCTTTATACACCAGTACATGGTCCTGGTTGTCTGCAAATACGATGGCCGCTACGGGAATGCAGATCATATTGCCGCCACTGTGCCTTAATGCGGTGATGTCTGCGATCATCCCAGGCTTGAGCCGGTAATCCGGGTTCTGCAGGGATATCCGGGCTTTCAGCACTTTGGTTTCATTGTCCAGGACATGGGCTATGGTAGTTATCTTACCCTGGAATACCTGGTCGGGGTAGGAGATGGTCCTTATCTGTACTTCCATGCCGGAGTAGATGTTTTGAATATTGCTGGCATAGATATTGGCCATTACCCATACATCATTCAGGTCAGATACGGTAAACAGGGGGCCGGAATCCGGGCTGATCTGCATCCCGGGATTGATCTCTTTAGAGGTGATATAGCCGGTCTCCGGGGCTTTGATCTGGAACGTGCCGCGAGTGGCGCTTCCCGAGTACATGCTCATATTGGATTGGTTTTTGCGAAGTTCAGATTGCAGGACGCTGAGTTCGCTCTGCGCTTCCACCAATTCTTTCTGAGAGGCGATACCATCATCAAAAAGAGATTTTACGGCTTTTAGTTTTTCCTGCGCCAGTTTGATCTGTGCATTGGTATTTGATATCTCAGACTGGTAGCCCGTAAGCTCTGTACTTTGAAGCTCTGCGAGTACCTGTCCCTTGGTGACTTTATCCCCGAGGTTAAAATGTACGTTGGTCACAATACCGCTCAAAAGGCTATTGAAACTAACCACTTTATTGGGGTTGGATTCTATGCGCCCGTTTAGCTGGTAGCCTTCTACTACAGGCTCTTCGGCTACCGGAACGATCTGTATTTTATTTTTGAACTTTTCATCGATGCAAAATTTTTCCTGCTTTTGATCTTCGGGGTTTTCTTTTTCGCTACAACCTGTCAAGGTGAGTATCAAAGCTGCTGTTAATAAGCTTATGCGGTTCATATCTTTATATACTTATGCGTTTAGGGCGTTTATGGATTGACTTCTGTGCCTACTATATAGTTGAGCTTTTGCACATTGTTATTAAGGTCTTTATTGGCTTTCAGGATGAAGTCTTTGTTGCTCAGGTAGGCATCCAGGAAGTCGAGGTACTCCAGCATACTGATGGTACGGGTGCTGAAGTTTTTATTATAAGCGGCCAGCAGCTCATCCAGGGATGTTTCATAATCTGCATCGATGCTTTGAATAAACCCGGCAGCATTCTTTAAGTCTTTGATGGTTTGGTACAGTTCTGTTTCCGCTGTTTTGGCTTTCATGCCGGATTTGATTTTAGCCTGTTCCAGTTCCAGTTTCGCTTTTTTAATATTCCCCTGGTTCCTGTTGAAAACAGGCAGGTCTATATTTACCCCGAAACCTACGAAATCCAGCATGGTACTCCCATTCCGGTCATAGCTCATCTGGAATTCCAGGTCCGGTACGGCCATTGATTTTTCGTATTTTATCTTTTGCTCGGCATAGTTGATGTCCAATGCGGCCAGCCGAATGTCCGGTCTGTTTTCTTTTGCGGTCAATAAAAGCTGTTTGACATCTGAAAGGATATGCTGGTCCGGCTTCACATAATAACCTTCCTGCGACAATTGTAACTCCTGCGCTGCCGGGATATGCATCAGGTTTTTCAAAACACTACTCGCTTCATTGAGTGCGGATCGTGTTTCGTAGAGTTCTTTAGCCATAGATAAAGAAAGGGCTTTAAGCCTCAGGTATTCGGCTTTGGCAATATGGCCTTTTTCAAATTGGTTCTGGTAAGCCCTGGCCAGTTTGTCGACTCCTTCCTGTTGCTGTTGCAGGCTTTTGAGCCGTAGCTGCAGGTATTGCATTTCTGTGAGCTGCTGCCTGAACTCGAATTTAAGGTCCCGGAGTACTTCTTCAAACTCCTGTTCGGCACGGGAAACGTCCGTTTGTTCCAGGGCGATCAGTTTTCTTCTTTTGCCCGCAGTTTGTACCAGTTGATTCAACTGTGCTGCAAATTGCTGGTTGCGGCCGAAGTTCCTGCTGCCCCAGAGTGGCGGCGATACTTCCTGCCCCCCCGTTTGTCGCCTGGTGGCCCAGAAATTTATTTCACCCAGGGTGAAGCTGGGATTGGGCCATAGTCTGGCCTGCATCACTTCGGCTTCCTGCAGGCCGACGTTCATTTTTTCGGCGAGCAGTTCGAGGTTGCTGCTCAGGAATACTCCTTCTGCCTCTGTTCTGCTGAGTGTAAGGGTTTCCTGGCTGCTGCTTTCTGCAGCTGTAAAAAGGAAAATAAAGGCTATATAAAGTATGCGCATGACAATAATCTTAAATTAAGACATGCAAATGTGCCCGAATCGGGCTTAAAAAGACCTTAAAGGCCTTAAAGATTAGCTTAATGAAGGGGGAAGCTTACTTCAAAATGATTCATACCCGGGGCCTCGCTGCGGTATTTGATCTGCGCATGATGGATACTGAATATTTTTTGTGTAAAGACCAGTCCCAGACCGAAGCCGGAAATGTGCTGGCTGTTCTTACCTCGGAAGAAGTAATTAAAGATATATTGCTGTTCATCCAGGCTGATGGTATGCCCGCTGTTGCTGATGATGATCCTGATCTCTTTTTCTTGCCGCGCATCAATAAGTACAGTGGCCTTTTCCTGGTCTGCATAGTGTATGGCATTGATCAGGAGGTTCTGGAAGGCTTGCTGGACCAGCATCTTATTGGCATGCAGTACCAGCAGGGATTCATCAAACTGTTCCGGGATATACTGGATGTCGAAATTGAATTCCGGCTTCACGATATTCAGCCCTGCGATAATGTCGAACAGGAGTTCGTCGATCCTGAACGTTTGCATATGGAGCTGTTGGCCCGATTCCAGTTTTGATATTTGTAGTAAAGCACTGATGATATCTCCCAGGGAAGCCGCTTTCTGGCTTAACTGCTCGGCACGCAATTGCATGGCGCTGATGTCTGTTTCTGTTTTCAGTCGTTCCAGTTCCGATACCAGTATGGCAATCGGTGTTTTCAATTCATGGGAGATATGGTGTATCGTGTTTTTCTGGAAGCTCATGTACTCATGCGACTTTTGCAGCAGTTCGTTGAACTTATTTTTCAGGTTTTGCAGCTCGTAAGTGGTCGTTTTGAATTCAATCACCTGCAGGTCATCCTTTGTCGGTTCATATTCATTGATGCCGGTGGTGAGCTGATCGATGGGTTGTGCAATGATATTGGACAGGTACAGCGAGATCAGGAGCACCATGATGACCATGGCCAGGAATATGATGATAAGAATCCTGCCGAGGAAGGAGTTGTTATCGTAGCCCTGCGCATCGTAGGCTTTACTGATGGCATAGTAGGCCTTGCCTTTGGTCTCGTAATACACACCTATGATATCATACCTGCCTTCTTTGGTCTCTATCCATCGCATGGAAGGGGAGAGCTGGCTGAGCAGGGTATTGGTCTTAAAGATTTCGAGGCTGTCGACACTTTCGAAGATCTCCGTTTTATTGCTGTCGTAGATAAACAGCTTTTCATCGTAGAAATCCCGGATGTCCTGCTCATCCAGCAGCATGGAGAGCTGCTCGGCCTGCTCCTGGTGCTCTTTAAGCAGGGTGATGGTGTATTTTATCTTTTGATATTGCTGTTGTTGGAAGGACTCTTCCCGGAAGGCGCTGGATATCCAGAAGATTGCCACTAAGGTGATCGCGGTAAGGGCGATCACGGTACTGGAAAAATAGAATAATATTTTGTTCCTTAGTTTCACAATTACTGTATATAATATCCGTAGCCGATCTTGGTTTTAATAGAACTTTTGCCAAAGGGTTTATCAATTTTGTTCCTCAGGAAATTGATATATACCTCGATGGTATTCGTGTTCATACCTACAGATTGTCCCCAGATATCTTCCATGAGTGTAGCTTTGGATACCAGTTCGCCGGGGTTTTCCATAAGCCGGTACAGGATCTGGTATTCCCTGGGTGTAAGCAGGATCTCCTGCTCCTGCCGGAACACTTTTTTCTGGTGCAGGTCTATGCGGATGTCATCAAAGCTTATCACAGCCTGCTCCTGCCTGCCTGATGTTGTTTGCAAGGCTCTTTTGTTCAGGGACTGTATCCGCAGCACCAGTTCTTTCATAAAGAAAGGCTTGGTGAGGTAATCATCGGCACCGGCTTCAAAGCCTTTCACCTTATCTTCCAGTTCATCAAAGGCTGTTAATAGGAGTACGGGCGTATGTTTATCTATAGCCCGGAAGGAGCGGCAAAGTTCCAGCCCGTTCTTCCCCGGAAGATTGATGTCGAGGATGATGCAGTCATAATTATTTTTGAAAAAACGCTCTGCCAGTGCACCGTCAAATACATAATCAACAAGCATATGCTCTGCTTCCAGTGCCTGTCTTATATTTTGGCTTAAGGTCGGTTCATCTTCTACCAGGAGGATCTTCATTTGGGATATAGCTGAAACGTAAAGTTATAAAAAAATCCATAAGCCCCGGAAGACCTATGGATATACTATCTGTTTACTGATGGGTTATTTACTTTCGTTTTCGTTATCTTTCATTATAGCTTCATCGGCTTTCTTTTTGAAGTTGCGGGCAAATTCCCTGATCTCATTAGACAGCTCTTCGTTGCGGGTAGCTCTTGTAAAAGTATCGGCCATGGTCATGATCGTCTGGAAGAAGAAGTCATTCATCTCGTCCACCATCATGCGTTTGGTCCAGAGGTCCATACGCAGGGCCGTTTTCTCTTGTCCATCCCAGATGGATAACATAAATGCCTTTGCCTGGTTGGGTTCTGCAATACTTGATCCGGAAGCGCTCCAGTCAATATGTTCCGGCATTTTTTCGTTGTCTAAGGTAACGTTGATATTTATGTTATGTTTTTCCATGTCTTTCTTTTTCGATGTGCAAAGATGTTGCTTTTTGATGAATTAATTAAATCTTTTCAATTTCTGCAGGATCTATCCAGCCTTTCAGGCCATTGTCCAGGACCACTTCTACCAGAGTGCCTGAGGTGTTGGTGATCTTAAGGATGGTACCTGCTCCCAGGTTCATTTTTACGTTTAATTTTTTCTGGCTATCATAGAGAAAACCGTTTTCTACCGTAACGACAGCTGTATTGCTGAAGCTGTTATTTTGATGGGCGAAAATACTGAAGACAAAAGCCAGGATGGCCATAGCGGCCCCTGAAGAAAGCCAGCGGTTTGCATGCCTGATCTTATTCCTGGATTTCAGCAGGAAAAGGATGGCTGTTGTGATGGCCAGTGCTGCTGCCAGCCAGGCCCATGCATCGGGGCTAAGCAGGTCTAAAAGTTTATGGTACCATTTTGTTCCGGGAAGACCGGGTGCCTGAATGCCTTTGAAATTGCTTTGTGCCTGTATAAATACGATGTTTTGCTTGGCCGCGCGGAAAGAGGGATCTGCTTGTATGGTCCTCATATAGTTGACCAGGGCAGGCCCGTTCTGCCCGTTTTTATAATAGGCATTCGCCAGGTTATAATAGACCTGTGCATCTGTAAATTTCGATTCCAGGATGCTTTGATAATTGTCTATGGCGTGTTCATATTGCTTGTCCTGGTAAGCCCGGTTGGCCTCATTCCACAGGTTCAGGATATCGGCAGGAACGGCAAAAGCCAGCAAGCGGCTGCATAAGAGCAGGCAAAGTACTAAGGCTTTTTTCATGATTTTTTATTGAATTGGTTTTCTAAAGAAGCGATCAGTGCAATGGCTTTATCCAGGCTTTGCTGTTGCTGCTGTCCGCCAGAAGGTGTGTACAAGGCTAGTTCGCAGTCTTCAATTTGCTGTAAGGTATGCTGTATCGTCGGCTGAGGGAAATTTTTAGCATGGAGCTCCTCCGCTACCGATTGTTTGTTTAAGCTACTGAGTGGTATGTTCAACTGGTCGCTCAGGTAGAGCCAGATGGCTTTGGATATTTCTTCATAGAAAAGCGTCGTTTTTTGTTGGCTCAGCGCTTCTCTTGCAGTAGCCAGTCGTTGTTCCGCTACTTTATTGGCCGCAGGTTTACCGGGCTCCGTTCCGTGTCTTCTTTTGCCGGCAAATAGCATCCCTGCAACTGCGGCCAGGGGAAGGGCTAGTATCAACCAGTAGTACCATTGCTGTAATGCATATTTCCGGGGGCCGTTAGAGGCCGGTATCCCCGTTTTGATGGGATGTATATCTTTCTGTAAGGCATCACCGGCTGCAGCGGAGGATTTATTGCCGGTGCCTGCTTTAACGGCTAAAGTGAAGGCTTGTGTTTTAAGGGTCTTGTAAGTCCCGGCATCTGCATCGAAATAAGTAAACTCAATTTCGGGAATGGTATAGCTCCCTGCAGTATCTGCGCTGATGTTGTAGATAAACTGGCGCGTACCTTCCA
>ERZ781399.3761-NODE-3761-length-11422-cov-3.914225_pt1 | contig 11422 bp, 10 predicted proteins | sample MGYA00511014_ERZ781399 | MGnify/ENA primary metagenome ERZ781399 (study PRJEB29847, sample SAMN06458254) | wastewater metagenome | isolation source: Wastewater bioreactor | place: South Africa: Cape Town | study: EMG produced TPA metagenomics assembly of the...
TTTCAATCGATTATTAGTTATTCGAGATGCTGCTTCTCCTAACCAAATAACGCCGATATTTGATTCTAATGGCCCATCGATCCATTGATCTGTGATTCGATCTTGCAATTGAAGACCCTGGAAAGTTGAGAGAATACTAATCGAGAGTAATCCAGGATCGTAATGTGCAACGCAATTTACTTCACTTGTTAATGCTGCATTGTTAGATGTTTGAATTCCACTTTTCTGATTAAAATAAGAAACAATATCGAGCATACCGAAGTGTTCATCTTTTAAAGGTAAATCAGCTTTTTCAATCAATGTTGACAACGATGGTTGTTCTTGAAATACACAATGTTGATCGAGTACTTCAATTAAACGCTTACTAACAATATCAAATGCTTGGCACAGATAATTCATCTGAGTTAAAACAGGACCATGCGGGATAAATAATCCATTACTAACCATATCTTTGAAATGACTTCCCGTTAATAATTTGAATCCTTCTTTATGATCAACTTTGGAATAACCGTAGATTTGCGCTTCATTCGAATATTCTTGTTTACTCTTATCAGATTCGAAAAATGTCGTTAGATCTTTAACTAATTTCGATTCAGGTATTAATTCTTTTGGTAATTTAACAAAACACCATCCATGTTGTTCGAATAGCGTTTGCATTTTTTTAATTTCTTGAGAATCATTGTGCTTGAGTATTTTTTTTAAATTCACGACCATGGTTTTCCTTCAAGTTCTGTTGACTGAGAAATTTTGGCGTTGAAAACGTCATTTTGCTCTGTTTCTATGCAAACAATATGAGTCACAATCTGAGTCATGTGTTTATTTTTATTGGATCAAAAAGAAAAAGATGCAAAGCTTTAAAAATAGTTCGTATTTTAAACAGTACGAGAAGTTATTTCACAAGTATGTTGCCAAACTTTATTCAACATTTCTTCAGCTCCTAATGTTTTATTTCTAATAACTTCACCTTTGTCATCAACATATCCACAGCCTTTTTCAGTTCCCAACATGCCATGTATCATATACTCAGCGCAATCTTCAGGACTCACGCCAAAGCCAGTAGCCATTAAGGCTTTTGCAGGCCATCGAGCATAGCATGGTAAACTATCGAGTAAAGGTGTTTTAACAGCACCTGGATATCCATGTGTAAATGTAACGTTAGCATTTTCTGATTGAGATGCAAGATATTGAATAACAAGATCCGTAAATGTAATAGCATGTGTAGCAGCTGCCGAAAGTGAATAACTATTTTCGAGTTCCATATCATTCCAATTGATTTTCGATGGATTACCTCGTTTAGCATCCAAAACAAACAGAACTTTGCCACCAAGTGAAGACGATCGAAGTAATGGCAACAGTTCTTGAACAAATAAAACTCGACCATAATAATGTAAAGCTAATTTATTGTCGATATTTTCTTTTGTTGGTGTACGACCAGCCATTGTTAAAATTCCTTGAGTTAAAACAAGCATATCAACAGCAGTGATTTTCTTTGCAACTGTTCGAATTTCAGACATTAAAGAAACATCAGCACGTAGAAAACTTCCATTCGAACCTAATTGTGGTAAGATTTCATTTGCAGCTGATTCATTACGTCCGATAATGGTTACATGAGCGTCTGGACAATGTTGACTGATCGCAATGGCAATTGCACGACCAATACCAGATGTACCACCAACAACAACGACACGAGGTGGTGGTTGTAAAGACGAGAGGATTCGCGCGTTTGCAGCTCGTAAAGCAGACATCGGTGTATATATAAAAAATATCTTTTTTCTTGGTTTGTTAATGAGTCATTCTTGTAGTTTTTATACTGATTTAAAGTGGAGGAACGATATGCGAATTGCTGACATCTATAGTATTTTTAACTATTCAGCAGTACGTAGTACGTATGTGAAAAGGATCGGTTATTAAAGCAGCTGCACATTTATCTCAATTTGAGAAAGAAAAATCATTTTCACTAATGTTCTTACTATTATTATACCATTTCCATCGTTCGATAATAGTGATACCCGAGAATAATACGATTTCATATCGAAAATCTTTGTGAAGCATTAACACCGAATTCATTCTGATGGTTCATACGATCCGAACAAAGTCGAAATGGACATCTGGTTGTGAGTCGATGGAAAATGTCACCAGCTGACTTTTCTTTCTCGAATATTAAAACTACACCTTTAGCTTTTTTCTCAGCAGTGTTTTATTCTTCGTTGTTTCTCTGAAAATGATGTCTATCCGAGTATCGACAAAATTAATTATTATACATCGAAAGAGTTCGATATGGCATGTACATATTCAAATTCTTGTTCATTTCTCAATCTAGAATTTCTTTGCAGTTTTGTATGAAAGTTCATATCATATTATGTTCTTTGGTAAACTATTGTGAATATCACACCACCAATCATCGAGCGTCCTCATCTATTTATCTTATTTATACACATTTATAGAACTAGCGATGATGTATGCCTGTTCTTTTTTTTTTCTCTCTTAGCTATGTTATAATAACAGAACACTTACCTCCACACATATATATATATATTTCTTTTCTATATATGCATTGTAAGAGAAAGAAACAACATTACTTGTGAGCACGTGTTTTGTGTTTTAAGACGGAGAAAAAGAAACGACATAATATTTGCTCGTAATTCTCATGCATCAAACGTTTGATGTTGTTAATTTTTTTGTTCATCTTCGTTTGAAATTTAGTCTTTTTCTTGCTCCGATTTATTTATATGGTATTATCATAGCAAATGGTGATATTTTCTCATGGAAATTTCTTCTTGAATTTATTAATTTACACATTTTTCTTAATGGCGGTGTTTACGCATTAAATAGTTACTATGATCGAAACGAACGAGGACCTATTGGTGGTCTTGAAAATCCGCCAATGATTCGAGGTGATTCACTTTTCTATTTTGCTTGGTTCTGGAAATTAATCGGATTGTATTTGTCTATTCAATATTCATTATCATCCACATTCATCGTCAGTTATATCCTTTGTGTGTTCATGTCTGTCCTTTATTCACATCCAATGATTCGTTTCAAAAGTCGACCATTTGCAAGTCTTTCAATAGCTGTTTTTCTACAAGGTTTTCTTGTTTATTATCTTGGAACTATTTTAAATCCTACAAATCAAATATCATTTATTAAATTTTGGTTGGGAGCATTAGTCATTATTTTTCTTGTACTTGGTACTTATCCGTTAACACAAATCTATCAAATCGATCAAGATCAACGGCAAGGTGATCGAACATTTGCTGTTGTTTTCGGAGCAAAACGAACCTTTCAATTTGCATCGATCTGTTTGTTTGTCAGTGGTACATTGAATAGTCTATTGATTGGTTATTATTATCATTGGTGGGAAGGTGTTTTAATTGTCATCGGTTCGTTTTTATTTCAAATTGATCTTCGAAAATGGCAAACGAAATTTTTCCAACAAACAGTCATTGAAAATTTTCGAACTCTGCATCATTTATTTTCTATTCAAACAATCTTTCCATTTGTTTTTTGTCTGGCACATTTGTTGCATATTCTATGAAAATTCAAAGAAAAAAAAGAAAAAGAACAGTTAAAATGTTTCATTTCATTTACTTTTTTTTTCACATCGGCGACTTAAATAAAAGACAAACAGAATTTTTCAAATGGGAATAAACTCCTCGCAAGCTGGTGGTGCCGCCGTGCCCGTAAAACGTATTCATGTTAACATTAAAAAACCTAATCCAACTGAAAGTTCAAAAGAACATATCGTACAAAATTTTATTTTGATTTGGTTAGATTCAAATATTACTATTGCCGATAAAGAATGTCAATATGCAATCAATGAACTTCAACAGATCGGAAGTTGTTTCACAACATGTACAACATCCGATCAATGTAAACGGTTTATTGATAAAATACATGATGAACAAATATTCTTAGTTGTTTCGGGTCGAATTGGCAGAGATTTTGTACCAATCATTCATGAAAATAAACTTATTGATTCGATTTATGTGTTCTGTGGAAATGAAGCAGCACAAGATTGGACTAAGAAGTGGAAAAAAATTAAATTAATTTCCAATCAAATCGAACGTATCGGTCAAGCGTTGTCTGCCGATGTTGTTCAATGTGATCATGATCTTATTCCAACAAGTATATTGACATTAGACGATAATCTAACAACCAATTTCGAACGTATCGATCATTCATTTATGTATTCGCAATTATTAAAAGAAATCCTCTTGGATATGGTTTATGATAATGAAGCACATAATATTCTCGTTAAATTTTGTCAAGAACATTTTAAAAATAACGAAAAAGAATTAAAACGAATCAATGAATTCAAGAAAGACTATCCTCGACCATCACCTATTTGGTGGTATACACGTGAAGCATTTGCATATCGAATGTTAAATCATAGTTTACGTATACTTGAAATCGATACCATAGCAATGATGGGTTTCTTTATGAAAGATGTTCATGATCAAATTAAAAAGTTATATTTACAAAATTCGAATAAACAAGAAAAATTTACAGTTTATCGAGGTCAACGAATGTCAACAGAAGAATTTGACAGAATTGTGAAAAATATCAATGGTCTAATTACATTCAATAGTTTCCTATCGACAAGTACAGATGTTGAAATAGCAACGAAATTTTCACGTAATAAATGTGAACAATCGAATAAAGTACCGATCTTATTTCAAATGAAAATCGATCCAACACAAATGAAAACACCATTTACTACAGTGAAAGGTATTGGTTGTTATGATAATAAAGAAGAAGAAATTCTCTTTTCAATGCATACAATATTTCGAATAAAAAGTGTTGAAAAAGATAAAGATGAAAATTGGAAGATTAAATTAGAATCGGTGGGTGATGATGATTTACAGATAACAAAATTAACAGAACAAATTCGACGAGAACTTGGCGAAGATAGTGCTGTTCATCGTCTTTGTCGATTGATGATTATTTTAAATGAATTCGATCGAGCTGAAGTCCTATTGAATGTTCTTTGGCAGTCAACACCATCCACTGATCGACAAGCTTTAGCCAGAATCTTCTGTCAACAAGGATATATTAAATATAAAATACATAAATATAATGAAGCACTTCAATTGTATGAAGAAGCATGTAGAATACAAGAGAATTTAAAACCAAGACCTGATCTTGAATTAGCAATGACCTATGAAAATCTTGGTCTTTTTCATACGAACAAGGATCCATCAAAAGCATTGGACTATCATAAAAAAGCACTTGAAATTCGACAACGATGTTTACATCCGAAACATCCTAATCTAGCAACGAGTTACAATAATATTGGCCTGATTTATGATCAATTTGGTGAATTTCAAACAGCTTTAATATACTATGAAAAAACCATGGCTATCTATCGAGATTCACTTCCACCGAATCATCATTGGCTCGCAACACTCTTGAAAAATGCTGCACTTGCAGAAGCATCATTAAAACAATATGATTCGGCATTGAATCATTTACAGCAAGCACTCAATATACGAAATATAGTTTTTCCAAAAAATCATCCATCGATTGCTTCGATACATGTCATCATGGGAGATGTCTATCTACAGAAAGGTGACTATCAATTAGCAATAACATCCTATGACGAAACTATACAAATATCATTAATAAATGCTTGCAATCCAAATTATTCGGAAATAGCTTTGGTTTATTACAATCAATCGAAAGCTTATAATCATCTTAGACAACATCAACAGGCTATCAAATGTGCTGAACAAGCTGTTCATTTTGCTAACAAAATCTCAACATCATCGAATTCCGATGATTTATTGGAATATAAAAAACATTTAGATTCTTTTTTTTAAGAATGTAAATCATTTATTTGAAAATCAATAGCACAACTAAAATGTACTCTCAGTTAACACATCGACAGGTTGATGTAGCATATTTTGATGAAGCTGACCAATGACCATGCCATGTTAAATTAATTTTTCGACAGACACTGGGACATTTAGCATTTGCCTGTTGAGCATTTCTGAATATACCGGCAGTCATATCTCCATCAATAGGTTTGTCTGAAAATAAAAAGTCATGAAAATGATCATATACTTCTTCATGAACTTACCTTGTTCGAATTTGCCATCGAATTTACTGCCATCAGGCCATGTTCGTACACCTTTTCCATACATATAACCATCAACATAATCACCTTGATATTTTCCATTATTGACCCATATAAATGTACCGTATCCATGATATTTACCGTCTTTGAATTGTCCGATATAACGGTCTCCATTGCGGAATATATATAAACCTCGACCCGTTCTCTGATCGTCAATCCAATTGCCGATATATTTGTCACCATTGATCCATGTAAATGTACCTCGTCCATGTCGCTTATCATTAACCCAATTGCCTTCATATTTATCTCCAGACGGCCACAAGTATCCACCTCGACCATGTTTCATACCATTTTTACATTGACCTTCGTATTTATGTCCGTATGAATTATAAAAGGGACATTCTATGACAAAAAAAAATCAAGTTCAGTTTTCTGAATCATTTCAAATTTGCTAACCGTTTATGGGTGATGTAGGTTTTGGTTTGCTAGGTAATATCATTTGTGTTGGTATTGTTAAACGTGTCTTTGGTCCATATAACGATTGAATACTTTGTTGATCCTATAGAATACCAATGAAAAATGTAGAAATCTAACATCGACATAGTTGTTTGCCATGCTCACTTCTATTGGTAATAATTTATCTGGTTGAATATTATGATAAAATGGAAACATAAGTGCATTATTATGACGCGAATGTTCAAGGCCGAGAGCATGGCCTATTTCATGTGTAGCTACTAGTTTTAAATCGAAACTCATACCATCATTTCTAAATATTTTTCACATCGATCCAATAACGATATTCAATCATTGACTTACTTGTCAGACCAATTATCACTTGAATCAAAATGAACTGCGCCATCGTTTGAAGTGCCTGGAAGAAATGCATGAGCCAATACGCCACCCGGTCCATCGCCAAGTGAATATCCATCTCCGTGATCACCATAAACAAGAGCCAAACCAAAATCAACTTTTTCATTTTCATTCGCTTCACGAAATGTTAAATCCGTATATTTTGCCCATTCATTGAATGATTGTTGCATTGTTTGACGAGTATATTCTCTATTGAGTGGCGAATTACCGAAATCTAATTTCCATGTGAGTGTTCGATTCGTTGGCCTAGACAAAGCAACAAAAATCATAGAAACAACTGAAATATAATAACTCGTACCAGAGTTTATCTCTAGCAGAATATGATGCTGGTCCGTCAATCATACCACAACGTGCTGTATTCATTAATTTTGACGTCGTTTTATCGAATTTTCTCGTAACAGGCAAATGATAAGTTTTTTGAAATGATTCTATCATCGATTCGAAACTGACGTAACATGCTGGTCCATCTTCATTTGAACTACCTGGTTTTTCACATGGATTGAAACCAAGTTCCGTTAGTAATTTATTCGCATCGTCCTCGTTTTTAATCGAAACTTTATTCAAAGAACTTTCATCTTGTAAAAATCGATCTTTTGGTAAAGTAACGACAATGGTAAATAAAACACAAGTAAACGTTAAAAACAAAAATCTTTCCATTTCTCAAAGCGTTTGCAAGCAAAGAACGAGAATATATAGAGCTCGAAAATAATATATCTTTCCCTTTCTTATCTATTGATGATGGAAGCATAGAATGGGATAAATACCACAACGTACGCGACTCGAAAATAGCGATTGACTCATGGGATAAAATTTTCATTAGACATCACGTTGTCTTGTTGTTTTTTTTATTTAATGACGAAAAATTCGATTGTAAATGTCGTAGATAAATTTAGGAATAAGTCTCGATACTACAGAAAAAAATGTTTGATGTGTCGAACGTTGTAATACAAGTTCAGAATTATCGTTTGGCATTAAAATAGTTACAGATGATGCATTATTATTATTTGTCTTTGGTAGATCGACAAATTTATAATTATTTGTGTTTAAAACATTGTCAACATTGAATATATGATGTTGAATAATTAATCCTAATGTGGTCAACGCTAATTTTTCTTCAACAGCTGGTCCAAAATTTTGCCAATATTCACCGAAAACTCCATGAGAATCAGCTGGATTCAATTCTGACACACGAAAACCAGCTTTTGCTATATGAACAGTTAATCGATGCATATCTTGATCGAGAATTAATATCGGTATTCGTCCGTTATATCCTTCATTGAATACTTGAGTAAACGAATTAAATGTTGATGTTGTTCGATCTCGTTCAAAAATTGGTAATGCAAATACAATTGCACGAATATTTGTCAAATTCGATGTATAATTCTCTAGAACATATTTCATTGCTTGAGCTGATCGAGTACGAATCTGTTGATCAATTCCAATTTGTTTACCAGCAAATACACCTAAGCCAATACCAGTTTCGACGACAATCTCAATATTTTCTTGATTACACGCAAATAAACGTACATAAGCCATTCGAACTAGATCATTCCATAGACGATCATCATTCAATTGAACCAACGGATTCTTTTTCGCCATAAAATCTCGACCATTCGGAACTATTGGCAAGTTGGTCGATGGATCAAGATAGTAAACATCAGGCCAATTGGAAATATAGGTAAATATATCATTAATGTCATGTATTCGTCCGGCAAAGTCAATGCCAGTTACAGAAACGAGTTTTATTCGATGTGGCCACTGTTCATCGAGTGTTCGATGAATAACTTTTCCATCGAATTCCATGAGAATTGGACATGTACTTATTCGACAAACGAATTTCATTCGAAATGCTTCAGGACCCGATTGACTTCGACCCTGTAAAGCTTGTTGAAGAAACGAAGAATCAATGACTAAATCTGGATCGTTTAACGCATAAACAGTGTACGATTTTTGCCATTGAATGATTTCATCGATTGTCATTTCGAATTTTTGTTCCGAATTATTATTTGGAAATTGAATCGTCGGAATATTTCGATTGAATGGCGAAATTCGAAATGATTTCACGCCTTGAACAATATATTCATTGGAAATATTTTCGAAACCGAAATTTGCACGTAGGAAATTCTCCATTTGTATCGTTTCCGATTCACAACGTCCACTCATTGCATATTTATCCATTGGAGATAATTTATTACTTAATTCATCGAATAGATTTCCTATTCGTTCGTCGAAGGGTTTCGATGCGTACACAGCCATGATGTAAAATGAAATGTTTTTCGTTTCTATCCTAACATGTGCGTTTGTTTTCTTCTTCTCTTCCTTTCAAATAGTGTGTAATTTATTTACTGATAAAAAGAAAACGAAAAAATATTCAAGAAAATGTCCAGTATGCTCGTCGATCGAGTGTTGTATAACTCGTGCAGGTGATATTTTGTCGTCGAAGTTCAACTAGAAGACGATGTGGTGGATATTGACAACTGTAACCGATTTTCGTTCGTTGTAATGCAGCTTTTTTCTTTCGTAAGAAATCGACCTACAGAAAAACAAGTGTAGACAGTTGATTATCGATAAAATTTGATTACAATCTGTTTGGTAACTGCATGATCTTCAACGTCTTTTAAATGAATGATGAATGGTCCCGTTCGTAAATTTTCTTGATCCCAAGAAATCATTTTTCAATGTGCAAAACCAACGAAGAAAAAACGAAATACATCAATGTCTATGATTTCTCTCGTTTTATTATTTAAAGAACGAATAAAAAAAAACAGAATTCCCTCTCGCATTTTCTTCCTTCGATAACAACTGATTAAACGTAAACAAAAAAGTTCGATTTGCACCTGTTGTGTGTGACCTTGAACAATTAATGACTCATGTTCCGGTCAGTTTCTTTTTCTTCTCGAAATGAACCAATAGAAAAACATGAGATCATGAGATATAAATACGAACGAAATAGCAGACTATTTCATTATCTGACAAATGGCTCGTTTTCTCTCTTCAATCATGATCATGACTCTTGTTTTTGTCTTAGTGTAAGTTTGTTTCTATTTGAATTTCGTAGAATTTTATTTTATTTTTCTATTCAGATTATATCAATCGAATAAAGCAATGGGTTTCGTATGTCCAGAAGAAGATATGGAAGGTGGATGTAAAAATGCTGATGAGTGTATCTATGCTGATCCTACTAATTGTTATGGATTTATTCAATGTACAGATTGGGGAAAGATCATTCGTAAAAAATGCAATTTTGGTCTTCAATGGAATGATAACATCAAAAATTGTGATCATCCACGTTATTCCACGTGTGGTCGTCGTCCTCGTTTCTTTTATTAATAAAAAAAAAAGATAGTTCTGATATATGAACTGAAATCTATTGTCTTTTGTTTGCGAGAATAAATATAAAGTGTATTACAAATAATTTCTCCATGTTCCATTGTTTGTATCGAATACAATTGTTGTATTGTATGTCACAGCGTTAGGTTTATTGAATGAGTAGGTAATAGCAGGTCCCGATGATGACTCTAAATTATTGTTGTCAAAGTTTATTCTTTCATAAGACTAAAGAAATTACTTTGTACACCAATCGTTGCTGATTGACCGCCGTTTGACATGTTAAAGTAAACGCATTTTACAATATTCGGTAGGTTTTCAAAGAAAATTATTTGAAAATGATAATATTCGGCAGGTTTATTAAAACCACTTGTACAGAACTCGAAGGTTGCTATCCGATTAGGCGTAGTACCGGTATGAGAATATTGAATTTTTTGAGTGGTATTACTAAAGATCATTAAATCATCCCAAAATCCAAACACAGTTGTACCTTGAAAACTTGAACTTGGAAGATCTGTATTAGTATATTTTACTGAACAGATATTTAGACAAACAACCTAGAATGAACATTATAATTATTATTGAAATCTTTTCGAAGGATTTTATAAAATGACGTACCCCATTTTCGGTGAGAGTAATGCTTTTACTTGTATAGTTATAAATCGTTATATCAAAGGGAACTATAGTCTTTCTTAGACGATCGTCAACAGTTTTATTTTGTATTAGAATTATACCATTAGAAAGGGGTACACCATGTAGTCCACTGCATATACCAGCCATACAATTTAAGTAGTTTGACGAGCAGACATAATCAATAGATCCACAATTGTTAAAATCTGTTTGAATGTCAACACAGGTGCCTGTAGGAGTTTCAACATACCCGAAAGGACATTTAGTTGTTGCTTAAAATAAATGATAAAAATACAAGTTAATCGCAAGCATTGAAAGCAAATCTGAATATTTTACATTTTGACAGCTAGATTTTATCTCAATGAGATCATACCTTATATTATATCTTTCGAGAACTGAATATCGTTTTTACTAACACGATTATTTAATAGGAAAGTATTATAGTTTCCTCGACTAAAGCTGCAAGATGTAGAACAAATCTTACTAGTTGACGTTGTTGTTGTAGTTGTTGTCGTAGTT
>ERZ781399.3764-NODE-3764-length-11415-cov-3.760475_pt1 | contig 11415 bp, 8 predicted proteins | sample MGYA00511014_ERZ781399 | MGnify/ENA primary metagenome ERZ781399 (study PRJEB29847, sample SAMN06458254) | wastewater metagenome | isolation source: Wastewater bioreactor | place: South Africa: Cape Town | study: EMG produced TPA metagenomics assembly of the...
GAGAGAGAGAGAGAGAGAGAGAGAGAGAGAGAGAGAGAGAGAGAGAGAGAGAGAACGAGAACAAACAGAAGATAAACCAGGAAGACAAGTCTATGTTGTATGCGGCTGATGTCAGTGTTTTCATCGTCATGGTTTGATCGATGTTGAAGATAAAAAGTTCGAAGAATGTGTTTTGATTAAGCAACATAACTGTACATTTTTCTAAATAAAAAAATCAAGGATAAGAAGAAAACAAAAAAAACCGAATAAGATCAATCTTACCGATCGTCAGATAATCGTGATAAATAATCTCGTTCAATTAAGCTTTCAATTCGTTTTTTAACAAATCCTGGACTTGGCATAAAACGAGCTTTTAATTGTTGCGTAACCTGAGTTTTAAACGAACATGTTTGATTAGTATTTTAATAACAAAAAAATTTCGATTTTACTTCGGCAATTAGTTGTGTATGTGACATGCTTTTTCTCATTTTCATTATTCTGACAATTGCAGCATCGATTTCATGTTTACGATCGTCTTCAACTTTGTTTCTTGTTTCCTGTCGTTCGGGATCGGTCTCGGTTTTGGCCGTAATTGGATTGATTTTGACTCGATATAACTTCGATGTAAACGAATCATTCACAAGAAATCGATCGTGTGCGTGAATTTCCTTCGAATTCGGTTCTTTGACCAGTATTCGTTGAGTTGTTTTGCCCATGGCTAGTGGCAACAACGCACGTTGAAGATCTTTCTCATTGATATCTGTTTCTTGATGAATTTCCTAAGCAAAAAAAAAACCCAAAAAAACATGACAAATATTTCGAGAGTGATGGTACTTCGAATGTCCATGAGTCTTTCGTGTTGAATAGAGTTAAGACAACCATTTGATAGGTCGATACTTGTAAAGTATGTTTTCTTTCTTTAGTAGTTGTTGTCATGGTTGTTGTCGGTCGTGTATCTGCATCTTGTTCGTCGTCTTTCGGTTTGCCGAAGAAAATAGCGATTAAATCCGCCGAACCTAAACTCGGCTGCAGAGTCAATTGTCTTCCGCTGTGTTTACTCAAGTAAAATCGATGAAAACATTGATAAGCTTCTCGAACAACAGCCGGAAGATTGCATTGATTGTTGGTGTTTTGTGTTGGCCAAAAGCCAGTGGTTAAAACTCGAACAAATAGATCGATGCCATTCAAATTCAACTAAATTCAATCGATTATTTTATCTATTTTCGGTCAAAATTAGATCGTCAATACTCGTTTCTGTTGAACATGCAAACGGAAATCATCAGCTGTTGAGTTTGATAGTGTGATATCTTTGAACATGCCTTCTAATTTACAAGTAAATTGACAGCCGCATTCAGTTTTCAATCTCGAAATCATGTTTTTTTCGGCATCATCCGATGCGGACTTGTTTAATAATAAACGTTTGGCTAAATGTTGTTTATAATAACGTTCGAAAACGTCTTTTTCTTCGAGATAACGAAATAACATCATGGCTTTATCGAGAACGATCTCGACTTCTTGATCGCCGAGTTCTTTACTTCCTTTTTTCAGTTTATCATCAATAAACAATGACAAATACTCTGGACTTCGTTGATTTAAATTAATAAAATATTCGAAATCCGAATTGATCCGTTTTTTAAATGTTTTATCGTCATTAAAGGCATCTTTAAGAAAATAATCGAATGTATCTTTCAAATCGAGTAAATTCTAAACGAACAAAATGAAATTCAATGGTGAAGAATGAGAGTTTTGATTTTACTTGAACGTAAGTGATCGCATTTTTGCCTTCGTCAACATTTTCAGTGACAAGTGCTCGACCTTGTGCACGTAGATAACTGCTCATACAATCGGCTATTGTGGAATGACCATTGGGAACACGTTCGAATAGTTTGTACATTGTAGCGAGATCATCACATTTGTTGAATTTAAGCATTGAGTAAACACCTGAATTTTCCATTTCGACAATTGTCTTCAAATGTTTGGTGATTAATTCCTCTAGATTTCGAAGTTTTTTCAAATGAAAATCGAGAAGAAAATCTTGGGAGGTTTTTACCTTCTAAAACCCGAACAATACGTTCTTCGGTTGATCGGTCAAGATAGTGGACGGCTCGTTCGGCTTCTTCAGTGATTCTCGTTGCTACTTTACGTATGTAAACCGATGCACTATTCTCAGCTAATAATGTCTGACTTTCGAGCTACAAATGACAATTTAATAATCGACTTTTTGTTCGTGTCGAAGAATTCGATTTACTTGATAGAATTGAGCTGATTGTAGTAAAAATGGAGTTTCGAAATCATCGGCATAGACGGAACGATTATCGATGCCCAAACTCATCAACATCTGACAAGCATTTTTCACAGCACTCCTACAAAAACAAACAAAATGTCTTCATTCTTTCAAGAATTTCGTTGATTTTACTTATCAATTAATTCGCCACGTCTTTCTTTAGCAACTAAATCTAATAAAGTTTGCCTTAAATGATCACGTATAGGCGGATATCGAACAATATTATCACGGAATAAGATAACGCCCAAATTATAGACAGGCTCAAGTTTTTGACTGCTCACATAAACTCGATCCATGTACATCAAAATGTCACGTATCATAATCATTGCTGTTCGATGATCATTCCAAGCTGAATTCAATGTTGCTAAGAAATTGTTATTCAACGAATCGAGAACATCTTGTCTGACTTTTTGTATGAGATGTTCAATGACGACTTCTCGCGTGCCTGTGTACAGTTTTTCTCCATGTTTGTGTAGCACCATGGTGTAAGCATTGCGGTACAATTCTTCGAAACTCAGACCACTGTTATTCTTTTTTTGAATTTCTTGAATGGCTGCTTTCAGTGATTTATTCCAAACATCATTCATATATCCGTCGTCCATCGTCGGCTAAAGCAAAAAAAGGGTATGTCGATAGTTCGGTTTAGTCGAAAGAAAAACAGCAAAAAAAAAGCTGATTATACTCGTTGAGCAGCAAGGATAAGTAAGTTCTGAGGCGAGATTTTCACTCGACCAGCATCGGAATTTTCCGGCCGAATGAGAAACTGACAACGTGACCGGTGTGCTTCAATGTTTGTCATCTAACTCCCCTTTGTGTGTCTGTACTCGACATATATAAACGTTCTGTTGACTTTAAAGTACGAAAATCAGCAACATCATCATGAGAGGTTAAAGAAAGAGAACGGAGAAACAAAAAAAAACGAGAGAGAGAGAGAGAAAGAAGAATGAGGTGAGAGGCTCGGTGATTTATGGGCGAATTTTTCTATCTATTTTGCTTACAAAAAATTGGCGAATTCGCATTTTCTTGTTTTTATCATCTGGAATTGATACTTTGCTCATTTTGAATCTAAAATAGAAATAAATATTCATCGAATTGCATCAGGATTTATTTCGTTTATGAGTAAGAACAAAAAAGAACGAAAATTACGACATCGACTGAAACCTTTTCAAAAATAACTTACTCAATCTGTTAACGAATTACCATACACTTTAACCAATCTAAAACGACCCCAAAATACATATGACTATATTTGGTAAAACAATCCTACCAAATTGACATGTGTACAAATGTTTCCAAGATCAATGAAATATAATCTAATATTGATACAAATGAAACGTACAGATCATTTGTCTAGAAAAAAAAATAAATAAATCGATTTGGAATTGATTTAAGGCGCTAGATAGAGATTTGTGAAATGAACAGAGAGTGTAAGGTTCAAAGAGACTTGTCGCTCTTTTGTAAACAATTACGAGAGAGAATAAGCGAAATGTGCGATACAAAATTTGATGGGATTTGACCTTGATATACTTTTTATTTAATAAACATGTGGAACGATGATTTTTATTTTTTATTCTCTCCGATGGATCAAGAAAAAATACTGAGCGATTGTGACTCATATCTCTTTGATTAATGCATAAATGTGTTGCTCATAATTTTATTTGTTCTATTCTCACGTAATTCATGAAGAAAAGACAAGTCTTTTTTTTTGTATACAAAGTAAAATGAATATATAAATGCCATAGGAGAGGCACACACTAGTCATATACGCTTCTTCTTCGATGTACATACATTTTTTCCATAGCATATTAAGTGTATACTCGCCTCTATAAGAGAAAACAAGAGAGGTCGTTGGTATAAATTGATGTCATTCGTATATACGTTGTAATGTTCATCATATTTCAGTGTACGCTCGGATTCAATTTTTATTTAAAATAATGAAAGAATTTAATAACAGAAAGTTTTATTTTGAAACACAAAAATACTCAACTATGTTTTCTCCGCCACACTGCATGAAGTGGAATCAATAGGATAAAGTCTATTACAAAGCTACGACGTCTTGCAAAACTAAGTAATTGCTAAAATAGGATGTAGTTTTATCATCATCATAGCATCTTGAGAACTCTATTATTCGAAAAAAAGTCAACCGATACGATTGTTTGAATTTGTTCATAATTTTGGCTGTTTATGCAGCATCATACACCTGTAGCAGAGTCGAAATATTGTTTGGTTTATTTGAAAAGCTATTCGTTAAACATGGTAGTATGAAGTGGCGATTCTTAATTAACGTCTATATACTGATGCCGATTCTATTATTGAAAATATTTTTCAATAGACGTGTTGACTTTGAAAAATATTAAATTTGTATCGTCCAGTCCAATAACTTATCTTAGTTTAATCATATTTAATAGTATAACTGCAAACCATAACGATATTGAAATATGCTTTTGTATCTCCCATCTTCTCTCTAAGATGAATAAGCCAAAGTTTAATGAAATAGAGTTAGTAAGCAGCCCATATATAATATTGTGTGAAATATGTTCATTAAGCTTTTTAATTACATCGGCTGTGTTTTTTGATGGCCCATTTAAGTTGTGACTTTGATGATTTTAAAAACTCTATATTTATTCATTTGATATATGACACTGCTTCGCGGATCCGAGTGAGATGTAGATACGTATGAACTTTATAAGCTTAATGAATAATCGAATTAATACAAAACGCGTGGATTGTTGTTATCCTTCTTATAACGTAGTAGATGAGACTTGAAAATCTAAATCGCTTTGTGCCTCTCAGAGATATAGGTGTATTCCAGCAAATTCCAAAAGAGTTTTGTGAACGATCCGACAAAACTTTCAGCTTATCTTTGCACTATATCTATACTATATGCGACTGTTCTTTACAGTATAGATGTCTCTTAAATTTCAAAAGTTATTGGTTAACAATAATAGACCAATAGTTTAAATAGAATATTATTTATTTTCTTTTGTTCATTCACTTTTAGATTTTTTTAGGACATGACTTCAATAAAACGTAAAGATTCAATTGGAAGCAACGAAGAAACTGATTCTGATGAAGAAGTACCATCGAATACCATCGGTTCGAACGTCCCATTGAAATGGTACGAAAATCATGATCATATTGGTTATGATCTCGATGCAAAAAAGATTCTCAAACCAGTTTCATCTGGTAAAGGAGATGAAATCGATGAATTTCTTGAAAAAATGGAAAATGCCGATTATTGGCGTACAGTTTACGATGATTTAACTGGTCAAAAGGTCACATTAACGAATGAAGACATTGCCTATATTCAACAAATCCGAAATGCACAGACCAATCCTGATGATCAAGTTTACGAGCCATGGTTAGACACGTTTTCATCCGAAGTCATGATTCATCCAATCCTAAACACCCCTGAATCCAAAGCATCATTTATTCCCTCGAAATGGGAACGTTTAAAAGTCGGCAAATACTTAAACGCCATTAAAATGGGTTGGATTAAGCCAGCACCACCGAAAGAAGATCCACTTCTATCGAATAATTATGATTTATGGGCCGATGAGTCGAACAACAATCTCCCACGTTCACATATTCCGGCGCCTAAACTTGTTTTGCCCGATCATCGAGAATCGTACAATCCACCAGTTGAATATCTCCTCGACGATGCCGAAGTCGAAGCATTGAAAGAAAAAATGGAATCCGAATTCGATGAAAACGAACGACAAACGAAAACTTTGTTCATCCCCAAGAAATACACAAGTCTTCGTCAAGTGCCTGCGTACGATCAGTTCGTCTACGAGCGTTTTCAACGTTGTCTCGATCTTTATCTTTGCCCGAGACAGAAACGAATGAAAGCCAACATCACCGATTTGAACGATCTCATTCCGGACAAACCCAAACCACAAGATTTACACCCGTATCCTTTGGTACAATCGTTGATCTACGAAGGACACAAGAATATCATTCGTTCTCTCGCTTGTCATTCATCGGGACAATGGTTAGCCAGTGGCAGCGACGATTGTACAGTGAGAATCTGGGAAATCGCGACAACTCGTTGTATGAATGTCTTCAATTTCGAGAAACCTATCGTTTCACTTCAATGGAATCCAGTTCTCTCGTTATTAGCAGTTGCTACTGGCTCGAAAATCATCTTCGTCAATCCACGATTAGGCGAAAATGCTAAAGTAACATTCACCGATGAATTCATCAAGCAATTGTCCTACGAACCATCGACTGACAACGATTGTCAATGGGTGAAAACGTCCGACGAAACGGACAAATTCATTCGTTTGACAATAACTCATTCGATTCCCATTCGACAAATCGAATGGCAAGGCCGTGGCGATTATTTAGCGTGCGTTCTCGTTCCTCGTTCGGATCAATCTCAATCGAAATCGATTGTCATTCATCATCTCTCCAAAGGTCGTTCGCAATATCCATTCAAACAGCTCAAAGGTGCCGTACAACACGTTCGTTTCCATCCAACGAAGCCGATTTTCATCATTTCAACTCAACATTCAATTAAAATCTATCATCTCCTCAAACAACAGCTCATCAAACGGCTCTACGTCAACACTAAATGGATTTCCTCGATCGATGTTCATCCATTGGGCGATAACATTCTCTGCGGTGGTTACGATTCGAAGATCAACTGGTTCGACTTGGATTTGTCCGTGAAACCTTATGAAACCTATCGGTATCACAAACGAGCCGTTCGTTGCGTTCGTTATCACTCGAAATTGCCGTTGTTCGCGTCGACAAGCGACGATGGAACGTGTATCGTCTCGCATTGTTCGGTTTATGCAGATCTTTTGAAGAATCCGATGATTGTGCCCGTGAAAATCCTGCGTGGACATCGAATGATCGATGATCTCTCGATACTCGATTGTTTATTTCATCCGACGCAAACGTGGATATTTACATCTGGTGCTGATTCAACCATTCGATTGTTTACCAATTAACAAACGAACATAAAGATTTTTTTGTTGTTTTGAAAAGAGAAAAACAAAAGCGATATCAACATGTTTTTTTTTTCGTTTTTCTGTTGTTAACAAACAAGTTTTTGTTTTGTTTGTTTTAGATAATCGATTGATTCGTAAGTACTCAACGGTCGACACGCTTCACCGATGGTCGATTGATTAATCAACAAGAGTGTAGTGCATTGTTGTCATTTCACTGTTCATTTAAAATACAGTCAATCGTGTGATTTTATCTGTTTTTTTAATTTTACTAATGATTGAACATTATTCTATTGAAAACAAAAAGAAAGAGAGAATATTGTTCAGTTGTAATATTTCTGAGACGAATGATGACCTTTGAATTGCTTTTCTTCTTCAGGTAGTTTATGGCTAAATGTCAGTTGATGATCTTATTTTCTGTTCATTTGAGAGAGAATTGTTAGTCGACTGTAGAAATGACTCGTACTATTCATACCGTGAGGCAGAGTAACTCGAGTACAGACACAGTAGTAGTAGAAGAAGAAGAAGAAGAAACGAGAAGAAACGAGAAAAGAAAAAAAGAAACGAATGGGTATTCGTATAAAGAAAAAGAAGAAAACTGTCTGTCGTTACAGAAAAATCATGTAAGTAAAAAATAGGACGGAGAAAGAGAAAGAAGAAGAAGAGAGATGATAAGTTCAAGACTCTATCGTTCGCATCGATCTATCCTCACGAGAGAAAAAGGAAGAGTCAAGTGTGCGTGGTGGAAATGCATGGTTTTGCTTTCCGTTCTTTATCTCTGTCGCTCTCTCTCCCTCAAGGTTGGTAGTTTTCATCGTTTTTGTTCGTATTAAGAAAAAAGTCAATAAACTCATCGTATTTCTTTTCTTCTGTTTTCATCCTAGTCGAAATTAAGATACCGAATATCTGTCTGTCTGTTGAATTGATTCTTTTTCTTGACTAAAAAAGCGTGTGCATGTGTGTTTTTTTCAATTATAATATCGACTCTCTTTTTCTTTCTTGATGATATATGTTAAAGAAAACGAGTCAAATGATGACACTACTAACAGTGACTATAGCTTTTTACCATAAGCATTTAAATGTATATGTCGAGGTTAGTTACCTATTCTCTCTACCTGTGTGTTCGTCTATCTATGTCATTTGTTTAAAATCAGTCAACCATGATGTACACGAGAAAGGTGTCTCTTCTCTTCTTCTTTCCCGGTTGGTTTCCCGTGATCGTCGGTCTAGTTATTGCTGTTTTACTTCTTAGGGTTTTTGTTGTTGTTGTGTGTGTTCAACTGAAGTATCAAATCACGAGATTGAGATGAAACTATCTTCAATAGATAAATCATAATTCGTTTCGTCCCTCTCTCTCTTTAAATACGTCATTTTCATTATGCAAGCTTTGACAAATAGTAGCATGCTACCTGTTTGTTTTCTCCTCCCTATAGTATTTCTCGTTCTTTCTTTTCTTTTCTCATATGCGTTTTTACTCCGAGTTCTTCTTTTTCTCTTCTAGTGAAACGAACATACCGTGGCAGCAAAAGGTTCTACGTATTATTAACACATCACTCTTTTTCTCTTCTTTTTTTTTCTGTTCGTGTACGAGTATGTGTATATGGCATTTTTTTTCTTCTTCTGTCATCAACATTGTTTGAACTACGTTACTATTTATTCGCCTGTATGTATGTATGTGTGTGTGTGTGAGAGAGAGAGAGAGAAAGACAATTTCTTTCTTGTTTATAAATGAAAGACAGAAAAAACACTAAATGAATACATATATAAGTATGCACATAGTTTTTTTTAAACATTTATTCACAGGAAAGAAGAAAGAAAGAAAAAAAATCCTTGAGGGCCTAGGTCGAACCGATGCTGAAACACTATCTATCTATCTATCCATCTATCGGTCTGTTTACATACGAGTGATGGTGTCGGATTTCTTCATCGTTTCTCCTCCTTTCTCATAGTACAGATAGACAGATTCTTTGCAGTACACTAATAATAACGATGATGATGATGATCTTCATCAATATAATCATTGTCCTATTTTCTGCATACAATAAGTATCAAATTATATCCTTGTACTCCGTCATAGTAAGTCATGCTGTTCGATGGTTTACCTTACTCAGTCCTGTCGTTGTTGATGTGATCCCTTGAGATGTATGTACCTTCTCACTTTTTTGCTCACTGTTTGAACCTATGAAGTCTTGGACCTGGTCAACTGTGCACACTATGTCTGTCTGTCGTTTAGTCTCGTTTTTATTCTATACACCTTAGGGAGTATAGCAGCACCTCATCATCATTTCATGCTTACATGCATTGTAAATGCACACGCACTAGATATGCATCCGGAAACGAACATGTTATTAAGAAGAAAAAAAAATTCTTTCATTTTAACTCTTGATTCGCTTCCCAAATGTTCGTCATCAGCCATTCGAAGCATGACTTCTTTTAACTGAACAACAAAAAGAAAACTCTAGACTATATCCAATAATCATTGTTGTTTTATTTAGATGTCGTTTTCGAGTTGTAGCAATAAAATATATATATTCTTTCTTTCTCGCAATCTGTCTGTGTATATGTCTGCCTTTCTCCTTCTTTGTTTCATTTGATTATTCTACGCTAGTGTCAGTAGTATTGCTTCTTGCAGCTGTAAAAAAAAGAGGCTTGTTGCTGGTGAAGATGATGAGAACAGCAAAGAAGAAGAAAAAGACGAAGAATGTTTTCCATCTTTTGCTCTTTCGTGTTCGATGCTGCTGTTCTCTCGGTTCTTTACCAATGCATGAGAAAGAAACGACAAGAACGATAAAATAAGAAGAAGAAAAAAAACGAAGGAAAATAGAGGCATCTCAATGCGTTTGCGCGCGGGAACGAGCACAGTGGGCCATAGTGGAGATGTTGTTTTTTACGCATCTGTTATTGTTGTTGTTATTCTTGTTCGCCTTTCACGTGATGCAGGTCGTCGATGCTGCTTCTTTTTTTTGCTATTCGTATAGCATGCTCAAAGCATGAATGATGTCCAATACGCTCGTGCACGCACATACGCGCTCGTTCTTCGTCCTCTTTTTCTTTCCTCTTTTCCCCCCTCTACTTTTTTTCTTCTTCTTTCAGTTTGAACAGTTGTTCTTTGTAGTAGTTGGCAAACGAACACAATGAATGGAAGAAGGAAAAGATAGAAAGAGAAAGCAAAAAGAGACAGAGAGAGAGAAGGAGAAAGAAAGAGTATGCGCGTACGATCGGACGGCAGATTGAACGTAGGAGAAAGAGCCAACCCGTTATTTGTTCTTTTTTGACATTCTTCTTCCCCTCCCATGATGTACGTACGTGAACGAGATGCAGCGAACGTGTCGCATGCGAACACATTTTTGGCTTGTTTGTCGTCAACAAAGACGATCCAAGAAAAAAAATTTTATGTTTTTATTTTTTTTTCTATGTTCAATTTTAATATTCATTTCAGATCGAATTAATACTCAATGCACAGGATCATCAATACGAATGAAAAACAATGTCAAACAAGCCATATTGGCTCTTGTTATAGTTTTCAAACGAACTGCACATTAATTCGTATTTATTAATCTATCAATTTGACATTCGTCGTCTAACAATTTTGGTATTTTTTCTCGTTATTTCATTGACAGTTCTTATTGTTTGATATTCTAGTAAATAATGAAATGGAGAGTGGAACATTACCGCCGCCAACAATGCTACTACATTCGAACGAATCAATGCAACAAATTCCTTCGTCTGATTCTCCAATGAATCAATTTTCTGATATTTTCTCTGCACGACAATCCGTACAATCGAATTCGAAAAATAACAAACGAAAACTCGATGAACTTGCCGATCCATCATCGAATGAATTCGAACCATCGTCTGGTTTAAAACCACAAAAAACCGATCAAGCCGAACCCGAACGATCACTTAGTAGAACAGGAACTCCTCTATCAAATGGACCTCTTACACAACGACCTTCATCGACCCCATCGCGAAATAGCAATGATAATGGTCCGCCATTTGATTTCGATCCACCAAGTAATCATAACAATGCTAATACCGGTTGTACGACACCAAATTCATCATTACTTACACGACAAACGCCACCACCACCTTCTTTACAACAACAACAACAACAAACATTGCCTCCATTACAACCACCAGCTTCGTTTATGTCGATGTCACCACGCAATCAATATTCAGTCACCAGTGATAGTCCAT
>ERZ781399.3778-NODE-3778-length-11386-cov-4.003883_pt1 | contig 11386 bp, 15 predicted proteins | sample MGYA00511014_ERZ781399 | MGnify/ENA primary metagenome ERZ781399 (study PRJEB29847, sample SAMN06458254) | wastewater metagenome | isolation source: Wastewater bioreactor | place: South Africa: Cape Town | study: EMG produced TPA metagenomics assembly of the...
CAATGTATCAGGAACTGTTAAGAACAATTCCTCCCAATATCATCCGGCAATGTTAGGAAGATCAAATAAAAATAAAAAGTAAACTGAAAATCAAAGTCTATTCATTTCTAACACGATTTTTTTTTATCATAATAGACGAACAGTTTCACTTGAAAGGTGATCTCTACATTGCTTGTTTAATTCGACAAAAGCAAGATCGACATATCAATGGCGACGAAAGTCGTATTATCGTTCCAAGTGAAAGAATGCGAGAGCATGAACAGAATGCGGTCAATGCACATCGTCGTAAGACTCGTATGCAAATAAATAAAGAGATGATTTCACTTGATAAGTTCTAGAACAATTTCGTGCATCACAAGTCGATCCCTGTGTTATTTGTCAAGAATGTAAACGACGTTTAGCCTTTTTACCTTGTGGTCATTTAGTTACGTGCGTACCCTGTGGTCATTCATGTCAACGCTGTCCAATATGCCGTGAGCATATTGCAGCATTCATTCGAATTACAATTCTTTAATATTTTATCTCACTATTTAGTTTTGCATATAATGTATAGTATTAGCAGCATTTTATTTTTTAAAATAAAAGAATATTATTTTTTGTTCTGTTGTTTTGAATTTACTGTTCATATTGAACGATCGGATCAATCTATTAGACTATTGACGTTGTTCTCATTCTTTTTTCCGGTCCATCTCATTTGATCTCGTTTGCTTGCCAACTGTCATTATTAAATCTCTTGATAATCAAAGTACTCAATCATCGAAACTCCATGATGAGAGCGAGCGAGAAGAAGAAAAAAAACATTTCGCATTCCCAAATCTATTTAATAGACTATCGCTTTTTTTTTGTATAAACTTCTCATGATTGAACGAGTTTTTCTTTGTATAATCTTCGTTTCATTCTCGCAAACTGAAAACCATATTCCAATCGGTAAGATAAGATTTTATACAATAACTAAGAATATCTTTGTAAGGTTGGTTTATTGATGAAAAATCATCGAATGACGTTGATGAACATGCATTTGCCGATGCTCTATCATCGGCGATGAATATAACCGAAGAATCTCTTTGGCCAAAACATCAGTACACTTTTCGATCAGTTTATGAAGATGTCAGCGTAGGTACAGTTTTTTTTTGTTCGAATAAACTCTACGATTTCGCTTTCTTTTTCTTTGACAAGGATATCAATATCTATGCAAGTATTCATCGAAGTATGTGTGTGACACAATTTAACAAATAAATCGAATCAATTTCTTTCTATTTGATTAGTTTGTAATCGATTAGAATCGGGCTCGATTGGCTCGATCTCAAGTCTCGATAAACCGAAAACGTATCTTCTCGAACAATTCATGAGACGTTCGCATGTGTCAATGATTTCGTTGAATTATTTCGATTATAATAAGCAAGAACATGCATTCGTTAATAAATTCTATCATTTAACGATGAAAATCGATCTGTTACCAGTTGTCATTGCGTTTATTCAACGTTTTAAAGTTCATAAAATTTTCTATATAATCGAAGGTGATGAAGCATTCGATCGTTTTCAAACGTTAATCGTTGCTCAAGCACGAGAAAAATCTTATGATATATTCGATATGGAAGGACGGCAAATAGTTGATATTAATAATGAAACACAAACGAACTATTTATTAGAAAGTATTGAAATTGAAGATCGAGGAACAAAAGAAGAACGATTTATTGTTCTCGATTTGAAAAATGTTCAAAGTTACGACAAATTTTTAGTTCAGGTACCCAATTGATCTAAAATTCAAATTTCTATTTGATATACGTAGATTCGTCATCTGGGTATGACAACACCGCATTATCATTATATTCTAATGAGTTTAGTAAGTTGACTTTGATTCAAACGAAATCATATCGCGATTTGTTTTCTTCTAAAGGAAGGAGATCGAATCGATATGCGAGCATTTCGATATGGTGGTATGAATGTCACTTATTTTCTGCCAAAATCTTCTTATAAAATGAATCAAACAGATCTACCGTCGGTATGTTTTTTGTTTTCGAGAAATATTTCAGAAAAAGTCTTTTGTTTTTTCAGTTTGAAAAGAAAGCCTTAGCTGATACATTGTCAATGTACATGCGCGCAATCATGTCCTTAGACAACAATTTACGATCGAAAATTGTCGAGTCCGAATATCATGACGAACATTTTGATTATTTAAAAATTCAATGTCGTTCACAACGAAATCAAGATCAACACGAACCATTTGGTGAAGCGCTGTTTCATCTGATGAAAACCATGTCATTCGAAGGATATACGGGTCATATTCAATTTAATGATTATGGCGAACGAACTAATTATGCCTTGGATGTTTATCAGGTGACAATGAATCGTTTACCGAGACATGTGGGCAATTTCACATCGAACGGTTTGTTAATCAATGATTTCAATGAGTTCGAAGGACGACTCGCACATGATTTCGACAAAGAACGATTGCGGATAATTTCGACGATTCTTGTTTGTTTCTTTGTTTTTTAAATGAAAAATTTCAATGAAAATAAAATCTTATTTAGGATGAACCCTTTGCCATGTTGAATCAATCAGCTGTCGGCGATTTCAATCTAACAACGGCACCTGGTCATTATTTTACGTTCGATCAATTATCTGGTTATTGTGTTGATTTAGCTCGTTTGATTTGCGAGAAGAAACTTGGCGTTCCTTGTAAATTTCGTATTGTCAAAGATAATTCATTCGGAAATAAGCCTGCCAATGATCAGCCATGGACAGGCATGATTGGCGAATTAGTTCGACGTGAAGTCGATCTTGCCATTGCACCATTGACAATCACAAGTCAACGTGAGAGTGCTGTCGATTTTAGTAAACCGTGGATGAATCTAGGAATTAGTATTCTCATTAGTAAACCAGAAAAAACCAGACCAGGTGAGAAAAGATTTAAAATAGATCTGTAATTTTATTGTTTGCAAAGGTATTTTCTCGTTTATGACACCGTTATCAAACGAGATTTGGATGTGTGTTATATTTGCTTATATTGGTGTAACAGTTATACTGTTTCTGGTCTCACGTTTTTCACCGTATGAATGGAGTATGGAAATTGGCGAGAGAATACAATTATCGAATAAATTTTCCATTTTAAATACACTTTTCTTCGCACTGGCTGCTTTTATGCAGCAAGGTGTTGATTTTATTCCGAGGTGAATTTTGATATTGTTTATGAAACGATTTTCGAACTTATTGATTTGCTTAGATCGATATCTGGCCGATTAGTGGCTAGTGTTTGGTGGTATTTTTCCATGATCTTAGTCTCGTCTTACACAGCTAATTTAGCTGCTTTTCTAACCGTTGAACGAATGGTAACGCCTATTGAAAGTGTCGAAGATCTTGCAAGACAAACAGAAATTCGCTATGGAGTTGTACGTGGTGGATCGACACAATCATTTTTCGAAGTAATCTTACGTTTCTATTGTTGAATCTAATCGGTGTATTTTCGAAGAAATCTGATGTGAAATTATTTCAACGTATGTGGACTTATATGCAGCAGAGTGACGATGTTTATGTTTCGAATAACGAAGAAGGAATAGCTAAAGTTCGGTAAGTATTTTTTCTTGTCTATTTATTCGATTGAAATCTCTGTTTATTCGTCAGAAAATCGAAAGGAAAATATGCATTCCTCCTTGAATCAACGAAAAATGAATTCACTAACGAACGATCTCCATGTGACACGATGAGGATCGGCTCGAATCTTGACTCAAAAGGTTACGGTATTGCAACACCTGTTGGTTCTGAATTAAGGTAATTATGCGATTTCTTTTCCAACGCAGACATTCTCGAAAAATCTTGTTTTTTTTTTAGAGAAGCGATTAATATCGCAATATTAGAAATGAGTGAAGATGGAACATTGAATACTTTGAAAAAGAATTGGTGGTACGATCGATCGGAATGTTCAAGTACAACATTGAAAGTAAATACAAATGAAATAATTGAAATGTTCATTTGATTGACTTTTTCTTTCGTTGAATAGGAAGCAAAACTAAATAATGCATTGAATTTAGTCAATGTTGCTGGTTTATTCTACATTCTAATCGGTGGTTTAGCATTGGCAATATTTGTTGCTGTTTTCGAATTTCTAATCAAAGCAAATAAAGAAGCAAAACGAACTCAAGTAATTGACTATGATAAATGAACTAGACCGAATATTGAATTCGTCTTCGTTTTAGAACAATTTCGTTGAAGTTATGCGACGAAATATGCGAATGAGTATCTCGGGCATTTCACAACAAGAACCAACACCTCGTCTTCTCCTATCGAACAGTTCCGATCCTTTATTTGATAACAATAATCAACTTTAAATAAACACAATATTCATGTTGTTCCTGATTTGCTTTTCTTATTTTGATATTTCTCCAATTTCGTCTCGACACTATCACGTACAGATCGCGTTAGAATTGGTTGATAAGTTTTCCGTTGATTATTTATCGACGTATTATTTTCAATCAAACCTAATTGTCCTAGAATAACTCCTTGTTCATCATTGATTGTCAGTTGATTTTCAAGATGATTTAGCATCGATCGAATCATTGTCGCACGTATTTGAAACGAAGACCAATGTCTTTGCAAATGACCTATGGTCAAACGAAGCGAATTCTCATCACAGATCCAATCGATACCATCGAATTGACAATCGAAAAGAACGAGTGGTAATTCGGACGCTATTTGATAGTTCGGTGTGCGAGGATATTTGTCAATATCTAAGAGAGATTTAATTAAACTAATCTCTTCTTTGCCTTGACCGATGAGAAGTAAAAGAGCGGCAATACAACGAATTTGATGCCAAAGAAAACCGGATCCGTGCACCATTAATTCGCACATTTGATAACCAGAATTTTCAGTTTGATCGAATGGTTTCACGGTGATCTGATCAATTCGACGGATAAATGTCGGTTCAGAATTGGTAATATCAATTTTACAAAAACTTCGAAAATCATGTGTACCAACGAGATCATTTGCTGCTGTTTGCATTCGATTGAGATCGAGGTTCGCCCGTGGAAAATAATACCGATAGGCTCGTGACGAACAATCGAAACGAGCCGATTTACCGTCAGGCACAGGCGCCCAAGCAGTGCAACGGATTGAACTCGGAAGAACACCGTTTAACATCTGAACATAATTGAGTTCATCGATATGTGACAATGAATCGCTATTAGCTGGATGTTTCGATCGAACAGTAATCGATATGACTTGTGAAAACGCACTAACACCTCGATCGGTTCGTCCACAACGATTGTAATTCGATGTTGCTCGTTGTTCGATGAGACGTGTTTTCAAAAGAGCATCGAATAGGAAATCTTCGACTGTTTGATTCGTTGTTTCTTGAACAACAAGACCCTAAACAAATACACATTGAATTTCGTTCTCTTTCTCTCGCTCGCTCTCACATGATAATCCCAGCCGAGATAGAAAAATTTCAAGAAAATATGTCTTTTCGCATATTTGCTGAAATCGAATTGTCTCATTGATTTGTTTGTTTTGTCTTTCTCATCGGTTTTATTCAAAACATTTCTCAATTGTTCGACATGTTTTTCAAGTTGTTTACAACGTTGTACGAGTTCCTCTCGTGTCAGTTCAGTCCATTTCTCCTCATCGAATTTTCTTTTGTTAGAATTTATTTGTTTTTCATTTGACATTATCTGAAAGAAAATCGAGAGATATATCCGAAATATCACCCTCGTTTAATTCCAATCACACGCACGCACACAAATAGAATTGACGTAAACGTAAGACCAAAAAAAGAAAAAAAAAAGTGTTGGTACACACATTGCATGTTCGGATGCGAAAGAAAAGAAATTCTGTAGGTTACATATCAGTGGGAATCGAAAAAAGAGAAGAAAAAGAAATATAAATTAACAAAAGATTGGAGGTTGTTGTTTTTTCTACAAAAGATGTGTGTCCGATGACGATGACGGACCATTGGGATCGTCGGATTTCGGAGGCTGCTGTTGTTTTCGCAGATTTTCAACGTATTCAATTTGAGATATGGCTAAAACTTGTCGCATTATGGAATCTTCGTCATCATCATCGAGATCTTCAAAAAAAGAAAAAAAAACAAAATTAATTCGGATTTCAAATGATTATTTACTAGGATTAGTTGGTGCGTCACATTCATAATTAAATGGTAAAGCAAATTCACAATCTTTACGTTCATCCAGTCGCAACGGCAGCAAATTTCTCGGTGAGCTCGCTACGAAAAAAAAGACAAAAATTCTAATCAACGTAAAAAACAAATGACTTTACCATGATTACTATTTGACGTACGTTCAGATGTAGTCGCTGATGTTGACGATGAACTTGACGATGGCATCTGAACAATTTATTCAAGAAAAAAAAAGAATTTCGATCTACGAAAAACATACAGATTTATTATCTTGAGCTTCGCATAACCATTGAAGATAGGATTCTCTTGCAACTTGTTGAATTAATTCTTCTTGAGTTGCTTCCCAGTCGGTCGCAGCTATTTTATCATCCAGCATAGCACGTTCGATATGACTCTCTTCCGATTGTCGTAAAGCCGTTCGAATCAAAGATTCTTGCGCACGCTAAATTCCGAAAAACAAAACCTAACATTTTCCTTCTGAAACAAAAAAAAAACACTTACGCCAGGTTCAAGATCAGGAAATCCAAGTCCGTGACCAGCCGTTGGTCTCCACGGATCGACAACTGAATTATAATGAACACCGCAATGATAACTCAACCGTATCGGTTCATTATCAGTCTTATACATTCCGTGAACGATATTAATCGGCTCCATACTGTACTCGTAAACTTCAATCGGTCGATTGTAGATCTCCGACAGTGCAATCATTTCAATGTGATTGCCATGACAATGCTGTCGACGTTTTCGACTTATGTAATGATCGAAATCTTCGGTTATATACGAACGAAAGAAATCAGCATTTTTTACAATATAATCCATACAATTTTGTCGAACTGTTGCATGCATTTCCTCGTCGCCAAAGATTTGATCCGAAACGGCTCGAAACAAACAAGCTCCATCCTCTTGAACAGGCTTAATAACGAACCCTTTTTTTTCTTTCAACGCCCGAGCAAAACGCATTTCGAGTTCATTTAAATTATTTCGATCGTATTTCAACGTTGTTTGTTCGTATTCATCTTCACTGTTGCATTGTTCATCGTAGTTAACTGTTGTCAATGAAAGTGTTGACGGTGTTGTTGTTGTCAAATGTTCATTGTTATTCGTGTTCGAATTGAGATTATTCTCAAGAGTTAAGTTCGCCGATGGGCTCGAGCCACCGGGCGAGTTCGAATGAAGTTTCTCGCCGACTGAACCGCGACGACGTCGAGCTTGTTTAACTGTTGTTTGATGGTGATAATGAGATTTACGTTTTGAAGTTGAGATTGTTGTCGACGGTAGATTGGAGTTCGACGGTAACGAGGATGACGAAGGAAGATTGGAATCGCAAACTAAATTCGATTCATCATTGGAATTCGATTGTATTGATGGAGAATTTTCATCGTCACGTGATAAACGTGCACGTGAGATGTTCGATGATGTTTGTTGTTGCTGTTGTTGTTGATTTGTTGAATTCGAAGATAGATCTTTGGAGTTATTCGAAGATTTTTTCGAAGAAAATATCGTCATGATTTGATAAGATAAATCGAAGAAATGAAATTAAACGAACATATTCAAAGAATTCAACGAGAGAAATCTACAAGAAATATTCATAGACATCAACTGTTTATTTTCTTCGCATTCGACATCATCACATCATCATCTGAAAGCAACAATATTATATAGATAGATGATCAATACTGATCGATGATTGGTTAGTAAACAAATTCGTTTTCGATTAGATTACAAATGTTATTTCTGGAGTTTCAATCGAACAACATGTTTTTATTTTCAAGAAATTTATTTATCAATTTTGATTAGTTAATCAGATGTCGCTAGGCATCAATAGACCAAATAAAAACACCGTATACGCAACTAAATCAACAAAAAAATGTCAATTTCCGAATTGAATTCAATGAATACGGATTCGGTTGTTTCTCATAAAACAGAACAGTTTCGATTTTGTTCTGAATCAGAGGTTAATCTTCGATGATCATGGCGATGATGATAACTCTCGTTCGTTTCGTTTCGTTTCGTTTCGCTCGTTCTCCTCTTCGTTCGGTAAGATTAAACATAAAAAAGTCTAGGATGAACAGGAAATCTTCGAAAAATCGATTCTTTTTGATCGTTTTGTGTTATTTCATTAGTATTTCCTTCCTTCTCTCTTCTCATTTCTCGATGAACAGACTTCAAGATAAATATGTCTATGCAATCGACATAAAACACAAATGCGAACATAACGAGAATAAATGAGATCTCTTTATCCAACAGACATCGTTGTCGTTGATCGGACAAAAGAAAAAAGAACGAGAGAGACCGAGAGAGAGAGAGGAAAAAGAATGCAATATGTTCTTTTGTTTTATCAACGGACGCCGGTCGAAGCCAAAAGCGATCGGGGAAAAAAGAGAGAGAGAGAGAGAGAGAAAAAAACTCTTTGTGTATATATATATATATCTGCTAGATATACACTTCTCTCGTTATATTTACATATTCTTGATTATTATTGGTATTGCTGCCAATCAAGGTGGCAGCAGTCTATGAGCAGATTAAAGGCATTTATCCAATGTTAAAAAAATCTTCTCAATACTAATAAACTTGTCCTTTTATTCATCAACACTTTACTAAACCTTCATTAGTATATCAAACGAAGCATATACCCATCGTCGTGTCAATTATACTTATTATAAACTCATATATTAAAATCGAAAAAAAAAGAAGACAGTTATTATATTTCTCCTTCTTTTCTCTCTCTTTCTCTCTGTCTCTTTCTTCTTCTTCTTTATCGATTACTTCGTGTGCGAAAAAGAAAAATTCAACGACAGTTACTATTTGCTGGTAGGTGCTTCATACAATCGATTCGTTCACTCACTCTCTTGACTTTTTCTCATTCATTGTCGCGCAGTCGTTATATATCAAACGAAAGAGTTTGTACACATTCAAAAGCGAGGAAGAGAGAGAGAAATAGCCCTGAAAGAAAGTACTAAAAGTGATACTTAGGATTAGATGAGATTATACAAGTCAATTTCATTTCTTTTTTCTTTTTATTTAGAAGACCAAGATGTTCTCATTTCTGAAGAAGACGTATGTAGCAACCAAAGAAAACAATTACAAATTGTTATTACTTTTTGTTTCGTTTCTTAGAAAAACGAAAAAAACTTCGGAATTAAGTCCGAATGAAAATAAAGAAAATTATTCTTTACCTGTTACATCACCGTCTACACATGACAAAAATCTCACAGATGACAAAGTTCATCTCGATATTTCTGAACATCATTCATCCGATAAATCTTTATTAATCTATGATTTAAATGAATCAACAACTCGTGATCTTTCAACGATCACACATTCACCACAGAAGGTAAAAGATATTGTAACTATAACGCGATGCATTGCATGTCGTCGAGACGCACACATGCACATAGCTTGAGCCCGTTTTCATTTTTAATCAAAAATGATTATGATTTTGATCAATTGAGTGACAATCATCACGACATTCATTTGCTTTCGTTTTACTTGATTATTAGACGTGTCTTACACAAACGACTGCGACAACAACACCGAATCAGATTGGTAGAAGTGACCTTAATCGAATATTGACATCGGGTTATTTGAATGAAAAAGAAAATATGGGTTATATGAAAAGAGGTACTGGCGATCATATAGCTTCATCAAGCAAATCACCACAATTTCATCGACCAAGTAATTACATCTTTCATCTTCTTAATGACTCCCGCACTTTCGTACTGTACTTGTCTTCATAATCAATTAATAAGCACCATCGATTTGATCAACAGGAAAGGATGAGTGCATCGTAATGATGCAAGAGAGAGAGAGAAAGAGGGAAGAAGACCGATGAGAGTTTCTGTACGATAATTTGTTTCGACTATCAAACCTCTGTTGATATCGATTACATTGAGCAATCGTCGTCTATTGAGTAATCAGCAGGTGTATATTATCCTATTGTTCAAAAGCATCTGCTTACAATGTTAAAATGCCAGCTGTGAAAGGATTTTGTGATTTAGTATCGTGTTTTTTTGCTCTTATTCGTTCATTCATTTCCGTCGTTCGGCAAATGCATAGCAAATGGCATTGTGTGCACAGTCAAATCAATGACCTTGTCATGTCGGAGTATAGAGAACAAAAAAGCGCTCGCATTCGTACTCACGAGTCATATCGAGAATTTTCAATGGGAGATAGCTCAAAAATAGATGATGAAGAATGTAAAGAAACAATTGGAAAAAACACATTCTCAATAGCTAAAGCAGATATTAAGAACGAATAAAGAAAAAAATGAGCAAAAGAAAGAAAGAAGAGAGAGAGAGAAAAAAAATGAGAGAAGAGAAGAAAAAAAACTGGAGAGAAAGGAGAACAAGAAAAAACCAATTTTTGCTTTGTGTATGTGTATGTGTGTGTGTGCTACTATTATTAACAACGAATCGATAAGAAGACAACACGCACATACACATATAAACGAACGATAATGTTGATGGTTCACCAGCATCATCACGGACAGCAGCAGCAGCAGCAGCCACGGCAACAAGCTCACATTCCGTCCTTAAGAAAAGAAATGAGTAAGTGTTGATAATAACATTTTGTCTTCAGTATTCATCCTATTACTATCACGATAATGAATAAAACAAAAGCTAAACAATAAATGCAAAACGTATTATGTCAATCATAGAATAGCTAATTCTTTTTCATATCTCATCTACGTTTTTGCCTTATGTTTCTCATTGATTTTATGCATTCTTAGATAGTAAAGTTCAGAAGTTAATTAAATATCTGTGCACATATGTGCCCGTATTTGTTCACTTGACTAATGTTCTTAGTTTCATAGATGATGTAATGAAATCAACTTGATTACCTTATCAAAAGGTCCATGAGCTATTTCTAAGTGGTATATTGTTTGCAGGCGATCATGATACATAAAGACAACATTCTAATCAGCTCTATTTATATTTGGTTGTGCAAAGGTCAGAAGGACAAGAGTAAAATGAAAAAAAAAGCGTTGATATTTAATTCGATAAGAACGCGAACGTTTGAATTTGTCCTTCTTTTTTTGAAAATCCTTGAAAAAAGATCTCAACGATATGACGAAAAAAAAGAAGTGCGAAGAAGTTTATTCATCACCGAGAGCATTTTGTCTTCTTTTGTAAAATCTTCTTAAGAAAATAAAAATACATTACCGTTTGTTTTCTTTCAGTTGCCTTTTCTTACAATCGAACGCAGACGTTTACAATACCGAGAACTAAAAAAAGAATGAAAGCATTAGTCAAAGGTATT
>ERZ781399.3780-NODE-3780-length-11385-cov-3.928685_pt1 | contig 11385 bp, 8 predicted proteins | sample MGYA00511014_ERZ781399 | MGnify/ENA primary metagenome ERZ781399 (study PRJEB29847, sample SAMN06458254) | wastewater metagenome | isolation source: Wastewater bioreactor | place: South Africa: Cape Town | study: EMG produced TPA metagenomics assembly of the...
TATATGCCTTAGATGCAAGTACTCACCGATATTAGTTTTGATAGTTGATTGTATCGTCATATTGGAAAAGTTGGTATTGATTTCGCCTTCTGCGTTAGTTGATATTTCTGTGAGATGAATAATAGTTAAGGATGCATGATCAAGTACGTCGGCTGCGACACGTATACGAGTGCCTAGTCCAAGAACTAGTTCTTTCTCTTTTGGATAATTGCTGTACGATGATATGTCTTTGGCATTGCGAGCCTCAATCATGAATAAAGCTGAAACTGGTCCGAGAAAATGTTTTACTGCGTTCAGTGCAGATGAACATGAACTAAAGTACCACCATGTTATTTCTTTGCCAGCAACATAGTTTTTGCTAATATCCACGTTGATACCACGCCATAGATTGATTTGACAACTAGGCAGTTTATTTATTGCTGTATCAAACAATTTTATGTAGCCATTCCAGGGTACTAATACTGATCGATCTTCTTCACGTAGTACTTTATTGAGTAATCGATACAAAGAGTCTTCACCCCAGTCCATTGTATAGAGATAGATAGCGGCAGATTCTTCCTGTGTTAAACCGTGTTCAGATGGAAAATGGCATTCTTGTTTTGCAATTTGGATAAAATAATCTAAATCCCCTATTTTACCAATGAATGGATCAAGCGCTTGTCGGAGACTAACTAGTGGATGTCTACGATATGCATATACAGGCGGTAGACGTTTAGGTGTGGTATCGATATTGGTAAATCGTAACATTTTAATAAAACTTACACTGTTTTGAAAATAACTCGTACGTGATACGAAATAAGTAAAACAAAGCTATTTGCCGAAGAATGATAGAATTGATTGCTTGGTAAATCACAATGTTGTAAGGTTTTATAATCGAACACACGTCACGGTCCATTGGGTATGATGTCAGCAGTTCTATGAGTCATTTTTATTATCAATTTATGCACTTTGCACATACTTTTGAAGCAAAAATTTTTATACTTTAATTTTGATGTCAAAAATATGAAATACTTTCCATAACGGACAATTATCTGTAACTAAATGTTTTAGACCTAAACTATTTAACTGTGCTGCTCTCTACCAATTTCCTCACGATGTTCGCTAATAGAATAGCAAGAATATAGTATTGTCCACAGTAAGAACCTGTCACCACTTTGCTTTCTGATTGTCCTACAAAATTATGTGAATAAATTAAAAATTTATCTACTGTCTGAGATTTCACACAGATGTCACTACTGAGAAGTGCATATGCCTAATCCTTCGCGAAGGAAGCATTATTTTACCATTCATCGGCCAACCTAGCCTAGCATATTCGTGACTCGAAGAGTAATATACCAATCAAATATGAGTTGCCCAAGCGTTATTTGTTTAATTCATAGTGAGACATGAAATTGTTGACTGCCGAATAGTTTATGACATTGATATTAACTAAATTTCTATTTCAATTAATATTTCTTTTCTCATTTTTTGATCCTCGATTAAATCGAAATAATATGTCGCAATATAAAGCTTATTTACCTCTACATGCATTACGATCACTGGATTTAGAATCGATTTTAGGTATAGCTTTACCAAAATCGCTTGACAAAAGAAAATACGATCATCATCATAGTCGTCGTACGTTACTCTACTATTTATTATCAACGCCCGAAGAACACCGAACAAAATTAAATAATTTACTCAAAGAAAATCGTCAAACTATCGATTGGAAAAAAGCAGAAGATGATTATCGTTCTTTGAAAAATGTTGTTGAACCATATAAAATAGACAAAGGTGCAAAAAAATTATCAGATTATTGGGAATTAGAGAATAAACCTGTACGATCAGGTCCACAACGATCATTCAAATATATTTCAAAATTTCGTAAAGAAAAAGGTTTTCTACCACGAGAATTAAAAATTTATTGGAACTATGATGAAATTAAAAGCTTAAAAGAATCTGGTAAATTCAATCCCGAAACGGATACAGATACGCATGCAGCTCTCAATGAGTATCCTGTCGATCAACGTCAGAATGACGTCAAAATCGAATTTATTCATTCACCCATAGAAGAAGCAGTTTTCAAAGTTCCAGAAAATAAACAAATCATTGTTCTCGATTTTGCTGATGAACGTATGCCTGGTGGTTATTTTCTTGAAAATGCTCGAACACAAGAAGAAGTTCGTTCAAATAACTAATTGAAAATAAAAACTTTTTTGTTCTATTTCAAAGGTCATTCTTTTTAATTCCGATGGTTATCAAGCTCTATTAGATTTGAAATATCAGAAAATGGATGGTGGTTATATGTTACCTGAGTTTGGTGTGGGTTATGTCAAAAATGTGAGATTTTTCGAAAATGAATCAGCACAACCACGAATAACAGATTTAATCGTCGCTGCATGTAAGTTTCTTGCCGAGCTTTTGACTTAATTAAGTGGGTGTAATAGTTTCTTTGTTTCTCTCACTCATAACAAATGCGTTGAGTTGAACATCAAAACTAATTATAGCACTTGAAAGAAAATTTATTTTGATTGATACTCAACATGTCATTCTACGTCTTGAAAAGAGACACGTCTTCTGTTATTAAAGATGAAAGACAAACGAAAGTGTCAACGATTGTTCTACCGGAAGGAAAACGAACATTTGCATTATTTATAATTGGAAATATAATTTTTCTATATGACTCGTTTAGGTTATGATTTATCTGGCATGGGCGAAGGTTTATATAAACCACCGTCACGACAACTCAAAGAGGAATTAGAACAACGGACTCAAGAAAAATTTCGATCGATTATTGCTTCGGCTGTTGCTAATTCCAATGGTAAAGATGTATATTTATTGTTAGGACCAATTGGTACTGGTGCATTTTCGAATGATATGCGAATGATTGCAAGATTGTTTGCAAAAGTTTTAAATGAACCTCTAATGGACAGTCAAAAACCAATTAAATATGCATTTGAACAGATTTGGTTTGTATCTAATGATAAGCTTACTGTATTTCAAGAAGAATTTGTAAAAAATGACTCTATACGTTCAACACTATAATAAATAATCAAAGAGTTATACATTTATTGGACAAATACATCATTTGTCTGTTCTTATTATTTGAAATCGAAAAAAAAAGAAAACATTAAAATATATCAGTCAAACACCAAAAAGAAAAAAGAAGCAGAGAAAAGAAAATGTATTGTTCGGTGATTTATGAATTTTTCTGTCATTTTATAATTAAATGTACTCAGTTGTGTAATATTTATTGGCATCTTTCTTTAATATCACGTGCAATGGATTGAATGGTGGTGCTTTTCGTGATAAGCCTTCGACATTATTGGTTTCATGTGAAAGTAATGGTTGTTTGACATTCGATGTTCGTCGAGATTGAGATGCACTACTAGCTAATGATCCTCCGGCACCATTAGGTCCTTCGTTTTCACTCATAGTAGCATCGATTAAATGTGAATAGGCACTTTTAACAGTTTCATCGAAACGTTCGTATTTCGTGTTCAATGGTAGTAGAGTGTCTTTTTCATCTGATACCGTATCGTTGGGCACAGCAGGTGCAGATGTTGCTTGATTTTCATTGAGTGGATTTGTAACAATAGTTACTGGAGCTGGAGCTTGAGTTGGTACTGATGTTGATTGACATTTGTCATGTAGATCTGCACCATAGATTGACGGTGGATCAACGGCAGCCATCGATTTTGTAGCAGGTGGAACATCATCGCTTAAATCAGCGCCATAAATTCCACTATCAGCTGCTGTCAATACGGGTTTGAGTATTGATGGTATAGGTGATGTTACTGTTTCAGAATTTCCTGGTGTAGAATCTTTTCCTGTTGTATTTGTTTGATTAGTTGTTGTTGGTGGTGAAGGTGCTGCTGCTGCTGCTACTGGAGTAGAATTTTTAAATCGTGATGTGTTTACATCAGCAATTTGTACGGTTCGTTCAGGTATTAATTTACGTTTGACTGGTGCTGCACTAGTATTTGTTTGTTCGAGTAATGGAGCTTTATCCGATGATTTCATAGCTCCTTTTGCAATTGTATTATTCGTTGATGTTGCAGATGTGCCTGTTTTTTTTCCTGGATTGACTGTTGAAGTCGAGGCTTTCGATGATGCTGATGTAGCAGCGGAAGCGGAAGCGGAAGATCGACGTCTAAATAAAATTCAAGTTTATGAACATCTATCTGTCACAATGAATGAAAACTTCGTACCGTTTTATACAAAGAAATATGCCTACGCCGATGAGTATTGCAAGAATAAGTACAACTACACCAGCAATAATTCCAATAATAATTTCTATATAAGAAAAAGAAAATTTCAATTTCAGATAAATCATTAAAATAAGACTCACCTTTTTTATAACTACGTTTCACTAGTGTGCCATTGAATTTTGCCATATTATTATCGTCAACTACGGGTGGAACGATTGTTGTGGCTGAAATAGACGATGGTATTGTCATAGTCATAACTGACGACATCGATGAGCCTGATGAAGAATCATGTGCTATTCCATCATGATCATATTGTGAACGTGCAATCGATGGAACAACTTCGAGAATAAGAACAAAAAAACTAAATTCATTTGTTTTTCTTATTATCTACCTTTGTAACGTATTTTAAAATATCTCGGCTTTTTCGAAACAGCTGTTTGTAATGACATATATAAAGAATTCGATGATATAAGATAACGTGAATGAATCGATGGATTATTTGTTGAACCTTGAGCACCACACCATGTATGATAAGATTTCCAAATGTTTTGAGAATCTTTATTCGGCAATGTGTCATCGTATAACGAACTATTTGTAACAGAATTTAAATAACCAAAGATTTCTAAATATTCTGAACGACATTTAATTGCATCTTGTAAACGTATTTCAATGGGTGCTAATTCAATAAACATTGATGGATCGGCTTCTACAAAACAAATCAAAGTAATTGTCGAATAAATATTAATCAAATTGAAATCAAATCAACACTACCGATATTAATCGAGCATTTAAGATTGTCAGCCATCGGATGTGGATAAGCTGGTGAAACAATAAATCCATACAATGTATTACGTATTGGTTCTTTATCTGCACACATCGTGTGAACTAAGGAGAAGCAAAAAAAAACAAAGAATCATTGCTTTTTTCTTCTTCTCTTGCTTCGTCCTTCGAAAGAATTTACTTTGTGTACAAGTGTATTTAACGAAAAAATATGTTGGTGCATATTTTTTATTTGCACATTGAATATAATTTCGACTTGATACTTCGATTGAACATGTTTTCTTTCCTTCACAATTGGATGCATCAAGAAAACCTTGACAATGAACGAGATAATCGGAATGATCATCTGGTTCACACATTTCTGTTCGACGATAGACTTTACGTATTAAAACATCCGTTAATAGGGCACTTTCGTCCGGACAAGATAATTGATGTTGACCTTCTTCGGTTGCACACCAGAACTTTTCATATGTTTTTGATGAAACTAATTTTTCAAAATCAAAAGAAATATAAAAATAAGATTTCTATCGATTCTCTTGACGTTACTCAATATGTTTATTTAAAGACGCGCTATGCTTTTTCTTGGCCCATAGGGGAATGAAAATAATGATCTTATCTCAATCATTAAAAGCTGAATTATTAGATCGATAAACAGGCAAACAATCAACAAGAGTATTCGTTTGTTTTTCAAAGTTTTTTGTTCTTTTCTTTTCTTTTCTTTTCTCGTCTTAAATATTCTCATTAAGATAGTTTTGTGTCAGTCTTATCAATATTTATTTATCGTTGCTATGTCGTTGAAAATAACATGTCATCATATCGATAAATTCAAACTAAACACGACATAATGACATTGGAAAATTACTTACTGATAAAAGAAAAACATCAAACGAGATTCTTTACATTACACATATGCTAAGAAACTCGATTTCTTCTTTGTAAATATATACAAATTAACAACGAACTTTTTCGTATTCAGTTACTCGACATACCTAATTGAGAGCAATAGTACAAACTGGTAACAATTGCCAGAAGACGATCAGGCCGAAGCCATACCACCATCCTACATCGGATGTTAAATCCCTTGTGTATTCGATTGTTTTCAGTTTAAAAGAATAATGAATCGTATCATAAACATTAATAGTACAATATCTATTATACGATTAGCATCTGAAAGAAAGAAATGATGCAAACAAATAATCAAGCTATTCATAAGAGAATATATATATATATAAACGATTCCCACGAAAGAACTAGATTTTTTTGTTCGCTATCATAATACTGACACCTTACCCTATGTGTTTTCTAATATATATAAATGACACAATCAAACGTCATGTGTTCCCTTGTGTACGCATGTAGAGATAAATGGAAAAAAAGAAAGATGTAGAAAGAAGAAGAAGAAAAAAATTTGTCACATTAACTCCAAAGAGAATTAGATTTAATCTAATACCTCCTTTCATATGTGAGTAAATGATGAATAGGAAAAAAAATGAAACAGTGTCTTTCGTCGGGTTTTAGTCTTTGAGAAAAAAAGAAGCTATCGATTAGTCAACATAATCAAAATAATATATTTACATATTCTATCTATCGACACATACGATCATCGTTAGGTTTCTCTTAAAGACATTAGAATTAGAAGTTATGCATGCATATATACATTGTGTAGGAAGTACATGTCCATCTCGAATATACGTCCTTGTCTCGAAATCATTTACAGATTTCTCATCTCGCTTCGTTGTCTTCTTTTTCTTTTCTTCGCGTACTCTCAGTTTCTGCTCGTTTATTATGATAACATACTGATAGATCGATATTTGCTGTTGCCTTCCATGCTTAATGGTATACAAAGACGTGTCGATATACATATGTAGAACTTACTCCGCCTTATTCGAACTCATTCTGAAAGCAATCGTCATTTTGACAAGACGAGCTGTTTTGATTATACACTAACACTTCAACTTGAGGCGTTCTACAATCATTTTTTTCTTTTAATAATGCCTTGTAATATATCCTATTGCATCGGATTGCACATATACTCACTCATTATTTTGCAGTCTATCATAGAAAAAAAGAAGAAAAAGAAGAAGATTGCGTAAAAGAAATCTCGGAAAGATGATCGTAGAAAATGAGATCATTTTATCCTTCTCTGCTTCTTTTTTTTAATGTCTCGAGTTAACCGAACAAACAAATAAACAGGATATCGACGATGATTCAGATTGCCTGCATCTCTATGCAGACATACACATGCATAAATATATGCTAAAGCCATTCCGTATATACATACATTTATAGCTAGCGATTTGATCCTACTGTGCATATGCGAATGATAATAATAATTGACTGATGATTCTGTGAAACGATAATCAAAATAATGATGATCGCATGGTACTATTGCTACTATCTGTCGGCTTCTGTCATTCTATATTATAAATTCAAATTTGAAGAAGATCGATGTTATTCAAGAAACGTATGTGCTAGAGAGAAGCTAAGGGACGTATGGAAAGGAAACGTGTATGTTTACACATAGATATCTAAATATATTCTACATTTGTGCATCTATATCTGACTAGATGCATATGTGTGAATAAGCTCGAGTTGCTTATGTTATATGTCGTCTAATTATTTACAATGATAAAATAAATACGGTCAATGATAATCAGTGACATATATGATCCAGGTGTATATCTTCTATTCGAAGATAAGACAAGAGAAGACTTACTCATTTTACTGTTGTTAGTTAGAGTTATCTATATATAACCTTTGTCGACTATTCGAAGTTCTTTCTTTCTTTCTTTCGGAAAAACAAGTAAAAGTAGATATCTTTGAAAAATATTTTTACACTTGTCGTTTCTTGTTCGCAAATAAGTGATGGTTACATATTGTCGCGGTTGAAAATAATGTCAGCAGTGGTAGTGATGAGAGTGCCGCGCGAACGTAGAGAGACAGAGAGAGACAGAGAGGGAGAGAAAGAGAGAGAGAACAGAAGAACTGAAGGAAATAGAGGAAAAGATCCTTTCGAGCCGTGCATGCGCATTGCTTTTGTGGTATAGTGAAAAAACCTAGCAGAATAAGAAAAGCAAGAAGAAGAAGAAAGAATTTCTTCTCTCCTATATTTTTCATGCCCGGAAGAACGACGAGAGGAATGTTGGCAGAAAAGAGAGTAGAATAGAAAATCAATGTGTCGATCCTAGAGAAGAAAACCAAGCAAAAATAATATAGAAAAAAAAAGAAAGAAAAGAAATTGCTCTCATCATTCAAATATCTTTACATATAAGCCGACATTCATCGATATATTTATATAAATACAGACAGATACATACATATTTCCGTTCGACATTAGTATATAAGAAAAAAAAATATTTACGAAACTAATCTTAAACAAAATGGAGAAGAGAACATATATTTCTATATATATGATAATAGAAAAGTAGAATTTCGAAATGAGAAAGAAAATGCCAGTCATGCAAATCTATTTCTTATCCCTGATGAGAGAAACTATATTAGAAAAGATTTAGTTAAACTAAGGCGACTTAGAAAAAAAAAGAAAAAGAAAAGAAGCAAAGACACATACATACCGGCCAATTAGAGCCGAATGATACTGACATCCGTTTTTAACCTTGCTCTTGTCGGAACACCGAAGCAAAAAAAACGGAAGGATGGTACTATGTGAAAAATCGAGACCGAAAGATTGAAAGAGATGTAGCATAAAGAAAAAAAAGATGAAAGGAAGAAATAACTTGGATGTATAAATATATAGATATATAGATATATAGATATGTGTGTAGGGGTATATGCGACAAACGCCTTAGGCAAGAAAAATCCTTCTATATTATCATTATTACGATTAGCAGTTTTGAAAACTAAGATCATAAGATAGCTAGATATGAGTTCTGATACGAAAAAAAAAACATGAGAAGAAATAGAAAGTATATATCATAACATCAAGAGAAAGATGATCGATATTGTCACCATGTTATTGCCAATTGTCAAAAATTATTCTTTTTTCCTCTTCAACGACCGTGTTATTTCGTCTTAGCGAAATCTCCAGAGAGCAAAATGTTCGGTCATTCATTGATGCATACGATCTCGATATAGAAATAATCAAGAAGTAAAACTGGAAGGAGAAGAAGACGAAGATGATGATGAAGAAGAAGAGACGGAGAAAAAAAAAGAAAAGAAAAGCAGTATAATGACAGAAAATCTTTCACGTTTTGTTTTGACGTTCCCTTTGCTATTACGATATCAATAATAATAATTGACGAGTGAAAAAAAAAGCGATGGCAAGTACGTTTCATTCATTTACACGCCACATTTCAAAACACACAATAGAGGAGAAGAAAAAAGGAGAAAAAAAAATGCTTTGATTCGTCAACTAATTTCTTGTCGTTGCACAAAAATTATTGAAGAAAAACGCCAATAATTCGAAGTAGTGCAATGCAACACAATACAATGGCGGCACCGTTGACAACGACAATGAGAATCGATCAAAATTATTTTGTCGTCTTCTACCATTGCGTTGTATTTCCTTGCCTGTCTGTTTTCCTTTGTAAATGAACGCACATAACAAATGAAAGGAAAAAAGGAAAAAAAACGAGAGGCACTAAACAAGATGCTGACAACAACTTTTGTGCCTTTTCCGTTGCATAATAATAGTAATAATAATAATGATCATCAGCACGATACCGCGATTGCTTCAATAAAATAATATGTAAATTTAAGAGGACATCCTCCTACATTCGATGAATAGTGCTTGCTGCTGCTGACTAGCCACTCATTCGACTGGATTAAGTTGCACATATACATGCATACACTTTATCAATGAATGTCTTCCTTGGGCTTCAATCTTGTTAACACGCTAATTGAGAGACGGAGATGTGAGACATACTGCAATTCGAGAGGTTCATTTTGTCTTATTCTTCGCTAAAGACGAGCATGAGAGTGGAGTGAATAACGAGAAAGCGCGTCAAATAATCTATTTTAGCTTTGATTCCTATTTTTTTTATCAATACGAACATTGTCATCTGAACAGAACCTTCGCGTATTCAATGGAGAAAAAGAAGAAGAAGAAGAAAAAAAAATATGACGAACAGATACTAACTGAAAAGGGAAAAAAAAGGAGATACAAAGAATGTTGATGCTTCTCGTGACAAATTAGCGAGTGCGGTGTTGTGTGCTTCGAATGTTAGGAGATTATTGATGTGTGCATTTGCTTGTTCAGACAGACACACACGCAGACTCTTCAGTTTTGCGTGTATCGAACGTCTTACAATCTCTGTCGATTTCCATACTATTTAAGGAATGAATCGATGGACAATTCTATGTATAAATGCATGAACACATAAACACGTTTTGATTTCCCCAGTGATATAAAAATCAGTTCGTTGACATATGATAACAAAGTCAATTATCGCTTCAATTCAATGATCGATTCGTTTCGTTATTGTTCACTATTAAATCAAATATGTTAGGTCAAATTGTAATAATATGTATTTATGTTTTTGTAAAACAAAAAGACAAAGAGAACGAAAAAACATAAATCATAAAACGAAGAATGGCACGCTCAAGAAAGATGTTTGCACGATAAATAGATATTTTTGTATTTATGTGTAATGTTTTTTTACGTATGGAGCAAAGTATGATGATATAAGGAAAAGAAGACAACAATGAAAAAGCTAATTACAATAGAAAAAGAAAAGAAGCAATCATTTTGTTCTCATTTGTTCGTTGTTGGAATCAAATTAGAGGTCACGATCTTCTTTACGACCAAATTTAAGAATTAATGCGCTAAAATTAAATAAGGAAATGAAGAGAAAATGGAAAGAAGATGAATGCGTACCTAATGAATATAGCTAAATTATGAATGAAAATAGCTATTCCGGGATAGATCGGTGTTTTTTTCTCGGCAACATATACGCCAAATAATATCCAAAAACCGCCAATTAATGAGCCAAAAGCCATTAGAAATGCAATAAAAAGAGTAATACGCGCACCTAATAAAGAAAAATATCAGTTCAATGTCTGTTTTTTTTTCTATTCCAAATGAATATGGAACGTACCAACTTGACCACAGCAACCTTCAGCATAAGACTCACCACGAACTTGTGAGTTCGGTATTGAATTCACTCTATAGCGAACAAAAAAAAAAGATCAGCGAAAGATTATTATCGATTGATTTTTCAAATCTTACAAAATCAAAGCGAGTGTTCCTACGGAACCAATAATATAAAATACTCGATTGAATTCATCTTTCGTATAGTTTTGACACGTACAATCGATCATCACCCACCAGCCGATAGAAAACTAGAAAGCAAAAAAAAAATCGACAATGAACATAAGTCTACAGAAAAGCTGAGGAGCTGTTAGTTCGTACAACGATGCCAGCCAAAATCGAAGAAATCGTATTACGATTTAAACGTTC
>ERZ781399.3785-NODE-3785-length-11378-cov-3.668551_pt1 | contig 11378 bp, 15 predicted proteins | sample MGYA00511014_ERZ781399 | MGnify/ENA primary metagenome ERZ781399 (study PRJEB29847, sample SAMN06458254) | wastewater metagenome | isolation source: Wastewater bioreactor | place: South Africa: Cape Town | study: EMG produced TPA metagenomics assembly of the...
ATGTTGGTAACATGAGGGTGCAAAAATCGAAAGACGATGTCGAGATTCAATGAGATTTTCACGTAGTTTAACTGAGAAATCGTTCGAATGATCGAACTGTAGTTGAGTTAAATCGAATAAAGACTGAATAATGAAAATTTTGAGTTTCGATGGTAAAAATTGAATAGCTTGACTGCCGAATAAACATTTATAACGTTGTTTGAATTGACATTGACTCGATATTTGAGTGTTCCAATATTGCATTCCTTGAGTGATTGTTGATATGCCATTGGGATTGTCGGACTGATCGATGAACCAAGCTGAATCGAGAATCAGACGAAGATCGATTTGCGGAGAGAATTTTGGAAGAAGATCGGGCAAATTTAAAAGCAAACCAAGACCACCGGCTGAATAACCAGTGAAAAGAATTTGTTTAGCATCGGGAAAATAGTTTCGATGATGAAATATGGCATGAAAAATATTGTAACCATGCGAATGCGTTTCATTCGATGAGCCTGACCAAAGATCGGATGAACAATAAGGTGCATAGAGAATGTTGAAGTGTTTGAATGAAGAAAATATTCCTGTGGAGAATTTTTCGTGATTGAAAACGTTCGATGAAATGAAATCAGGCGAATACCGACGACGAAATTCACAGGATTGCTTCGAATAACAAAACCAACCGCCATCGAAATAGATCAACCATCGAGAATGATTGTTCGTTGCTCGACGAATGTAATAGGAAGCTATGGTTTGATCCATGCAACGAGCTTGAGGATACTCGGTTAGAGAAAAACGTTGAAATGTTGGTTTTAAAATTGAAGGAGGCGGAGGAGGATGTGATTGCTGACGATAGATGAGTGTTAGAATGATGAGACTAGGTACGGTTAAACAAAGAAATAGGATGATAATCCCGATTTCGACATGATAAAACTTCGAATAAGTCTTTTCAGATGGCGATGTCATGATGAGTGAAAGAGACGAAGACAGAAAGAAAAAAAAAACATTTTTTTTTATAGATATAAACGATAGTTTAGAGAAGGAGGGGAGGTAGCAGAACGAACTATTGACAAATCGATGAATATATATGTACATGAAGAAAAAAAAAATTTTTTTGTATTTTATTCAATCAATATTATTGTCGAATGTGTAAGATGAGGACGTCTGACTGTTAACATCTTGTCACTGTCGTTAGTCAAGAATGATGTAAGCAATAAATCGCGTGTGTCACAGCTGTTTTCACACGTGAATTCGATGACATTTTTGAATAGATTCTCTTAGAAAAAAGAGGATCATCGATTTTGTCCAAATCCGTGAGTATACTGCCAACTAATGCTTTAACAACATAATCTCCATGTTCAAACGGATAGTTCGGGCCCATACGTCTGCGAACCTGTGCCTTTTCAGTTTCATAATCATCGACGACATCGACATTTTTCATTGATGCGTCGTAATGTTGAAATAAATCAGCATATTTCGGTACGTCCGTACAAAGTAGAAACGAAACAAACGTCGTTTCTTGATTTCGTGTTTCTTTCATAACTTTTTCGAATCGAACAAAATCATCATTACCATTGTCATCTGTTGGTTCACCGTCGGTTGCTACGAAGACTAAGAGATTTTTATCACGTCCTTCTTTGGCTAGATTTGATTTGAAGATTTTTGTTAAGGTGGATACGGTTGGCGTGAAACCACAGGGAGTTCTCTCGAATATTCTATCGATCGTTCGAGCATCTTTGACTTTGAGTATTTCTGGGGAATTGAGAAAATGAACATCAACGCCGTTCGTATCGAATATGATAGCGATTTCTACAACAGTTTTGACGATTTCACGAAGTTCATCCCATCGGCTACATCGTTTTCCTTTAATCCGCGTGTCCATCGATCCGGAATCATCGATAACAACGACGATTTCGAATTTTTTTAATTTTAATAATTTATCGGCCATTGTGTTGTTTATTTTATGTTTCGAACAAATATTAGCAAGTGCTTGATCCTCTGAATTTTCGACAAATCGATGTTAATTAGAATAAAAGCGAGATTTTACTTACGCAAACTAGCTCGTGTTTGTTCCGTTATGCCGTCAGATTGACCGCTTTGTATCAATTCAGTAACTGCTTCTCCATCAGCTGTATCATTCAACGGAGATCGGTCTTCCTCGAAAGTTTGCCTTGTACTCCTTTGTATCATTATACTCGTTTGAATGTTGTAAATATCTTTTTTTATGTTTTATTGTCTAACAATATAGAAAAAGCTATAAAAAAGAGACGATTTACGATAAGAGTTTCGGCGAAGAAAAATGCAGTTCATTCATTGATCGATGGTTCGTTGAGAGCATCGATTTCAGGCACAATTGAACCGGCTAAAGCTTTAATAATATAATCACCATGCGAGAAACGATAGTCTTGTCCACTGTATCGACGAACTTTCTTTCTTTCAACGTGAAAATTATCAGTGACATCGACATGTATCATTTGACGATCCCATTCGTTTAAATACTCGACGCAAGCCGCATCGTCAGTACAGATTAAAAATGAAACATAAGTTGTTTCAGCATTTCGTATGTTTGTCATGATATTTTTGAGTTCTTCGACATTCGGATTACCGTGATCATCAGTCGGTTCTCCGTCAGTAACAACGAAAACTAATAGTTTCTTATCACGTCCTCGTTGAGCTAATGACGATTGAAAGATACTGGTAAGAAGAGGCACCATGGGAGCATATCCTCGAGGTGGATTTTCGAATGTTTGATCGATCATTTGCGGGTCTTTAACACGAAGTATCGGCTCACGATTTAAGAAATAAACATCAACACCATTTGTATCGAAGACAACGCCGATTTTTAAGATGATCTTTACGATATCACGAAGTTCGTCCCATCGGGTACGTCGTGTATCATCAATTGGAGTCAACATCGAACCGGAATCATCGCAAACTATAACAATTTCATAATTTTGCAAATGTCGAAGATGTCCCAGCATTGATTTCGATATTTCATACTGATAGGCAATATTTTGCAGTGCTGCCTCTCCTAAATGAACTTTTCAAATGACGCGTCTATTCACATAAAACTTGATTTATTACTCGCTTGAATTTTGTTTGTCATGTTTTAAAACATAAAAGAAACTAGATGAGTGAGAGAACGTTTATATACGCATAAAAGCATGACGACGATGAGTAATACATGTCGTTAACTTTTTTGTTTTCTACTTCCTACTGTCATAGTAAAAACATCGAGAAACATTTATGCATCATCGAGTTTATTCATCGAATAATTGAGAAAATAGCAACAGAAAAAAAAGAGTTTAGTCATTCCAGTTATCGATTGTTGGATCAATAGCACCGAGCAAGGCTTTGACAACATAGTCACCACGAGAAAATGGACGATTTAATCTTCCAACTCGACGAATTTTTTCTCGTTCAGTATGATAATCATCAGTTACATCGACATTTACCATTGTTCGATCCCAATTATTGAAAACTTTCACAACAACTGGATCGTCAGTACAAAGTAAAAATGAAACATACGTTCTGTCGATACGACGAGTCACATTCATGACATCTACTAACTCTTCGAGATTAGTTTCTCCATCATCATTCGTTGGCAGTCCATCGGTGGCAACGAAAACTAATAGTTTCTTATCTCGATGAACTTCTGTCGCAAGATTTGATTCGAAAATTTCCTGCAAAGTAGGCACTAATGGTGTATAACCACAAGGTAGAGTTTCGAATTCTTGTTCTACAGTTCTCGGATCTTTGACTCTAAGCATCGGCTGTCGATTTAAGAAATAAATATCAACACCATTTGAATCGAATATAACTCCGATTTTTAAGATTATCTTAACGATATCACAAAGTTCATTCCAGCGGGTACGCTGTGAATTATCAACTGGAGTCAACATCGAACCGGAATCATCGCAAACTACAACAATTTCATAATTTCGTAACTGACGAAGACGTTCAATTAAATCCTTTTCTATTTCAAATTCGTGAGCAATTCGATTAATTGCAGTGTCTATTAAAAGATAGGATAGTTATAATATATAGAATTGAAAATTAAACTCTTTTACTCATGGCGTCAATTGAAAGTGAACGTGACAATGTTCTCGGATCATCTTGTGCCGATACTCCAGTTCCTAATTGTCAAATTAGTCAGTTGAATTGGATTATTTCGTAGACTGTCTTACCTATTGATGACATGGCACTCGTATTTGTTAAAGTATCGGCATCACTCATTGTATTCGAGTTTCTGGAACGTCTCGATCTCGGACTAGATGACGCACTGGAATGGGATGACGATCTTGACATGAAATGTAACTTTTTATTAATGTATTTTATTATATATAAAGTATGCTTAAAGAAAAAAAGGCTAATGAAATGTGTAATTTTTTTCCGAATCTCCAACTTGAAGATACTTTCGTATGTGTAATACAGAAAAGAAAAAGCAATATTTATTTTCGAGCGACAGAACGAAAAAGGGAAGTAAATAGCAATGTCATAAATGAATCCACGCGTGTCGTCCTTTTTTTAGTTTATAAATGGTTTTCATTCACTCTTCGGGAGGATCATTGATTTCATCGATTTCTGAGTGAATACTTCCAATCAGTGCTTTGACAACATAATCTCCATATTCAAAACGATAATTTTCTCCCATGCGTTCTCGAACTTTAGCCTTTTCAGTTTCATAATCATCTATGACATCAACATGTCTCATTGATGCGTCATAATGTTGAAATAAATCAGCGTATCTCGGTACATCCGTACATAGTAGAAACGAAACAAACGTCGTTTCCTGATTTCGTGTTTCTTTCATAACTTTTTCGAATCGATTGAGATCTTCATTACCCTCGTAGTCAGTTGGTTCACCATCTGTTGCTACAATCACTAGTAATTTCTTGTCACGTCCTACTCTTGCTAGATCGGATTTGAAGATTTTTTTTAAAGTAGACATCATTGGTGTGTAACCGCAAAGATCTACGTCGAATATTCTATCAACCTCTTGAGGATTTTTGATTTTGAGTGTTTCTGGTGAATTGAGAAAATAAACATCAACGCCATTCGTGTCAAATATGATACCGATTTCTACAACAATTTTAACAATTTCACGAAGTTCATCCCATCGCCTACATTGTTTTCCTTCGATAGGTGTGTCCATCGATCCGGAATCATCGATAACAACGACGATTTCGAATTTATTCAATGTTAACAATTTTTGGGCCATTTCAGGATGTATTCGATACTTAGCACAAACTGCAAGAAATCCAATATCTTCTAAAAGTTGAAAAAGTATCGTCAATATAGAATATAGTCTTTTTTACTTACGAGCTCTGATTAGTGTTCTTCTCGGTATACTATCCGAGGGATTATTATTCAATAGATCCGTAGGTGGCAGACCTTCGGCTACGATAAACAGAATTCTTATTTTTTCAATTCGACTATATATCAATAGACTACCTGAACCACTCAATGACATTTCATTTGCATCAGAACTTTGCGTTGATAACTGTGATCTAGTCCGTTTCTTTTTGGGATTATTTGTTGCCATTATTTGTATTTAACTGATGTGTTTCGCTCGAATATTTTCGTGTTTAAATAGTAAAAAATTATTCTATGTAGGAATTTTTCGTGGTTTTTTCCATCGCAAAGAAAAGAATGACGTAAAACACAAACAAGCCGTTCGTACGAAATAGATTTTTTATTTACGAATTTTCTTTTTTTCAATATACTGGAAAAAGCCAAGTCATGTATGAGTCATCAGAGAACAATAGGCACAACTTGAAAGCTGATTAAAAGAAATAACAAACTTTACAACAAAAGATTTTATTTATTCATTCATTGAGACTATCGATGTCAGGATCGATGGCGCCGACTAGTGCTTTGACGATATAATCACCCTGTGAGAAAGGAAAATTCATTCCTTGACGATGACGAATTTCTTCCCGTTCACTAAGAAAATCTCGAACAACATCGACATGAATCATATTCCTATCCCATGAGTTCAAATATCGAACGGAAGCTGGATCATCGGTACATAATAAAAATGTGACATAAGTTGTTTCAATATTTCGAATTTCATTCATGAGACGTTCGAGTTCAGGTACATTAGGATTGCCTCGATCATCAGTTGGTTCACCATCTGTTGCAACAAAAACTAGTAATTTCTTATCTCGTCCAGTACGAGCCAAAGCTGAATTAAATACTTCAGTTAAAACACGAACTAATGGTGTAAAACCAGTTGGTAAACATTCGAACTCACGATCGATATCTCGTGGATTTTTAACTCTTGAAAAACCTTCTCGATTGAGAAAATAAATGTCAACACCATTCTTGTCGAAAATCACACTGATTCGAAGGATTTTCTTCACTATTGACCGAAGTTCATCCCAACGAGTATGACGTGAATGTGAGAATTCAGTTGTCATCGAACCTGAATCATCACAAACAATAACAATTTCGAAATCTTTGAGTTTTATTAGATATTTCGCCATTTTCGGCTGTATTTCCAGATCTCGACAGACTTGATCCAATTCCGGATTATCTTGAAAAGCAAAAACACAGTTCAGAGAACTTTTTTTGTCTTTTAAAATTTACCACAAATACTTTGCTGTACTATCCTATCATCAGTCAGAATGAGAGGTTGAAATTCAGCTACTGACCGGCCAGTACCTGCTAGCAAACAAACGAAAGATAAATTGTCCTGAAAACTAATAGTTCTTTTTTTCACCTGTGCTGCATGTTTCTTCCATTGTAGTTTTATTATGAATCTTGTTTTTTCTTCCTATTGAAATATTTGACGACACAATATAATTGTTTCTTTTTTCCGCGAAAGAGAACGGTCGTATATCTGTAAAATTTTATTTTCTTATATAAAAACAAAACTAATTCGATACAAATTCATTTAAAAGATCAATATCTCGAATAACACTTCCAACTAGTGCTTTGACAACATAATCTCCGTGTGAAAACGGATAATCACGTCCTTTACATTGACGAATATGCTCTTTTTCAGTTTCATAATCATCAGTAACATCGACATTTAACATTGTTTGATCTAAATTAGCAAAACATTGAACAGTTTCAGCATCATCGGTGCATAATAAAAACGAAACATAAGTCGTTCTGGCATTTCGACCGTGCGTCATCAATTGTAAAAATTCTTCAACTGTTGAATCACCATTTTCATCAGTCGGATCACCATCAGTAGCGACCAGAACTAATAACTTTTTATCACGATTTTCACGTGCTAATGCAGATTGAAAGAGTTTTCTCAGAACGGGTACTAATGGTGTATAATCAGACGGTAGTTTTCGAAAGGTTTCGTTGATTATTTCAGGATTTTTTACTTTTAAAAGTGGTTTTCGATTCAAAAAATGTATATCAACACCATTTCGATCAAATTTAACGCCAATATCGAGAACAATTTTGACAATATCACAAAGTTCATCCCATCGAGTACGCGTTGTATTATCAACCTGTTGTTTCATTGAACCTGAGTCATCACAAACAATAACAATCTCGAAATTTTCCAATTGTGTTAAATGTTCGACCATACTTATATCGATCTGATATTTTCGACAAATATCTGCAAGTGTCAAATCTTCTGCAGAAAGAAAAGACGATCTATTTTTCAACAAATTCATTTCAATTCAAAACAGTAACGTACGTTCGTTACATCGTGCTCGTGATGAAATATCCGAACCATCTGTTCGTATTAAATCAGAAACACTTTCGCCTGTATTGAAAATAAAAAGATGTTTGAACGATAGTTATTTTTTTGTACCTACCTAAAGTATCAGGTAAAGAAGCATTCATGTTAAAAGTTGTAAAATGAGTTTTTTTTTCTGAGAAAAGAAAGTTTTATTTTACTACGAGAGAAAAGTAAACTTAGCGGGCGAGACAGGGAAAAAGGAAGTGTAAGATGTTGATTTGTTTTCAAGGTTATTTTTACGAGGTTAATTGCTAATTGGAATTTGTGGTAAAGAGTTTATTGATGTGATCAGTCTGCGAGTCTGAATACTTCAATGTCAGTTGTGGTGAATTTTTTAGCACCAGTGAAGGTATTATTACCTTTTCCAGTTGTATCATTATAGGAATGAGGAAAATTATGATAACTTGAATTGTATGAATCGCTACCATTTGGTATGTGAATATCGTATCCTCCACCAAATGTAGGTCCATAACTACTAAAGAGAAATACAGCATTTCCAACCTGATCAGGTTTGATTGCATACTTTGTCGGTGGTATATTATGAGGATTTGTTAAAGTAAATAAGAATGCTGCATTATCGTTCTTATACGAACCACCACTGGATGCCCATGAAATTGATGTATATCCACCAAAAAGAAAGCCAATATTACATTGAATAATTGTTATTGTTGGTCCTTTATTGTCACAACGTGAGTGAAATGTATTTGCATCGAAACCATCACGTGATGCTTTGTATATCAATTCCCATTGTTGAGAACTTTTACCATAAAACTCATTCAGTTTCTTTTTTTGTTCAACTTCAAGTAAAGTACTACCGGAAAAGTAAACCGATATAAGCTTCTTAGTAAGACTATGTAGACGAAAGTATTCGGCTTCAATTAAAAGGCTATGGCAAAGTGTCTAATCTTTCACGAGAATACCTGGCAAGACATCTGCCCGCAAATAGGTTAAAATATGATTAAATAATTTTCCATCACGATCAATAAAAATGCTTTTATCATCCGGATCTCTTTGAAGTTCCCATTGTTCGGAAAAGAGTGCAGTAAAAAACGTATCTTTTTCTTTTATTAACGTTTCAACACTCGTTGTATATCGTTCACCACCAACATCCAATATAACTTTGCCTTTAATCGATGTTTTTGCTAATTTTGCTTGAATATCCTTCCATTCTTTTTCTTCGTTCGATACATTAGCTAATTTAGTTTCTATATCGGTGTTTATCTTTACACTTTCACTGCACAACTGTTTAACTGCTTTGATACAATCATTGCATTCAGTTAATTTTATCGTTATATCTCCACGTAAAGTGGCGAATTGTGTTTCAAGTTGATTCACCTTATTTTGTAAGTCCTTTAAATTTGCCATCGTTGTTGTATGAAGAAAAAACCTGAAAGTGTCGAGTTTAAATAAGCAACTGATAAGAAAAAGACGAGCTTTCATTGACACTTTAGATTTTATTATTATTTTAATCAATAGAAAAAAAGACAAAATAAATTAACAATATTTAATCACGCAAATTTGTTTATCATCATCATCATCACACATACCACATGGTATCCTGTATACTAGGATCAAGTTGAATTAATCTCGATTCAACATCTTGTAAACTTACAGCACCAAGATTATTGATAAAATCATCATCATCATCAAAATCACTAGAATAAACAGAATCATTTCGTTGATTTATAATGAACTGTAAAAAGAAAATACCCTCCACTAGTACTTCTTCGATCACTCTCATCTCCAGCAGCATCTCGGGATTGATATGCAGCTAAATGCGCATAGTGTACAGGTGCAGGAACGGACACAGCTTTCGTACAACGAACATCCGAATGACATAGATAATAAGTTAAAGATTGTATTTCATCTGACGAAAAGCCAATTTCATCATATAGAACATGATAGAGTATCGGTCTCGACGTGCCCTGAATAGCTGCATGACTATTTAAATAAAAATCAAATCCTTCCGGATGAACAATATCCGTATCAACGACAGTTCCCGGTTGAACGTTATTCATCGATCCTGTATGAGGATCTTGTAAGAAAAATCTTGTATTATGACGTTTCTTGACAATGATAAGTGTGATCTTCGGCAATGGATTGTTCATATAAAGTGCTGAAGAGAAAATTCCTCTTTAAACATCAAATTCTTTATAACAAACCTTTACAAGCGTTTTGTAAAGCTCGTATTTCGTTGTCTAAAACTTTTTGATAATGTCCATCGTCAACTCCTAAATAACAAAATATATTCAAGTAACAATATATACGTATTTCTATTTACCATCTCGATAGAAAACGATCTTATTCGGCAAGCAGCCATTTCGTTGTGCAAATAATTTCAAAAGATCTGTTGCCATTTGATACAAATCTTTGATAATTTCTAATGAAATCTTTCCTCGAGCTGGATATTGTTCACTGACACGAGATGCATATTGCGTACCTATGATAATAATGATGATCGATGAATCGTTTTTGGTTTTTATTCTAACATACTAGTCGAATCAACTGAACCAACGACTGCAGCTATCGATGGTTTGTCTTTTGAACATGTCGTATGTGTAACATCAGCACCGAAAAACATGAAAATATCATCGCTAGTCGATGATGAAGTCAATGCACGAGCTATAGAAACCATGCCATTGACACCACCGAGTTTGGCATTAAATTTCTGTACGAGATTTTGTAAATACTAACAAAACAAAATCAAAAGTTTGTTATTATTCAGATCAAATTACCATTTCAAGCTTTTGACTCCGAATATTTTTACTAATTGTAACAAAATCTGTACATCTGAAAGAGAGTTTGTTTTTTGTCTATTTCGAAGAAATAGAAGATTTGTTTTCATACTGCGTAACAATACCGAGTTTTTGATTGCCAAAATATTTAATTTTCTTGTAAGTTTCTTCTCCTACACCATTGAGAATTACTAAAACAACTTCACAGTTCTGTTCTTTATATTCCTGTAAACGATCATGAATCGATTGTGGATCATCGTGATCACTGTTCATTAGAGGATTCGATTGAAAGTAGATGCCATATTGACGGATAATCTATATATAAATGGAATTTTAGTGAAAGAATTTCCAAAAAACTAACCATAGTAAATTGATCGACGAATTGTTTAGCAATAGACAATTGATTTCCATTGGGTCGTTGCGATGAAATCATAAGACATGCCCAACGATTGATATTTTGAGTTTTATGAAGACGATTTCTCAGATTCCATCTTAAAAAAAACTCATTCTCAAGATAGAAACATCTTCAATTCATTGGGCTTCTCTCCTACTTCCCAATATTAATTCTTTCGACAATTTCACTTTTTCCATCTCGACTACTTCGATATTTAATCTCCGGCGGTGCAATGAATCTTGCATTGACCGTTATCATTTGTTGATCATCGATACGCATTCCAATGCCTTTCAAATATTTATCTTCGTTAAATTGACGGATTTGTAATACATCCATGATTCGTTCGTATCGTTGTGTCGGATTGACAACTGTTTTTCTCGTAACTCGAGAACGTTGATCAGTTGTCAACGGTTTTATCGAGCGTTGCCACGGTTGAATTGCACAGCATTCCATTGGCAAATAATGAGATTGAGTTTTATTCGGAGGTGTATATAATTCTAAAAACCATGTAATCAATTTCAAACATCGACACTAGTTCGTCCTTACCAACAGTTGGTAAATG
>ERZ781399.3800-NODE-3800-length-11333-cov-3.371786_pt1 | contig 11333 bp, 10 predicted proteins | sample MGYA00511014_ERZ781399 | MGnify/ENA primary metagenome ERZ781399 (study PRJEB29847, sample SAMN06458254) | wastewater metagenome | isolation source: Wastewater bioreactor | place: South Africa: Cape Town | study: EMG produced TPA metagenomics assembly of the...
AAGCCTGCGGTCGAGTACGTCCACATCTCGGAGTGGCAGGCCCCCGAGTCCGCCCAGCGCGCGGCGTCCGAGGTCGTGCCGCGCGGTGCTGGTACGCCGAGGTACGTCGAGTTCCCGAAGCTCACGCTCCACAAGCCCATCCCCGAGACGACCTTCAGCAGCAGCCGTCGTCGGTCGGCGACGTTTCGGTAGCCGTCGCGCGCGTTCGAGCAGCTCCTCGCCCGCGCCTACGAAAGACGGGCCCGTCGCAAGCTCGGCCGCAGGGCCGCAGCGAGGTGATCACGTGCCGATCGTGACCACGCCTTCACACTCGTGTCGTGGCCTCCGAGCTACTCCGGGCGAGGCCCTTGACGGGTTGTCATCCCAAAGGCGTGAAATTGCCAGAACGTCGGGTGAAACGGAGCCCTTGGGGGCGAAAACGCGCCGAGATTTGCGACGCTCCAGGGGCAGTCGAACGGCTCACCAGTTGCTATGACTGAAGAAGCCATGGGAGAGCGGCTCACGGGGTGGATCTCGTCGTTTGGTGCCGTAGCGGTCGTCGCCGCCGGTCTCCTCTCGGCCGGGTGTGGTGCGTACGAGCCCGAGCCGGAGTACCCGCAGTACCAGTACGTCGCGCCGGCTCCTCCTACGGCCGCGGAGCTCGCCGCTCAGCAGCAGGCGCGCGAGCAGGCGGTTGCCGAGTCTCGCGAGATCCTCATCGGCGCCGACGGCGACGAGTACTCCGATACGGATCCGAGCGCGCTCACCGAGTTCAAGCCTGTGCTCGAGAACCACGGCACGTGGATCGACGACGCGACGTACGGCACCGTCTGGGTCCCGTCGCGCGGGGAAGTGAGTGACGACTTCCAGCCGTACGTGACGGCGGGGCATTGGACGTACAGCGAATCGACCGACTACGTCTGGGTGTCCGACTACTCGTGGGGCTGGGCACCGTTCCACTACGGCCGCTGGGTCCACTTGCCGGGGCATGGCTGGGCGTGGATTCCCGGCCGTCGTTACGCCGGCGCGTGGGTCACCTGGCGCGTCGGCCCTGCCGGTTATGGGTACGTCGGCTGGGCGCCGGCGCCGCCGTCTTGGTACTGGTACCAGGGGGTCGCGTATGGCTGGTCCTACGGCTGGTACGACCACCATCACCATTACGTGTATTGTTCACGCACGTACGTCTACGACCGCTCGGTCTCGACGCACGTCGTCCGCGGTGCAGGTGCTAGCGAGCATCATGGCCGGACGCAGGACTACATCCCTGCGCGGCCCGCTCCCGGCGGTGGCGATCGCGTCGTGGCGAGCCCGAGCGTGAGCGGCGCGGGCGATCGCGTCGTGGCGAGCCCGAGCGTGAACGGCGGGGCGAACCGCATCCCTGCGAGCCCCGGCGTCGGCGCAAAGGGACCGCGGCCGGCCGATCTCGGACTGTCGAGCGATGCGGTCCTCGCGCCGCCCGCGTCGAATCAGGGGCTGAACCGCGCCCAGGCGTTCGCGACGCCTTCGACCGCGATCGCTGCGGGCGCGGCGCCGCCGGCTCACATGCGCTTGGCGCCGACGGTGGAGAACGCGCCGAGCTTCTCGGGCCCGAGCACCCGAGGTCCAGCGTCCCCCGCGTTCGTCGCGGTCGTTCCTGGAGGCTCGCGTGGCATCGCGTCCACGAGCCCGTCGCCGAACCTCGCGGGGAGGGTATCCCCGTCGTTCCAGCCGCCGCCCGTCGCGCAGGGCCCGCAGTCGGTGGCCCGTCCGCCGAGCTTCGGCGCGCCGCCGCCGTCGTTCCACTCGTCGGCGCCCACGGTTCGGTCGACGCCGAGCTTCAGCACGCCGCCGCCGCCGTCGTTCCGTTCGTCGGCGCCTACGGTTCGGTCGACGCCGAGCTTCCGGTCGCCGTCGCCGCCATCGTTCCGTTCGTCGGCGCCCGCGGTTCGGTCGACGCCGAGCTTCCGGTCGCCGTCGCCGCCGTCGTTCCGCTCGTCGGCGCCCGCGGTTCGGTCGACGCCGAGCTTTGGCTCGTCTCGCTCTTTCTCGCCGTCGCGGTCGGCCGCACCATCGGTTCGCAGCAGCGGTGGGCTTCGGAAAAAGTAACCTCAGGTGAACGTCATGAAGTCTTCCGCTTCGCTCCTCGTCATCGGACTGGCACTCTCTGGCCTCGGCGGCTGTGTCTACGACAACGAGCCTCCGCGGCGTCTCGCGCCGGAGCGGCAGCCGTACTCGCCTGAGCCCGGCTCGGGGGCGGGAAGCGACGGCAATGCGCCGCCGACCAAGCCGGGCAGCCCCGCGCCGATGCTCGTCGAGGTCGACACCGATCAGACGATGGAAGCCGTCGGCGGCGAGGGCGTCGGCGTCTTCATCGAGTACGCCAAGGGCGGTCACTGGCACCTCTGGTGGACGTGCGACACGGCGCAAACGCGTCAGAGCTGCGACTTCTCCGTGAGCGCTACGGCTGCGTCGGGCAACATCGAGAACCTCGATGCCTCCGAGCTCACCGGCGGGGCCGCCACGTCGCCGACCGCGTCACGCGTCGAGGCGAGCTCCAGCACGACGACCGAGGTGCACGGCATCCGCTTCGACACGAATCCGGGCGCGGTGATCACGGTCGATGCCGCGATCGGTGGCTTCAAGGACGGCGCGTTCTTGTTCTTCGTGCAAGACGGTAAGGTCAACGGCGGCTTCACCGGAAAGCTGACGAACCCGTTGCAGCTCCAGGGCAATTCGCCCTGAGCCCGTCGGCTTCGTGATGCGCGTCGCGATCGGGCTCGGCGCCAACCTCGGCGATCGACTCGCCACGCTGCGTGAGGCAGCGTCGCGGATCGGCCGCCTTGCGTCGATCGTGAGGAGGTCGCACGTCTGGGAGACCGCTCCGGTCGGAGGACCCGAGCAGCCCGACTTCTTCAATGCTGCCCTCCTCGTGGAGTGGCGCGAGACACCCATCGCGCTGCTCGATGCGCTGATGCACATCCGATCTCGGTCGTGTGCGCGACATACGGAACGGACCACGAACGATCGATCTCGACGTGCTGTGGATCGAGGGCCTCGTCATCGACGAGCCGCGCCTCGTCGTCCCGCATCCACGCCTTCACCTGCGCGCGTTCGCGCTCGCCCCGATGCTCGAGGTCGCTCCCGATGCCGTCGATCCGCGAAGCGGCGAGCGCTTCGTCGTACCCACCGATCCCGGAGTGCGCCTGCTGACCGACGAGCTGTGACGTCGCCCCCGGCGTTCGGTCGTGCCGATCGACCCGGGCGCGCGCACCGACGCCCGTACTGGGATCTCGTCTGTCGGTCCTCTCGGGCGCCTGTGAGCCCGCGCACGGACGCACGAGCTGTGACGTGACTCTTTTATGGTCGTCGCGCTCCTCCCGCCGTTCGTCGTGGCTTTCGCAGCGCTGCCGACGGATGTGCCACGGCGTGGCGCAGTGGACCTCGTTTGCGCGACGCTGTCGGAGTGCCTTCGCGGTGGTGCCGATCCCGCGCTGCCGGCGAATCGCTCGTGCGGATCGACGCATGCTTCGCTGATGCACGCACGAGGAGGCCGCGATGTTCGAGCTCAACGCTCATGATCCTGGCTCGAGCGGGAAAGCGCGTCGGACCACGAGCGCGCGGCTCCTCACGCTGGCTGGCGGTACGCTCGCGATCTTCGCCTGCACGCGCTCACCGGGCGCGTCGGTGACGTCGGTGACGTCCGGGACGTACGACGTCGAGACGGGCGCGTGCATGTGCCGCCTTCCGCAGGACGAGTTCCTCACGTGCTGCCGGAGCCGAATGGAGCTCACGTGTCGATGCAACCCGAACGGTGCGTGCTTCATGGCCCCGACGGGTCGAACCTGCGGAACGACCCCTCCGACGAAGCTGCCGTGAGCCCTCGCCGGATGAACCCGGCGTGAGATGACACCGAGCGAAGCTGCTGCGGCCCGCGCTGACCGGCGTGACCGTGCCGGACGAAGCGGGCGTGGGGCCGTGCCCGGACAGAGCGCTCACGAGAGGGGGGCGAACGAAGCTGTCACGAGCGCGTGCCGAACGAAGCTGTCACGAGCCCGTGCCGGACGAAGCTGTCGCGAGAGCGGTGGGCGAGGCCGGCGTGAGGCCGTGATGGGCGAAGCTGTCGGGTGACGAGGTCGATTCGAACCGGCGTCGGATGCCCCGCACGCTGTCTCAGTAGAGGCTCATCGAGGGACGCGCCCTCGCGAGGGCAACGGACTGTGATGGACTTGGTGATCCGGTCGGAGTCGATCCATCCCGTCTCCGCTGGAAGCGCCAAGTATCGGATCTCTCGTGAAGAGAGTGCCGTGCGAGTGAAATCCTTCGATGGCACGGGGCATGTACCTACATGTCGCCGGGAGAGAGAAATGTTCCGTAGAGCGTTCCTGCCAGCGTTGTTCGCCACCGTGGTCTCGATGGGTGTTGGTTGCGCGGCGACCGAGGAAGAGGGGGAGGACGTCGACGGCGAGCTCGAAGCGTCGCCTGACGAGATCCGTGAGGTCCTCACCGGGCCGGTCAAGAAGAACACGGACGCCGAGGTGTGGAGCGTCGAGAACGCGTGGGCGGACTCGACGACGCCGGCGGCGCGCAAGGCGGGCATCGCGTGGGGCGAGAACAGCGGCCTCACCTGGGAGCAGAAGTACCAGCAGTGGGCCGCGACCTTCGAGAAGGTCGACGCCATCCGCTGGGGCAAGACGATCCGCATCACGACCCCGTACGGCCGGACGATGGATGGTCCCGTACTCGAGTGCGCGGACGTCGCGACCTGGCTGCGTATGACGTTCGCTGCCTGGTACCACCTGCCGTTCTACATGACCGGCTACCGCAACGGTCAGCCGATCTATTACGGTCACTTCGGCGTCGTGAACCAGAACGGCGATCCGGTCTCGGGCTTCCCGCGCTTCAAGTCGCTCTATCGCGACTACGAGAAGACGTGGAACGCGGGCGCGGCATGGCCGAGCGACGCGAACCTGCGGAAGCGTCACGTCGGAACGGACGACGGCGCCGAGGGCGTGCGCATCGGCGACGACAAGACGCTCAAGGCCGGCGATGGCGCGGGCGCGTACTTCGACGAGCTGTTCCTCAACAAGCGTGCGGGCTACCTCATGATCCTGCTCGACAGCAGCTTCGGTAGCGCGAACCTCGCGGACGGCGCGAACCTCTTCCACATCAAGCCGGAGGCGACGTCGCCCGGCGACGTGCTCGTGGAGCGCTGGCAGAAGAACGGCATCGGTCACGTCCTTCCGGTCATGACGTCGGTGAAGACGCCGGGCGACAAGCTGCGCCTCACCACGGCGAGCGGATCGATGCCTCGTCGCCAGCCGTCTTGGGAGTCCGAGTCGCAGAGCGCGAACTACTTCAAGCTGCAGTACACCGGCGGCCGCGGCACCACCGCGGACGGAACCCCGTACGCGAAGCTCGGCGGCGGCATCCGTCGATGGCGTACCCCGGCGCTGCAGAACGGTCGCTGGAACAACATCGTGCCCCCGCGCGATCAGAGCATCTACATCGAGGATCGCGACCTCGAGGGGATCGCGTCGCGACCGGAGCGCTTCGAGCAGCTCCTCGCCGAGGACACCCCGGAGGCGGAGCGCGATGCCGCCCTCGCCACGATCGAAAGCGCGCGGCAGGCACTCCTCGAGCGCCCCGCGAGCTGCTCCTCGCGCACGAAGCGCGAGGGCGGGTTCGACTCGCTCTACGACGTGATGTACCGCGCGTCCGGCAAGTCGCGCGCACAGGTCGATGCGGAGTACCGCAAGCACGAAGACTACGTGTTCGCGGAGCTCGAGTACAACCAGTCGAAGACGTGCTGCTGGAACTCGACGACGCCGCAGATGGCGCAGATCGTCCTCGACTACGCCGCGAAGGAGAAGCAGCAGAACGACGCGAATGGCGTCTGCAAGCAGCCGACCCCGTTCAAGTCGTCCGGCGGCGGCAAGTACGACACCTGGAAGAACCACGCGTCGACGATCGGCCGCGCGAGCGACTGGCGCGCCTGGAGCGAAGACGAGCCCTGCACGCAGCGTGACGTCGCCGAAGACACGGTCGGCGCACGCGGTAAGGTCGAGATGTGCAGGTGAAACACGAGGCGACGGCGCTCCTTCAGGAGTAGCCGTCGCCCTCGAGACCGCGTGAGGTCACGACGATCGCGCGCACGAGCAATCGTGCGCGCGATTGTTCATTTCAACGCGGCCAAGTGCCAGAGACACCGCCCGATCAAGCGCCGCGCCGTCGCTGGCGCATGCCGTCGAGCGCGGCGAGGCCGGACCCGCGGGCGGCAATGAGGAGGAAGACGAAGCAATAGAGCGCCGAGAGCTCGCCCTCGTTCACGGTGGGGACCCAGTGCGAATTCGCGAACTGGAACTTGAAGTGGAACTGGAAGTACGCGACCGCCATGGTCCCTGCGGCGAGGAACGCGAGCGGGCGCGTGAAGAGGCCGAGCGCGATGAGGACGCCGCCGACGAGCTCGATCGCACCTCCGATCCAGAGCTGTGAGCCGAACGGCGGCCGGAATTCCGCTGCGAACAGGCCAAGGAGCTTCTGCGCGCCGTGAGTCGCGAACATGAGGCCCGCGATGATCCGCAGCGAAGCAAACGCCAGGTTTTCGAGCTTGTCGAATCGCACCAGGCGACAATAGTTCGAACATGCTCGCCCGAGGAAGCTGCGCGAGCTCGCTCGAACGGCTCACTGCGGACCAGCTAGAATGATGGCAGGGCAAGCTCTGCCATCTCGTCTCCGTTGCAGCATGCGTGGGGACGATCCCGTCGCCGCAGGCATCAACGTCCCGGGCGGCTCGGACGGGCACCGAGAGCTCGAGCGCGACCGCTAGCGCTGCGCTTGCGTCGCGCCGACATCGCTCTCGATCCCCGTCACGGCCGCGGATCAGCCGGCCACGGCGAGGCGCTGCGTGAAGAACGAGAGGATCTCGTCGCGCGCCATGATCGTGGGCTGGCCTTCTTCGTCGACGAGGTGGGCGGTGACGACGCTGTGCGGACAGCCCACCACGTGCTCGAAGAAGGGCGCGGTCTTCGGGTTTGCTGCGCTGTCGGGGAGCACGCGTGCGACGAAGCGGTCGCCGAGAGCCTCCGCATACGCGGCGAATCGCTGTGCGGTGCAGAAGCGATCGCCTTGGAAGCGATAGCCCATGACGGTGAGGTCCTCCCGCTCGAGGCGCTCGCGGACGGTCGCCAGGTCGTCGGGCGCGATCCCCATGCCCGCGGGGGCATCGAACGGGATCGACGGCTGGCACATCACCGGGGCGAGCATCGCCGGCTCGAGCATCATCGTGAGCGCGAAGTTGCCGGTGAAGCACATGCCGATCGCGCCCACGCCCGGGCCACCGCACTCTCCGTGCGCCAGCGTCGCGAGCGCGCGTAGCCAGCGCGTCACCGGGCTCGACTCGTTCGCGCCGAACGCGCGGAACTCGGCGCTGACGCATGCGCGCTGGAGGACGGCCTTGCCTTCCTCGGCTTGCGAGACGGCGCCGTCGCGGCCGAACAGCGACGGCATGAACACCGTGAAGCCTGCATCCTGCACCCAGCGGGCGAAGCGCGCGACCTGCGGGCTGATGCCGGGCATTTCGGTCATGACGATCACCGCAGGCCCGGTGCCGGCGACGTAGACCACCTTCGTGACGTCGTGGAGCGTGATCGAGCGGCGTTCGAAGTCGTCGAGCGGATCGTCCACGTTCAGGTCGCGTTTCACTGTCGTCAGCGCTCGTCTCATGTGCCCGATCATCGGGTCGATCGGACGGCGGCCGCTAGTGGCAGGAACGACGATCGTCGGTCTATTCTTGCCATGTGCCGAGGTACATCACCCAGCTCGTGTTCGACGGGGTCGCCGACGGTCCCGTCGCCGTCGCGCTCGACATCGCGGGCGCGGCGGAGCGCGTCGTCCGGGCGGGGCTCATCGCGCTGCCCGGGAGCAAGCTTCCGGCTCGCATGCGCATCGTGTCGATCGATGGCGCGCCGGTTCGAACCGCGGCGAAGCGCACGCTCCCCGTCGATGGATCGTTCGGGCTGCGCGGGCTCGGGCCGGGTGACGTGCTCGTCCTGCCGGGGCTCGGGATGCCGACGCCACCGGAGATCGCCTCCACGCTCGAGCGTCCCGACGTCGTGCGCGCCACCGAGCTGGTCGCACGCGCGGCCGAGCGAGGCGTGCTGATCGCGGCGTCTTGCTCGGCGACGTTCGTGCTCGCGGCCTCGGGCGTGCTCGACGGCCGTGAGGCGACGACGACGTGGTGGCTCGGGCGCACGTTCGCGCAGCGTTTCCCCCGCGTCACGCTGCGCACGGATCGCATGGTGATCGGGGCGGATGGCGTCTTCACCGCCGGCTCGGCGTTCGCGCACGCGGACCTGATGCTCGCGATCCTGGCGCAGACGGTGAGCCCGTCGCTCGCGCATCTCGTCGCCAGGTACCTGGTGCTCGACGAGCGGCCCTCGCAAGCACGCTACATGGTGATGGAGCACGTCCGCAGCGCGGACCCGGTCGTCCGAACGCTCGAGCGGTTCATCACCTCCAATATCCAGCGGCAGCTCACGCTCCAGGAGATGGCTCGCGCCACGGCGACGTCACCGCGCACGCTCGCCCGCAAGATCGAGAACGCGCTCGGAACTACGCCGCTGCGCTTCGCCCAGCGCCTGCGTGTCGCCCAGGCCGTGCACCTGCTCGAGAGCACGCGTCGCTCCGTCGACGAGGTCGCGGCTCGCGTCGGCTACGCCGATGCGGCGGCGTTCCGACGCGTCTTCCGTCGCGAGACCGGCGAGGCCCCGCGCGCTCGTCGAGCGCCGTCGAACGCGAACGTTCGACGGCGCTGAGCGACCTCGGTGCCGCGGCTTCGTCCCCGCACGTCGTTGCGTGCGCGACCGGGCTTGCCTCGGTGCCGCTCGGCACTATAGTAGATTCGTGTTCGTTATAACGGAACCGTCTTCCGTTCTGGAGGTCCTGCAATGAGTGAGCTTCCCCTCGTCGTCGACGGTTCGTGGCTTCAGGAGCGCCTCGGAGATCCACGGCTTCGCATCGTCGACGCGACCGTCCACCTCAAGCTGCCGGCGGGGGACGGCTATTACACGCTCGCGCCGGGGCGAGAGAGCTACGAGCGAGAGCACATCCCTGGAGCGGTATTCGCCGATCTACTCGGAGAGCTCGCCGATCTTTGCCGAGCGCATCGGCGCGCTCGGGGTCGGCGACGACAGCCTCGTCGTCGTCTACGACCAGCTCAATGTCGCACGCGGGCCCGAGTACTACCAGTTCTGGGCGCCGCGCCTGTGGTGGCATCTGCGGCTCGAGGGCTTCTCCAACGTCGCCGTGCTCGACGGCGGGCTGGGGCGGTGGAAGCGCGAGGGTAGGCCGACGACGAGCGAATCGGCCTCGTACCCGGCGGCGAAGTTCACGCCTCGGAGGCGGCAGGAGCTCCTCGCCCTCGCGGACGACGTGCAGCACGCCATCACCGACGCTCGAAAGGTCCTCGTCAACGTGCTCGATCCCGACACGTTCAGCGGCAAGAAGCAGACGTACGCGCGACGGGGACGCATTCCCAACAGCGCGCACGTGTTCTTCGGGCTCCTGATCGATCCGGAGACGGGTGGCCTGCGGTCGCCCGAGCAGGTGAAGGAGCACTTCGAGCGTGTCGGTGCCCTCGATCCGGCGAAGCGCTCGATCACCTATTGCGGCGGCGGCATCGCTGCGACCGTCGCTGCTCTCCAGCTCGCGCGTCTCGGTCGCGACGATGTGGCCGTCTACGACGGCTCGCTGACGGAGTGGGCCTCCGATCTCAAGCGGCCGCTGGAAGTGTCCCCGTAAGGCGAGCACAACCGCGAACGCGTTGACTGCGTCCATCCGCTCGAGCTTGTTCAGCGGGGCGTTCGTCTCGCAACGCAGCTCGTACGCGCTCGCGGCGAGCGCGTGCTGTCCTATGATCGCGCCGATGGCGACGCCCCTCGGAAGCGTGCTCGAGCGCGATGAGCTCACGACCGGGCCGCACGGACGATTGACCGTCGATGTCCTCGACGCCTGGCTCGCACCCGGCACCGTGCTCGAGGTCGTCGTCCCGGGCCGGCTCGCGTGCGCTCGTTGCGAGGGCGGGGGATGCGACGCGTGCGGGAAGAGCGGCGCGATCCGGCTCGCTGGTGACGAGCAAGAGCGCAGCCTCCGGATCACGCTGTCGGAGTCCGCTCGTCGAGTGCGCCTGGTCCGGCCGCTCGGAGAGGATGCCGGGCTCGATCAGCTCGTGGTCGAGTTGCGGCCTGCGGCCGTGCCCAGCGACTTCTGCCGGCGTGCCCAGGGCGAGAGCGGGAGGAGAGCAATCATTCCTCTTCTCTTCGTCCTGGGGCTCGTCTCGGCGGTGATCGCCGCGCTCGTCCTTCATCGCTGACGCCGTGTGCGTCCGTCTCGCGTGTCGCTCGATGTCATCGAGCCGTCGTGAAGTTGCGCGCTGTGCACGCCGAGCCTTACGGGTGCAGCACGAGGTGCGCCATGCGCTTTCGTGTCGAGATCCGGCGGATGCACGCGGCGAGAAGCGGCGCGATGGACACGATCGTCACCTCCGGATCCGCGATCGACGGGGCGATGCTGTCCGTGAGGTAGAGCCGCTCGACGCCCGCCTCATGGAGGCGATCCATCACTCCGGGCGTGAGGACGGCATGCGTCGCGGCGACGGAGATCTCACTCCGGCTTCCGGCGTCTCGAACAGCGCGTGCCGCCGCCGCCACCGTAGCCCCGGTGCAGAGCATGTCGTCGACCAGGATCGGACGAAGGTTGCGAACGTCACCAGCGATGCGCTCGACCGAGACGTCGGTGCGGCTCGTCCGGAACTTGTGAACGACGACCAGCGGCGATCGCAAGAGATGGGCGTACTCGCGGGCGAGGCTCACGGCGCCGAGATCGGGCGCGACGACGACGACCTCTCGCTTCGGCAGGTCCGCAGCGAGCCTGTCCACGAGCACACGTACGGCGCTCAACGAGTCCATGGGGACGTCGAGGGACGCCGCGAGAACGTCGCTGTGGGGATCCACCGTGACGAGGCGATCGAACGGTATCGTCGCGAGCATCCGGGCCGCGACGCGGACTCCGAGCGGCTTGCCAGGGCGCTCTCGAGCATCCTGCCGTGCGTAGGCGAAGTAGGGCACGATGGCGAAGATGGCGCCCGCCCCGACGCGACGGCATGCGTCTGCGATGAGGCGGAGCTCGAGCAGGGGCTGGCTGCCTCCGTGGGACGTCGGCTGGCTGATGGCGACGTCCTGGCCCTCCACCTCGGGATCGTCGATCTCGACGTGGAGCTCCCCATCGGGCGATCGCTCCGTGCGGCAGCGGCCTAGACGCAGGCCGAGCCCGCGCGCAACCGCTTCTCCCAGGACCGGATGCGCCGCGCCCGTCAGCAC
>ERZ781399.3805-NODE-3805-length-11324-cov-3.710267_pt1 | contig 11324 bp, 15 predicted proteins | sample MGYA00511014_ERZ781399 | MGnify/ENA primary metagenome ERZ781399 (study PRJEB29847, sample SAMN06458254) | wastewater metagenome | isolation source: Wastewater bioreactor | place: South Africa: Cape Town | study: EMG produced TPA metagenomics assembly of the...
AAAACAATCGCTCACATGATGAAGATACTCGTTTTCTCTATCGGCTGGAAATTTTCTTTGACAACTTGGACATTCATATTCTTTAGGTTGTTGAAATGAGTCAGCTGGAAATAAGCAATTATCGATATGTTCATACATTTCAACGTCATCACATTCAGAAGCAAAACTATGATTACACACAGGACATTGTCGTAAAGCATCGGGTGGTATTTCTGGTGAAACAGGAGTTGGGTTTATAAGAATTGGTGATATGTTCGGTGGTTTGATAGTTGGTTGTTTAGGATCAACAGTTGGTGGTTTCTGTTCGATAGTTGGTTGTTTTTCTTCAATAGTTAGTTGATTCTGTTCAATAATTGTTGGTTTAGGTGCAACTATTGGCTGTTCTTGTTCAATAGTTGGTGATTCAGGATCGATTGTTGGTATTTTGTGTTCGGTAGATGGTTGAATAATAGGTTTTGGTTCTATTGAATTGGCACTGGTAGGTGTTCGTTGGTTGATAGACAATGTGATAGTGTTCTTAGCTATTGTTTCCATTGATTCGGTTGGTGATGTGCCCGGTGAATGTTCGCTGATTATGGTCGTATCATTTGGCTCGTTTTTGGTTGGGTCTGGAAAGTTCGCCGATGGTAGTTTGTTTACATTCTTAAGTTTGTCGATAATACCTGCTAAGAAACCTTGGTCGATACGCACTGTCGGTAATTTACCAGAGGTATTTGTTGGTTGATTACTTGGAATCGCAGGTGATTGTTCGATACTTGATGATGGCGAAGCTAGAATATATTTTCAATGCTTAAAAACAAACAAAACTATTGGGTTATTTACTAGCTTGTGAAATGAGTGTCACTATTTCATTGATTTGGGTTCTTTGCGATTGCACAATTTCATGAAGTTTTTTCGCATCCTTTTCGATTTCTGTCCATTGATTGTAACCGGTAATTAAAGCTAAAGCAACGAAAAACAAGAATTATTTCCTATCGAATTTGTTTTCCTTGTCATACATGAAGCTGGTATTGAATTGTAAATCGAATAACTTTTCATTTGATCTTCGTAATTGGAAGTATCATTCGTCACCGTAAATAACATTTTGTTTAATCGAGCAACTTCGATTCGTAATTCTTCAAGTTTTTCTTTTTCTTGAACGAATCTTTGATCATGTAAAACGCCGATATCATCTCGAATTCGATCGAGTGCAGTTAATTTTTGTTGATTTGTCGAATATGCCGGTCGAATAAGATCGAGTAAACGAACAACTAATCCTTTATCACAATCTAATTGTGTATTTGATTCTTTTTTAAGATCTCGAACATAATTTACAAGGACCTCTTCGATTTTTTTTGCATTTTCTAATGGATCATGATGAACAAAGATATAATCGCTTGGATCACTCGAACTATAATGGTTAAAGTTATTGGCTGCTCCTGGTTGTGGTACTTGTCTAAATACGCAAAAACCCATGACTTTTGTTTATTTTTCCAACAAAAAAAAACAACATACGAATTAGTTAAACTGTCCTCATTTATCGATGGGTTGATGATCGTGATATCAGAATCATCCTGAAACAAGAAAAACAAAATTAGTCGCTTGTTTTTTTCTCAGTCTGATGCAATACATCATGTTGGGCAGAATGTGAATTAATTACGTTCATGTTTTTATTTTATTTATAACAAGAAGCGACGACTATTTTTTTTTATCTAAAAATGTGAATGCAGAAAAAAAACGACACCTTTATTTATCCGTTTATTTGCTTCAAATGAATGATGAAAATAAAGTCTCAAAGAAAGCTACACGTAACGTCAATGAGTCATCTTATTCTCCGTTGGTTGAAACTACTATTAATCATATTCTCGAACGAATGGGAAATAACCAGATAATTCAGAAAAGAAGGTTTCTTCCGTTCGTTCTTTATTTACTTGTCTCATAGTTTCTAATTCATGTTAAACGATAAGCAAAATTCTTAGCCTTTTGATATTATCTTTCTCGAAAGACGACTCAAGAATTTCTATCTATTCGTTTTGTTTATTAACAACAAAAAAAATAGATAAATGCTATGCAATGATAAAAAGAGAAAAAAGACGAAAGAAACTGACACGTAGAGAGTGAAGATAGAAACGAGATACAAAACTCGAGTAAAACACAAAAGAAAAGTAAATGGACGAATTCGATGTATTCAATACAACAAATGAGCAGGACGATGATAATAATGAAGAAAATTCATCTAATAATATTCAATCAACGGATCTTGCTTGGACACTGGATGATGTAAATAATAGAAGCAAACGAAGTTTTTTTTTGTTTTGCTTTACAATCTATTCGTTGTAGAATTTAGCAGATATATCGGCACCAACACAATCGAATATTCTGTTCGATGATGATGATACTTTCCCAGTAACATCTTCGAATGATAATCAATTCGTAGACCAATCACAACCATTTTCTATGCCAACTGATAATCGAATTTTAAACAATGATTTCGAAAGACGATCATCAGGTTTTCAAATTTATATAGTTTTGTTTTTATCTTATCTGTTCATATTCTTTCGATTCTTGTTAAGATAATAGTTTATCGTCGAATTCAATGCCGAAATTTTCTTCATCATCGAATAATTTATCAGCATTAGAAGAATTCAATCAACGTCGTCAACAAGAAATAGCCGAATTCGATGTACTTGAAAAGCAGAAAATCGAAGAATTACGTCAACAAGGTAAACGAGATTTAGAACGTTGGTATGAAGATCGTCGTCTTCAAATGGAACAAAAACGACAGGCAATGAAAAGCGAACAAGATTCATCACTCAATGAAGCATTGAAAAAAAGCGATAAGCAATCATGTGATTGGGGCAAAGTGATTCGATTTCTTGATTTTTCTCAAGGCACACAATTGACCAAACAAAAACGAGATTTAAATCGTATGAGAGCCGTTATTGTTCAAGCAAAACGCGATAGAGATAATTTAACATCACAAAATGGAAATGAATAATTTTATTTTTTACTCTTTTTTTTTGAATTTCGTAACATCTATACAAAAAAATGATTAATTTAAAAAAAACGACGTTAGTGGTGTTTGTGTCTTTTATAATTAAATAAATGATATGTTTTAGTTTTCGTTTGAGTGTGTTGATGATCGAAGATTAGTTAAGATTTTGATAACGAATGAAAATGTTGAATAGCCGAAACGAATTCCGATCGGTTGGCTAAGATTTTCAAAAGATCAGGAAACGACGGTCGATTATGAGCTTCGAATGCCCAACAACGACGCATTACATCATAAACTGAACTCGAACAACCAGATGGACGTTGGAGTCGACCGCCTGATGCAATATAATTATAAATCTTAAAGAAAAAACAAAAACGAACAAATTCATTCATATCGATCAGTCAATCGAACTTCTTCATTCGGCATATTTTCATATGGATATTGTCCGAACGTATAAATTTCCCACATAGTTATTCCAAATGACCAAACATCACTTTTACTTGTAAATTTATAGTGCATCAATGATTCTGGTGCGTACCTGAAATATACCGATTACAGTCAATTTCGACTATCAATAACATTATTTAATCGTTTACCAAGCTATTGGTATAGGTGTATCACTTTGTTGAACATAATAATCATTTGAATCCACACTACGTGATAAACCAAAATCAGAGATTTTAATCTAAATTCAATAGTTTTTTTTCTTCTTCTAAAAATTGCCCTCAAGTTTTGTGTCATTTACTCGAGAATGTGATTGCATGAGAATATTTCTTGCTGCTAAATCTCGATGTACAAAACGTTTTCTTTCCATATAGGCCATTCCGTGAATAATTTGTGTTATCCAAAGACTAAATAGTGATCGAATCGCGTTACCACTATGTTTTTTAAGATAATCTATTAACGAGCCCATTGATAGTAATTCTTGAACCTGAATGAAAATAGAATTATTTGTTATTAGCAAAAAACAAAATGCGAAGGTTTAGTAAACATTTCGAACCAATAACCAAAAATCTTAAAATAATAGAAAAACAGAGCGTTTTAATTAAGCAAAGAAATTGAGAGAAAAAAAACGATCGATATAATCGAAAGATGATTTCAATACCATTAATGTACTGTGTAACTTTCTCGATTGTGAAACACCATAGAGACGAACGATACATGGATGAGAAAGTTCTTTCATAACGAATGCTTCTTTTTTCATGTCTTCTTTCGAACGTGCATCCATCGAAACTTTTAAAGCTTTGATTGCAACCGGTACCTAATCATTCGTAGATTATAATTGTGAAATTAACTATTCGACGAGACTTACCACTTTACCATGTTCATCACGATATTCACCTGAATAAACTTTGCCAAAATTACCTTCACCTAATAATTTGCCGAAGGTTAATTGTTCTTCTCGAATAATCACAACTCTTTTGTCAACTAATGGATTAACTAATCTTTGTTCTAGAGAAAAAATTAGTTGAGAAAATGATTTTATGAAAAAGAATTTGCAAACCTATTGTTGAAACCATATTTTGTTTATTATGTACAGTTTGTGAACGACCTTTATTATGAAATGGATTGACATCTAATTTAAAAAAAAAAGCAAAATCGTTTAAAAAATCGAATCAATCGAAATTACTAACTCGATCCATGGTCGAAACTCGAACTATTCGATGACAATAATTTCACAGTTTTCGCAGTTTTCATGAGAAGTTGTTGACTTGCCGATGGTGACGAATCACTTACTAATGCTGCTTTTGCCATGTCTAAAGTATTCTCATCGAAAATCGTTTAGTAGATTTTAGTTGTCATTGAATGATTCACACCTGGACTCAATGGTTTAACAACGCTTTTATATATTTTCATGAAATAATCGATAGCATGTTCGAGACTATCGTGATAATGAAGACGATCTTCGAAATAGTACGAATTTGGATTCTATAGAAAAGTCATTTGCATGGTTAAAAAGTTAAATTATGTTACGAACTTTTTTATGAAGTTTAACATGAACAAGACTATCTTGCCAAATGATTGATATAGCATAGTCATCTTGAACGGATGAACTTTGTCGAACAAAAAAGTAACCATCATGCTTTCGAAAATGATTTAAGATCGCACGCATTTGCTAATCAATAAAACAAAACTAAGATTAATAATCAATAGTTTCAATTACATTATTCGTTAGTGAACCATGATAATAACTCGAACGTCGAGACGAAGCTGCACGAGATCGAATAGAAGCTTAAAGAGAACAAACACAAGAAAAAGAACATTGTTTCGTTCTGTAGAACATTGTCTTACCGAGTTTTTCGGCACATTCATTACCATTACGTTTAATCGCTAAATCATAAGGTGTTTCACCGTCGTCAGTCAATGGTCGTAACGTTGAATCATGTGCTATTAAAGTCTATTTAGAACAAAAAAGAATGTTTTCATTCCGTACAATTGATTTTTTTTTCTGTTACTGTAATTGTTTCGACATTATTACAAGCTGCAGCACAATGAATAGGCGCATATAGATTAAATGGATTTCGTGTATCAACATCCGCTTGACCACGGCTAACAAGTAGATCAACGATTGTCGGACAATTTCCTAATGCTGCTTGCTAAAGAAAAAAACAAAACTTATGCATGTCGATTTTTCGAAAAATCAATCTACGTGAAGAGATGTCCAGCCGAGTTTATTAACAAACTTCCAACTTGCACCGGCTTGTAACAATTCTTTAACAGCATCTTCTCGTCCGAAGAAACATGCTTCATGTAATGGTGTATTTCCTAGAAATTTTTCAACATGAAATAGAACAAGACAAGATGTTCGCGTGTAAACCTTCTTCATTTTTAGCATGAATATCTGGACAATTAGGATCATTGAGTAATACAGCGATGACATCACGTTGTCCTTCGGTAGCTGCCTGATGAAGAACAGTCTTGGGACCACGTCGTTGAGCAAATGCAGGCAACGAATGACCTCGTAATGGAATTGACAATGCACAACGTAAATGGCGAACGCCTTCGCCTTGATAATATTCTAACAGTTCATCCAAAGCTAAAGAAAATCAATCTTAAAAATTCAATTGTACATTTTTGCAGTTTTCTCACAATAAAATATCGAATCGGTTTTCTCATCGAGAAATGTTCCATTGCCAGCATGATGTGCTCGATAGTGATAACATTGTCCATCCTTAATCAACGAAAGAACGAATTTATTTTCATCACGTGCTGATTGTCGAAGCATATAGATTCCATTTTTTTGTTTGTCTACGAAAGGATTTTTTTAATTTTACAGTAAAATCAAAAAGGAAAACTCTTTACAAGCATAAGTATCATTGAGTAGTTTTTCACTGGCATCACGATCGCATGCTTTGAAAAAACAATGTATTTGACTACTTTCTCGTGATAATGAACTATTCGAATCTTGATCGGATCGGCTTGTTGAACGATTAAATCTCTCTGAAAAGAAATTTTCAATGCAATGAAAAAAAAACTAACTCAACAGTTCATTTCGATGTACCTTTTTGTGAATGATCAGTTGAGCTTGATTTTGCTGCCATAAAAATCAAACAAATAGATTATGTAAATATAAATTTTTTTTAATCTACAAATATCGAGAAGTAATACTAAAAGCAACAAATATGATTGTTTATCATTCGTTTTTGCATACGCACATGAATATGATGTATAAAACATGACCCGTATGACAGCGTATACAAATAGGCACATAGCAAAAATGATGAGTAAAAGATGAGTACGAAGCAAAAAACATAGAACGATTGGCCTTGCATTCAATTATACACCTGTCATTGGTAGATGTCATACATTTATTGTCAAATATGTTTTTTATTTTAATGAGAAGAAAAAATGAGTTTCTGAGGATGATTCCATACAAATAAGTTATCGAAATTATTTTCGAAAAACCAAATAGTGATTTCAATATATTTTTCAAGTACAATACGTATATGTATTGACATAAATACAAACAGGAAAAACAGGTCGAAGACATATTTCAATCCCTGGTAATAATTTTTTATTGTCTGAGATAGAGACATGTAATTGCTCTTCAAGGATGAATTTCTATGTGAAAAGTGTTTTTTCTCGTTCTTTCGTCAGAATATACGGAAAATCTGTTTCTGTTCTTGATGAGATTTAGAGTGCGATGTACCCAACAGACAAGATTTCATCGACCGTTAGGAAAATGTCGAACAGAATACAAACAAACTAATTGAGATGCGTGTATAAATAAAAAAACTTTCCGGACATAATTAGAATTTGTTTGTACTTTGATAATATCTTTTTCTGCGTCATAAAAACAGGTTAAATTCATGTTCGATCTATTAATCAGCCGTTGTCAGAAAAAAACAAGCATACTTTGATTTTTATATCATGATTCGGTTTCTATATACACTTGATAAACATCATCTACTCACAAACAATGAAAATGACCGTTGTATATATCGATGCATTCAATGACACGATCTTTTGAAGAAGAAAAAAATCTTCTCTGTAATATCATGATTATCTTCATCAATAACGATGAAATCGAGGAGAAAACAAGACAGAAGAAGAAATCTTCGGCGTATAGTATTTCCAGAGAACAGAAGCGTTATTAAAAACTGCTGTAACTTAAGATAGAACGAAGCAGACAGAAAAAATGGAAGAATTTTGTTTTGTATTTTTCTCTTTCCTATCTTGATTTTTCTGTTCTATATGTCCTTAAATATTTCTATATTCTTTTCCGTCTATCCAGCGTCTAGTCATCTGGTAAGAGAAGTTACTTGACGAAGAATAATTCATCGTATAAAAGAGAGAACGAGAGAGAGAAGAAGAAGAAAAAAAACGAACGACAAAAACTTGCTTTTTGTCGATCTTTTGTGAACATTTATACGCATATATAAAAAAAATACTCACGAAGAGAAGGAAAGCAGAAGAAAAAAAGAACGAATTTAGTTAGTGTTGTTGTGGATGATTTTTTACTACTCAACTGAATGCCCGGCATGTTATTATTTACGGATCAAGACGAGTCGAATAATCTTGGTACTTCATCGACTTTAACTGTTCAAAACGAAGCAGAAGACGAAGAACAACAACAACAACATAATTATCGATCTTTAATTCCCTCAACAGAAATAAATGTAGAAAACTTTTCTGAATAAATTTTCGTTATTTGCTTTTCCTATTAGTCATTTTTAGCACTTCTCAGACGTATTTGTATATCTTATCGTCGAATTTTATTAAATAAGATTCGCGTTATTTCTACGGTAATATTTATGTCAATGTTAAATATCACAGCACGGATAACGTGTTTTATTCGACAACGAACATCGTCGTCTTCATCATCATCATCATCATCAGCTTCTTCTCCAATCACTTCGACATCACATCGAATACTTGAAGTAAGTGTGTGACTGTTTTGTCAATAGAAACAAAAATCTCGAAATGTAAAAAATATGTCAGATGCACTTCTTCAAGGCAAATTAATTTTCTTTCTTTCTTTCCATCATGACAAATCAAGCAGGACGTATTTGAACTTTAGCTTTTTCATGCGTCAGAGAAATAAACATCCAAAAATATAACTACAAAACTTTTACTGTATACTCTCTATGCAGACAACGATAATATGACCTCTCCTTCTAAATATAAGTGATGATTGACTGTACTGTCCTTTGTTGACGTAATATATTTTTTTTTGTATCTGATATTTCGCCTGAATATGTGAATGCATTAACATCAGAATATGCATCTATAATCGATTATCGTTATCACCTTTCTCTCGAATGTATTTCTACGTGAATGTTATCGATTAAACATTTGATATTGTCGGTTCATTTTTGTTAATTAATGACGACGAAAAGTAAAATTTTGTTCTTTTTCTCTTTTTCTTTCTTTCATCAAATAAAATCAGATGATCATGACAAACAGATAGATGGTTATTATATACTTGAATGCACATTAGACGTTTTATATAAAGTAAAACGAAAGAGAGAGAGAGACAGATGTCCGCGTGCAGTACGACTAAAATCGATATTTGATGGTATATATCCAAAATTCAGCAAGAAAAATACATAAAATAAGTCCAGGTAATATGCTCTTTTTTGAGTAAATATAATCAATATGTTGTTATTGAATCATCTGCAAATAGAGAACGGGAGAGAGAGAGAAAAATAACAACAACAAAAACTCGTTAGGTTTGATTGATGCATATAGGTATGAATACAAAGTAAAATATCAAAATGAAATAGAATCGATCGATGGTGTGATCAACAATCTTTAATAATGAAGTAGAATAAGAGAAAGATTCTCGAAATAATATTGACATGTCTTATTTTTTAATTTTATACGTATTCTCTTTTCGAATAGAGATTGCTTTATTTTGACCTTAGTCAATTCATCACACATCATTAACTAAGCAAAATGATATTTCGATTTTAATCATAGAAAAAAGAAATCAGTTTTCATGAAAAATAATCGGATCATATTATCATTCGGTCGATGCATGGAGATATCATATTATGTGATGATTACCTTGAGCTTCGAAGACCGGGTGTTGTCTTTTTTTCTCCTCTACTTACGAAATTTATATGGGCCATGCATGTTTCTTTTCCTTGTTTATTATTCGTATTATCAAGAGAATATGGCGAGCACGCTGTTGATCATACAACGCCTGCATGATCTGTTGTATTGAGACTACTCGGCGAACCGCTATAAATATTTTTTGCTTTCCTTTTTCTTTTTCTTTAGAAAAGAAAATAACGGCACAGCTGTTCGAACCTTTTATTAGAAAAAAATTTTTCCCGTTCTTTTCTTTTGTAAACGTGTCATCATCACCGACATAATAGACATATATATATATATATGCGCATCTAGATAGCTAGCTAGTTGTGTGATTATCATTTGTGGTAGATATAATTCTTCTCTTTCGTTTTCTTATATTATGTTAAGCAAAGTATTGTGTTGAGTGCACGTTTGCTTGTTAATATTGATATGACGAACAAAGTCTACTTGTAATAAATAACACATATTTTTTTCTTTTTTTCTTCTGTTGATTTGCTCTTTTTTTCAGTGTACCGAATGAAGTTATAAAAAGAGAGAGAGAGAGAAAAAAAATAGGAGGAGGAGAAGAAGAAGAAGAAAAAGTAAAGCAATTTTTCTAGATGCAATTTTCGTTGTCGACATCAAGTATATAAAATTTTCGAAACAGTAAACAAATAATATTATAACTAAGTGCATTCTCTCCCTCGCTGACTCTCTCTCTATCTTTCTCTCTCTCTCTCTTCTCTCTCTCTCTATGTTCTACGGTGGTCATATATAAGCATGGATGATAGTCTCGATTTCGTTCACAGCCACACACACTACGCACGCACACACCTGCTGGACACACATTTCGGTCGTGTGTGTGTGTGTGTGTGTGTGTGTGTGTGTGAACAGTTATTATTAAATTCCGATTTTATTTAAGTATTTGTTATTCTTTGTTTCTTTCTTTTAGGTAAATAGACAACGTCACAGGTTAAACTGCTAGCAGGAACACTCTGTTCGACATTTTTTTTATATTCCGTAGAAGAAAGAGAATAGAATGCATTAGGTAGTAATATCAGCAGTCTGTATGTCGATCAGCAGCTTTCGAGAGAATTTGTCCTCAATATTCCTTGCCTTTTTACTAATAGCGGCTGATAATAACAATGACGACAGTAGTTCTATTCCTCAGTATGTATATATATATATATAGATATATGTATGATACAGCGTAATATGTTATATTCTGTTGTCTGAGAGATAAATACCACGCGTAAAACACGCGTTCGCTTCATGATATCGGGATGAACAAAAAAATCTTTTGAGTATATGAGGGAAAAGATAATTAGATACACACTCATCAGATGAACTATTGACCGATACGAAGTCATAAAGAATCGGTTAGGTTTGTCTGTGAATATCCAACCATTCTTCGTTTTCGAAATAAAGAAAGAAGAAAAAAAAAGAAGTTAAAGCCTTGATAAGGATCTTCCCAGTAAAATAACATGCGTCGATCACGCGTTGCCCATTCGTTCTTTCTTCAGCGTACACTCACTGTCTGGCTCGTTTTATTTTGACATAAATACATAAACATAGATGAGTATTTACCTACACCTTGGATAACGCAGTCATAACAATATTCATAATAGGTTGCTGCTGTTTTTTTATCTCTTCTATCTAATGAATAATAAAGAAAGCAGATTCGTAAGACAAATGAAAAATAGATTAGTTGTTTTATGATTTTAAATTTCTTGTTTGTTATGTTTTTCAGAAAGATTTGTTTGATTAATCCACATCTCTTCTATTTCTTGATAACACGTCAATTCTCAAATCACTTCATTTGCCATTCATC
>ERZ781399.3810-NODE-3810-length-11315-cov-3.736590_pt1 | contig 11315 bp, 12 predicted proteins | sample MGYA00511014_ERZ781399 | MGnify/ENA primary metagenome ERZ781399 (study PRJEB29847, sample SAMN06458254) | wastewater metagenome | isolation source: Wastewater bioreactor | place: South Africa: Cape Town | study: EMG produced TPA metagenomics assembly of the...
GCGAACATTGTCAAACATTTGGCGATTCATTACGTAAAGAAAATCTTACTTCGTTAATTATCGAAGGCAGAACATTGAAATACGCACTATCACCTGTTTGTCGGCAAGATTTTCTCGATCTAGCTATTTCTTGTAAAACAGTTATCTGTTGTCGGTAAGCGAAACCAAAGATTTTGACATTCGACCATTTTTTTTTTGGTCAATTGTTTAGCGTGAGTCCGAAGCAGAAAGCTGAAGTCGTTGAATTGGTCAAACATTCAACTGATGAAATAACATTAGCGATTGGTGACGGTGCGAATGATATTGGAATGATTCAGACAGCTCATGTCGGTGTTGGAATAATGGGACGTGAAGGTGTGCAAGCAGCATGTGCATCCGATTATACAATTGGACAATTTCGATTTCTAACGAAATTATTATTTGTGCACGGTGTTTGGAATTATCGTCGTTTGTGCAAAGTTTTACTTTATTCGTTCTATAAGAATATTTGTCTTTATGTTATGGAAGTGAGTGATGTCGAATCGATTGAAATCATGAGATCGTTTGGTGTTTTTCTTTCTTTTCTCTAGCTTTGGTTTGCATTTCATAATGGTTTTTCGGGACAAATCTTGTTTGAACGGTGGACAATTGCAATCTATAATGTTTTGTTCACTGCTGCACCGCCCATGGCATTAGGCCTACTAGATCGATGCTGTAGTGCCGAGACAATGATGAGATTTCCTGCGATTTATAAAATGTCACAAAATCGCTCTGATTTTAATATCAAAGTATATACAAATGATATTTCTGCATTCGTATGTTTGTTTATTTTGTGTGTTTGACAGGTGTTTTGGACTTGGTGTCTAAATGCTGTTTATCATTCGATTATTTTATATTTCATGTCATATGCCATGCTTCGACATGGTATGTTCAAGAGAATTTGCTTTCCTAGCTTCGTATTTGTCCTTCGATATCGATTAGATCGTGTTTTTCTTTTCGGAGATATTTTTATTCAATGAGACATGTATTTAGATATTGCTCATCCTAGTGGACTTGTTTTTGGTAGTCATGTATTTCTTGGCAATTGTGTTTACACTGTAAATTGAGTTTTTTTGAATTGATCTAACGATTGAGTTCTTGAATACTAATGCTTTCTTTATGCACGAGTTTCTCTTTTATTTCTAACCATTTGCTTGTTTGTAGACGTTGCATACAGCAACGGACAAATCGGTGATTATCTTCTACTAGGCAACATGATTTACACGGTATGTTTTGCTTATTAATGTTTGACTGATTGTGCACGGACACATAAAAAAACAGTTTGAAAAAGAACTTCTCGATTAATATTTGTGTATTTCAGTATGTTATCTTCGTCGTTTGTCTCAAAGCTGGACTTGAAAGTGATTCATGGACACGGGTAAATATTCTTTGTTCGATTGAGCGACAATCTTGAAATTCAATTATCTAGCTTACACATGTATCAATATGGGGAAGTATTGCGTCATGGTTTGTGTTTTTTATTATCTACAGTAATATTTGGCCAACAATTCCATTTGCATCTGAAATGCGTGGAATGGTAACTATTGATTTGATTGAAAAATGATTGTCGTTCAATTATTTTTTTTCTTTCTAACAAGGCAAAATATGTTTTCTCAAGTATGTATTTTTGGTTGGGCTTGATCCTAATTCCCGTCACGGCATTATTGACTGATTTCATATATAATTGGTAAAATCAAAAGTCAAATAAATCGTAAATCTACGTTTGAATTTTAGTCTCCAAAGAACATTATATAAAACGTTGATGCAAGAAGTTCAAGAGAAAGAAGTTGCCAATCAAGATCCGTATGATTTAGTTATGTCAAGACAAACGTCGACTGTCGCACGTGTTGCCGAACGATTAGCCTTACTTAAAAGTGTCTTTATTCGTACTCGAACACCGAAAATGACAGGAATTATTCCTGGACCGTACCATGGTTTCGCTTTCTCACAAGAAGAAGACGGTGTCGTACCTCAAGATCAATTAATTCGAACCTATGATACCAACATTCAAAAACCACCAGGAATTTAAATTATATATATATCTTAAGAAATTCCAAAGAACCTAGTCATTAATTTAAATGTAATGCTCGCTCTATTCTATATACGTATATAAATATATAAATGCAAGTTCTTCTTTTTTTTCGATGGTGAACAAATATTTATTTACTATCTCAACTATATTGATCTGTTTATTTGCTTTATTTCATTGAGTTTTACTGAATTTTTCTTCTTTCGATACTTTATTCCATTTGTTGTAATGTTGTTTGGTTCTTCTTCGTTTTTCTTCACGTCATTTCATTAGTATCGGATGGCACTCTTGGGATTGAATATTAAAATATAAAAAAAAACGCAGGTGAATAGAAAGTTTTTCATTCTGATTACGTTCTTGTTGAAAGGTTAATACAACAATTGACTTTGACATTTCGAAAGCAAACTTATTTCATATGTAAATCGAATAGAATTCAGCTGTTCATAAATGTGAATCGTATTTATAATAATAATAAATAAAAAAAAAAGAACGAGAAAGAAAGGGCGAAAAGACAATGAAAAGCGTAACATCTAATTTGCAGTTTTGATCAAATACGATGAAAACGAAAAATACAATCCTGAATTTGTTCATTTAGCCATTTACGATTTGTTTGAGATTCGTGTTCAATGAGAAAAATTAGAAATTTCGAATAAAAAACACACACACACACACACACATTTGTTTTTATTTTGTATACGAATGTTGACGGACGGAAGACTTGTATTTTGACAAGTTTAAATAAAGAAAAAGATCCTTGATAATGTAAATTGATCATGTTATTTCACTTTCACTGGCTGTTCGTCGTGATAAAACTAATGAAAGTATAACGAGACAGACAAGATTTGTCATTTGTAAACGAATCACGCATCCTGCACAGCTACGACTGTCGCCTAAAAAGAAATTGAACGGGATACCTGTCAGATTAGTCGTTTTTTTTTAATCTGATGAAAAAGAAAAGAAAAGAAAAGAGAAAGAAAGAAAGATTTAATTTGCTTATAATATCAACCTATCAATAGAATTAAACATTCATTTGCATAATTCCGATACAGAGACTTTAATTCGTTCGTTTTTCTTTCTCTCTCTCTCTCGTAAACTACTGCGTTCAAGCTTTTCATATCGATGAAAACTTAAATCAATTTCTTTTTTTTCAAGTGTAAATTGAATTGAACTTACGAACGATGAGTTCGACTGCATGTTGATTGCCTGTTGTATGATCAACACACGTATAGACTCCGCTGTCATTAAAATTGAGAGGTTTTATTTGTAAATAATGTTGATGTTGATCAGGTGAATAAGCTGTATAACGTTGAGTTATTGTTCGGCCACTCTGCCAAATAACACGAGTTGTCCGTGATGAACGAGTTTGAAAATACCAATCTAATTGAAGATGTGTCACAGGATTACTCGTTGTACAATTGAGAACAGCATAGTAATCGTCGACAGACGTCGAAACAATGACGGATGGCGAACCGGGTGGTGTATTACTGTCGAATGAAGAACGTAGTCGACGATAACGACGAAACAGATCCTCTTCAATACACACTGAAAATATAGACAAAAGAGAATAACTAATTATCATTTATTTATTTATTAGACAACACCTGAATCAACTCAGATATTTAATTAACTAGTTGACAACTTATCTCGTTTTTTTCGAAAAAGGTCATATTATTAGATACATACGTTCTCTACATATGTGAGAAATAAATAACGAACAGACGAAAGAAAGTAAGTAACAATAATAGAAGAAGAAGCCTGTAGTTCGACTTAGACACTAGGTAACGATAAAAAAAATTTTCAAAGACTAATTAACAAAGAATGAAGACTGATAATGTGCGAAATGAAAGATATTCAAATATGTATTCATTTGGTATCTTATGAAGCTCTAGACTATTGTTCAAACTAGTTGCGCCCTATAGCAGAACAGATACATCGAACAATCAATGAAAATATGCTCTTTACTGATTGTTTGTTTGTATACGTCGGAAGAAACTAATGAATATCGAAAAAACAAAGACGAATAACTTACAAAGTCCAAGTAATTGGAATAGAATAAGTTTGATGAGTAATAATAATTTATAAGAACCAAGCATAATTTGGATGGTTAATATTACGTTCTTTCGGCCAGCAGGATATTGAAGGACCTGGTCTTTCTCTTCTTTTTATGCTAAGAAATCAACACCACATGACGATAATTGTGATAGCAGTCGCCGTAGTCGTGGTGATAATGATAATAATATTAGTGATTGCTTAGATTGATCGAGAAATGACGTCGTAGAACATCTAGATATACAGATAAAGAAAGGCTAGAAAATATTTTGTCATGCACTAATATCTCTATCGTATATTCGTCTTCTTTCTGTTTTCTTTCTCTTTTTCTCAGACAATAAGAAACGAGGATAAATGCTAAGATGATGAGTACACGCCTATATATAGAAGACAGAGGCCGGTTTGATTAGAACGAGTGCCTCCTTCGAGACAATACGCGCATCCCATCAGACACTATCTTTCTTCTCCTTTGCTTCTGTTACCAACTATTCACTCATTTTCTTTGTATACAACAACTCTCTCGGTTACTCTTCTGTGCTTTCTCTCTCTCTCCCTCTGCCTCTTTTTTTCTTTCTCTCGTTTTTTCTCTCTCTCTCTCATCGATTATTCGTTCGCTCGTACTAAGATCTATTTCGAAGCTAATTTGCCGTAACTGATTTCTGATGTTTTTGCCATAAAGATCATGACTTAACATTAAATCATATAAATTTCAAACAGTTATCGGAGAAACTGTTATCACATATCGTTCTTTCGTATACTTATTCATTCACTTACATCTTGTCCTTGTCATTCTCTTAGACCACCTGTTGATGATTAGCATCTCTTCAGGTAATCTTTTTCGTTTCTAGTCCGATTATACGCTCGTCAAGGAAGAAATCGATTGACGATTTTTTTTTTCATTAATCGAACAATTTATTTTATGACTTTCGTTCAGCTTTCTTTCTTACAAGTGTTCAATGGTCGGTTGAATGAATCTTTCACAATCTGCTTAAATTAAATATTTGTTCTCTTCACCTGCAATATGACGGAAAAAAGAAAGATACGCTATACTGATCAAGCACTTCAACTATTTCATCTACTTGCCGTAACTAGATGCACTTCATTAGAAGATATTCCATGGAAAAACCTTGACGGTGTGTGTCTTCTTTTTTCTTCATAACCGACGATTACAAGTCATAATTACTATTACTGCTCCTATACAAACAAGAAGAACCGCTTATCTACACACATTGCAACAAAAAAAAGAGAAAATGCGCCTTTTTATTCTCTCCCTCTCCCTCTCTCTCTGTGTTCCTTTCTTTATACTGGCAGCAACAGCAGCAGCAGTAGTAGTATGCATTTGCTTAGTCGTCGAACCACTTAATTAGCAAATGTAAAGGACTTCCGTTTTTGTTTTGAGTAGAGCGAGAATCAAGCACGCTTATTATTCTAGAACAAGAAACACAGTGAAGCGCAATAAAAAAAGGAACAGCAACAGTCATGGTTAAAGAATGAATGGATGTTCATAAGTAGAAAAAGAAAGAGAGCAAACGAGAGAAGGGGAGAGAATCAAAGAGGTAAAAGAAATCATGTTTATATGTATGTATATGTGTGTGTGTGTGTGTGACTTTTTGGTCATGCTATTGCTGCCCACCGGGGAAAAACGTGCTATGCTGACGGATGGCATAGAATACAATTCACCAGAAAATTCATTATAAGTTTCTTGCAATAACTGTTTTCTATTCATAGCTTCGTTCTCACAGATTACGTGTATAACTTTCGAGGTCTCTGTAGATTTCAAGAATGCGAGAATACACGAGCTTACATGTTTACAACTCGACATGGAGTATATATATCCATCGATAAAAAATGTGCCAATTGACATCATCAATCATTACTTATAAAAAAAAACGAGAAGAAGACTATGATGCATTATATTTTTGTGTATATTTCTACCATTTAGAAAGAAAACGAAGAGAAAGAAAAGTAATAGATCAGAAAACTGACAGTTTGCTCTCATTAGCTGTTAGCTGAATTGACAAGACAATATAAAATAATCGGATTACTCCTCATTTAGCTAATTGGTTTACAAGACACACAGAAAGATCTATGCTTAAATAAAGTTTGAGAATATGCAAAAATAATTCGTCGATTTATTCTGCTCAATTGCATTCACTATGAATTTATCGAATACGACAAACGTTGCACTGACTTTTTTTTTGCATTACCTATATTGATTCAGTTCTCTCTCTATCTTTTTACACTTGAATAATAACAAAGTACCGTTATTTGACTGACTAGAAGGATAACAGCAGTCAAAGAATGACGATAATGATGACTGCTCTAACGGCGTCAATGGAATGTGTGCAACATTGAACACGCAAGCAAGCGAACAGTGAGGAAATGCGGTAAGAGAGAAACGGAAAGAAATCGGCTAACAGACAACTTACACACATACACATACATAAGAAGAATAAATCTTCTTTCATTCTTCTTTTTTTTCTCTCTCTCTCTCTCTTTCTTATTTTCTATTTACCTAATAATCTATTCTTTTTATGTTCAAAGAAAAATAACATTTTTTTCCTTAATATCCGTTATTTTAGTCATGAATAATTACCTTGATCGCTAGTTTATTTTACAAATTAGTATGAACAATTCTTGACAGTATCGATTAATCTTTCGAAATCTAATTTCTTTCGTTTTGGATCGATGAGGTGTCATTGACATATTTTTCTCACTATTATTAATGTTGCGTGCTATGTGTGTATAGACAATGATGATGAGTTTTTCTTTTGCTACTATTATCATTGCCAGTAAAAGCTTTCGGTACTTACGCTTCTGATGATTTGAAAAAGAAGAAGTGAGAGCCAACGACTGAAAGTGATAATGAAGCATGAGTCTATCGAGAACATAATGGAGCAAATCATGAGTTATTCGGCATTTTTTTTCCTTTTCAACCATTAAGCGTCGATTGAGTCGTCGTCGTCGTCTTAACTATATAAAAAAAAGAGAAGAATGATCAGATAATGTATTTGAATTTGATGCTTTTGTATTGATAGTCAATTATAATAAAAAAAAGGAGTGAACGACAAGTGCTTCTCTAAGGGTACATCTTATCGTTAGTTGCTTGATCAATAGCTTTTATAACTGATCTATTCTCGCAGATAATAAAGTGCTCTATAGTTCGATGGAGATTCTCATAAAGGAAAAGAAATGATTCAATTGCAAAACAAACTTACAGTCATTCCCAAAATGACTATAAAAACAGAAAGATTACAAATGAAAACTTGATTTTCGAGGAAAATTTCATTGAACCATTAGTTCGATTAGAAAACAAATCATGTGATATCGTCTTCTCTTTCGATTAGCATTAATCTTTGTCTAATTATCTGCAATCTATCCCATTATTCTCTATAGAATATAAACAATTCATCGGTCGATAATTAGTTAGAAAGACGAAGGAAAAACACGAATTTCAATCTATTTATTTATTTCAAATCATGATAATGATGTATTGAGTTAACAGGAACTCGTATTGTTTTGATCACAAGAGTTGAATACTAACAACGTCAGGTAAAGTATCACTTATCACACTCGTTATTCATATGTTCGAGCAAAAGAAAAAGAACTTGTAAAACATTCTTTGTTTCCTGCGTTGAAAGAATGTAATATAAAGATAAACTAAAAAATGCAAATAATTTACATGAATCTTGTTTGATTAGAAAATAATCGTCAGAAATAGGACACTAGCAATGAAAACTAATGATACACAACTAATTAACAATTTCATTTTGTCTGTCATTGGAGGTAAATTCCATTTCGAAGATAATTGTTCGGCGAGATTTATTCGTGTATTTTTAGTTGGTTCGATTGCCGTACGATCATTATTATCGATGTTTGTTATCGAAAGATTTTCATTTGAGAATATGTTTGATGTTACACTTGTATCTGTATCATAAAAACTAGTTAAATTTTGTTGTCGATTAAATGAAATCGTTTGTTCATGTGAACTGTCGAATGTGTCTGTTACACTTAAATCAGTTAAATCAATTTTGACTGTTTGTTTTGTATTACTACATGTCAAAGGTGTTAATGGCGTTGTATTACTAATTGTCAATGACAATGGTGTAAGGTCGTCTGATTGTGTTGGAAATTTCTGTCGACTATTCAACGAATAGATAAATAGAGAGGAATGTTCGGATGATGATGGTAGTTGTTGATCGAGAGAGAGAATCGTTGCTGTTCGATTAGCATTTTGATTGTTTCGTGCGATCGTTTTCTGTCGAAAATGTTCGGATTCGTTGTCGTCATCGGTCGTATTCAACGGAGATTTGGACGGTCGACATCGTTGATGTGATATACGAAATCGTCTCGAACGCTGGATATCCTTCATCGGATCGATAGTTGATTATGAAAAAAAAGTTTATTAATAAGGGAGGTAGACATGAACAGATTCCGAGACAATCAAATGAAAGATAATTACACTTGAATATTTTTTTTAATGAACGCGCGAATAAGACAGAAAAAAAAGTAAATTCTTATCGATATTTAACTCGATCGACAGCATCCCAAATTCGAAGAAAACCATAAGTAATCGTGATCGGAATAAATAAAATAACGAACCATGCAAATGTATTCACTTGACTGGGCTTAAATGTTACTAAAAAATCATTCAATTGTTTATGTAGAACATCTTTCGATCCGTTATTATCGATAACATAACGTGCACGTCGACATTTTTCGCTTAACTTCATTTGCGAATTGATACGTTGTAAAGCTTGTTGATCATCTTCGATTTGATCACGTTGTTTTAAACGTGCTAATTGCGTATTTTCATCGCAAGATACGACTAATGTTTGTTTTACAAATCGATCTAAACCAACTTCGAATAATAACGGAACATCCCAAACAATTAACGGTTGACATTGATAGAAGTAATGAATTATTTGTTTGAGAGCTTCACGACGAATATAACCGTGCGTACATCGATTGAGTTGTCGACGCATTTGCTCATTATTAAATATGACTTCACCTAAACGTTTTCGATTAATCGATTGACTATTGTTTTCAAGAATATTTAGATGACCGAAATGTTTTAAAATCTGATGATAAGCAGGTTTGCCTGGTTCGACAACAAGTCGAGCAAGTTGATCGGCATCAACAATCGGAATATGTCGTGACCGAAAATATTCACTAGCTGAACTTTTACCCGTGGCTATGCCACCAGTTAAACCGAGAATTAACATGCTAAAATAGAATAATCATTAGATTTCGAATTCGTTTTGATTTATTTAAGAAAGAGAAAATTTTTTTAAAAATGCTTGTTTTTTTTGTTGAAACGCTGGTAATTGTGGAAAAGCACAGATCTGAACGCACTCACACACACACACACTCATTATTGTCAAAAAAAACGAATAAAATCTGATTAACAAATCTATTCTTCGCCAGCAAAGCCTTTCTTTTCGGCTGTTTTAATATCAACTTGGAGTTCATTTCGAGTATTATCTTCCAATGCTCGAATATCTTGCATGGTTAAACCATACCATTCGTCCATCCAACAGAAAAGTTGACGATGAAAATTTCTAAATAACCGTTCTTCTTGCGTCATAATCAAATTCTCCACTCGAGTTTGAATGCCGAACCATTTAAATCTTTCTCGTACTAATTTATAACAACACCTGACAGAAAAAAACATTATCCAAAAGATGCTTTTCATTCTTCTTCTTCACTTACATATACGGTTGACAGTTTTTCTGCCATGGCTCATTGTGGTTAAGTGGTCCACGGCCCGTTTTTTGCGATTGAAATTTTTCGGGATCATCTTCACTTTTGTAATCATGTCGATTAACTGGATCAGCAATATTAATATAAACAATATGACGTTTTTTCAAATCATCACCAGTTAATTGATGAACATTTTCCGATTCACCACGATCGGGTAAATGTAATGATGCAATATCAATAATCATACTGTCTTTCATGTATGGATTAGTTAGAACTGTTTTACAGTACGGATAAGCATTCCATGCTTCTTCGTGCAAAGATAAATTCGAATCTTTAATAACTAAACGAACCCAACTCGGCACTCGAGAGCCTAGGTGATAGATTTTCTTTGTGTACTGTCCGGAATTATATTTGCCAAGAAATGCTTCGGACGCTGACTTTGAAAACGGTTCATTGGCGAGAATTTCAACACCTTCGCCACCACCAGTATTTTGTTTCGAGACTCTAGCCGTTGCGTACAATTGAGCTATTTGATATTCTTCGACTGTCATCGGGAGAATAATTCGAAATTCGGTAATACGCATTTTAAAATGTTGTTGTTGGAAATTTTCAAAATCAAAAACAAATCTACAAGAAATAACACAAAAAAAGATTTATATGCTACTCTATCAATCTTCATTTTTTTCTCATTTCCTTTTCTGTTTTACCGCATAAATATATTGACTTTTCATTTACGTCATATTCATCGACACGTCGTAGCAACAAATCTGTCCTTACGTGCATATATGCAAACATACATGTATATAATGGAGTAACCAGTATGTGAAGTCAAAGAACATAAAATACTCGTCCGCGCTTATTCATATTTTACTTTATATTACCATAGACATGCGTTGTTTCATCTATTTGTTTTTTCTCTCTCTCTCTCTTTCATTTTTCTCTCTCGCTTTTTCATTTTTTCTCTTTCTCTATCGTTGTCTGCATTCTTATTTATACACGAAAAGAAAAAGAAAAAAATCTCTCAACCATCACCCAATAACTACAAATAAGAGACATAAAAATCGTTTTTCAATGAATTTATATATTATATATATTTTTCTTTTTTTTTGTTTGTTTTTATTAAATATAAGCCCAAGAAAATAACACTGTTCTGCTACTACTGTTCTTGTTATTGTTGCTGTTATTCGTAGTAACAATGTTTGTATTCTTGTATATTAGATGATGTTTGGGGGGGAAAAACAACGAATTTTGTCGATTTTATTGTTGTTTCGTTATTTGTTAAATCACCAGTTGGTTGCAACAGCGGTGTTGCTTGCATTGGCTGCGTTCCATTCGTTGGACTCAGCACCTGTGCCAGCACCCCAACCATCAGCTGCCGATGCGCCCCAATTTGGTTGATTACCAGCGAAGCTTTCTGATGCTGGCATCATTGATGGGCCATCATCGTAGTAGTTCGCTTCAGCAGCTTGATCTGCACCACGAGTTTTACCACTGAAACCGGTTTGATCTTCTTTTT
>ERZ781399.3812-NODE-3812-length-11313-cov-5.148161_pt1 | contig 11313 bp, 10 predicted proteins | sample MGYA00511014_ERZ781399 | MGnify/ENA primary metagenome ERZ781399 (study PRJEB29847, sample SAMN06458254) | wastewater metagenome | isolation source: Wastewater bioreactor | place: South Africa: Cape Town | study: EMG produced TPA metagenomics assembly of the...
TCTCAAGAAACCTTTCGTCTCATCAAATACATTGGTCAATAAAGAAAATCTTAATATTGTTATTACTAAAAAAAACTCACCGTAGGATTTTCTTGATGATTTTGATTGAATTGAATTCGTTATTGTTTGAAACGCATAGACCAATCGAACATGTTCAGCTTTTTATTTTTATTTTATCAAACCTTCAAAATGTTTCTTTGTCGTTTTTTTTGTTGATTAGCTTTTGTGATTGAATTGTCATTGTCAACAACGTTTAATGCTCATAAAAGTTTTTCGATAAAATAAAACAAGAATCTACACGCAAATTGTCTTCTATACTTCTATCCATTCACATTGTTTAGTAACAAAAAAAAACAAAATCAAATTAATGAATTCATTCATACGAATTCTTCCGTTAAAAACAAGATAATGCAATGTAAACGTCTCACTTCATTAATTTTTCTTTTTGATGTCTAATTATAATGAACAATATTTCTACAATAAACTTCCGTTGTAGTTCTTTTTTTCTTCCTATTAGATGATCTCCAACTGTCTTCTACGTATTCTGTAAATCAAATCCTATAATTATATTCGTGACATTGAAGATCATTGAGAAGAAAATAAGAGAATGATGAGTACAACAAAAGATGAACTATTTGTTGATGAGAAATATGTGATTCATCGTATAAAATTTATCGTATTTTTAATATTTCAAATTCCATCAATAATAATTTCAATATTTTTATTCGTTTATTTGTCAACGCATCGTCATGTAATCAGTATTCGTCCGAATCAAGGTTTATTCATATTGCTTTTAATTAATTTTTGTCAATTAACTATTGATATGTCGATGGTCATTCATTTTAATCGATTTGGTTATGTGAATCCATCGAGTCCAATTTATTGTACTTGGTGGACTTTCTTCGAATTTAGTTTGATTGTTCAAAGTGAAATGTTGATGTCAGTGATTTCAATTCAACGACATATCTTTGTATTTCAACCGAATTTGTTCAATAGTCGTTTGTATCGTTATTTGTATCATCATATTCCATTATTCGTTTTTGTTGTTTATCCAATTGTATTTTATTTGATATCGATTATTTTCTATCCATGTGATGGAACTCAATGGGATTATCAAGCGAATGTTTGTGGTCTTGCCGATTGTTATTTAGTTTACGATAAAATCTTAGCAACACTCGATTGGTCACTTAATAATGGTTTACCAATAATCGTTATAAGTTTAGCAAATGTAACACTTATATATCGAGTCATTCGAAGGAAACGTCGTATCAATGGAAATATTCCATGGAGAAAACAAAGACGTATGACAATTCAATTGTTAAGTATTTCATGTCTTTACTTTTTTGGATGGCTTCCAAGTTTAACAATTGGTCTTATTCAACAATTATATTCTTCAACTTTTCTCAGTGATTTTCAAGTAACTTATGCGTTTGATCTGATGTATTTTATTTGTCTTCTTTTACCATGGATTTATTTTCGATTGTATCCTCAATTTAATCAATGGTTCATTCAAATTCTATTCAAACGATTTACAAATACGAATACTGTTCGACCAATCAATGTTACATTCCTTCAGTCTCATTTGCATTAGCAAAAACATTCGAGCAGGACTTTTTTCTTCTTCTTCTTGTGAATAAATATTGTCGATATTTATTTAACCTTATTCATTTACTTGGCCTACATGAATGAATCATCCTTTTACATCGAATAAATAAGTGAATATCGAGTCTGTCAATGAAAACATTTTTATATTCGATTCTGTGTATTTTATAGGTTGTAAAATGATGTTGAATAGACACGTCGCGATTTGTATAACTTTCATATTTTGTTCGTTGATTTTCGAAGGAATCGATGGAAATAGTCAAACATCCTGTTTGATGCCTCCAAAATTCAAAAATTATTTTGATTTTAATTGGGAATCAAGAAATAATGAATGGAAAAACACGAAAAGTCAAACGGATTATTTTGTTTTCAGTCTTTCGTGGTAAGAAAAGGATTTTTTGATTTACATACAAAGAAACGTTCCACTTTGAATAAATAAATAAAAGGTCTCCAGCATATTGTTCATCACTTCCGAATGTTGTTCGTGAAAAAGAATTTCAATGTTCACGAAACGATGCATTCGATCTTGTTGTTCACGGTCTTTGGCCACAAAAATCAGGTGTTTCATCCGTTCGTGATCATCCAAGAAATTGTCGAAACGATCAACAACTTTCTTATTCATTAATTAAACGTTTTTATTGTTTAATGCCTGATGAAGATTTAATGCAAGCTGAATGGGAAAAACATGGTTCATGTTATTTTTCAACGCCCACAGATTATTTTCAAACAATTGAATATTTATTTAATCAATTAACTATTCCAAATATTCGTTCAATTCAACAGGCAACATTCTATTCAATTAAAAATGCGTTTTTAAATTCGAATTCACGATTATTTGCATCGGCTATCAATGTTTACATGAACGATCAAGGACAATTGAATGAAATTCGAATTTGTTATGATCTTCAATATCGATTCATCAGTTGTCGACAATCGTAACTTTTATTAATAAAAACAAAAGAAAATTCTTTTTGTTTGTTTGTTTGTTTGTGTCAATGGACTTGAATATTCGATTAAAAGAAGAAGAAGAAGAGGCAAAGGCGACATTTTGAATAAACACACAGACATGTTCGACTGTGAAATATCACTGATAAATAAAACAAATCGATTGATTTTCAAAGTCATTCAAAAAATAAAAAATAAGAGAAGACTTTTCATTATGATCTTCTTCTCCTATTTTTTTTTCAAAATAAAATTTAAACAAAAAAGGTTCGTTATTTATTTGTACCACGACGTTTTAAATTTTCAAGTAATTCATTCGCTGTTGTACTAAATCGTTGACCATTTTTAATATCTAAACGCAACAAAAAAATTACTTTAGAAAATAAGAAGAAATAATCCCCGTGTTTTGTCTTTAAATATTCTTTTGAAATTCTATGAAGAACATTTCTATGGATAGACATGCACAATTACAAAAATAGAAAACGATCGACAGAAGATTTTGTTTCTCATTCATGCGAAAAATTCAGGCACTTGTCTTACATAACAAACAAAACATTTTATTTAATTTCGAAATCGATGATTATAAATAGCTGAAATATTGATTTTGTTGAATTGAATTGAAAGAAGAAACGAAGAAGTCGGAATCACTTACGAATAGGTACAGTTTGTTGATTTCGACTTGTTGTCACACAATTATTGAAGAATGTAGTTGCTGGCGGAAGACCATTCGAATTGAATTCTAATCGAAATGGATTTTCATGACGACGAGCTTTGGATTCTGCTGCACGTTGGGCAATAACCGATGCAAAATTGGCATCGAGACGAGGATCCTGTAGTTGACTATTCGAATCTGTTGAACGACGGAGTGTTCGAGGAGATGGAGGAGGAGGAAAATTACATTTGTCATCGTTACATTTTTTCAAACGATTTTTTGCTTGTTCAATTTCACATTGAAAATCATTTTTGGTTTCGATGAGTTTTGTTTTATTTGAATTTTGTAAATGAAAATCATTGGGTAATGGCGGAGCATCGGGAGGCGAATTGATTTCGATTTCTCGTTTCTCCGACGAATTTCTTTTAAATGTCGACATTTGATTCGATGAAGAATTCGTTAGATTGTTATTGTTTTGATCGTTTTTCAATTTGAATAATTGATTACTAGTTGATGAAGACAACGAACATTCTTCATCGCCTTCAGTCGATGAACTAATAACATTTTTTGTTTCATTTAAAGACGAATCTCGTTCAGGAATTTGAGGTTTTATTCTTCAAAAAAGCAAAAAACAAATTTCTCTATTTTATCATTTTGATTTGATTTTTTTACTTGATTTCAATTGATTCTAATTGATTCTCTTTCTTCGACAACGATGAAGTTTCTTCACTATGAACTGATGATGGAACAATCATACTTCCATATTCATATTCATTGAATCTTCCATCGATATCATCTCCTTTTTGATAGAAAGAAAATGATTGTGTCGAAAGATTTTGTTGATAAATAGGTGAATTAGTGATGGATGAAATCACTTTCAAAGCTAAAGTATCTCCTGATCGTTTGATAATTTGAACACATTGTTCATGTGGCATTGAAACAACATTGACTCCATTGATCTACAACAATAATGACGATTCGAAAGAAATTTATTGACAAAATGAAATTACTTCTAAGACGAAATCATTGTGTTTGAGTCCAGCTTTTTCAGCGTTACTTCCTTTTTCGATTGAATCGAGAAATTGTAATGCAGGAAATGAAGGTGATGGTTGAAAATATTTGCCTGCAACTAATTCAAAATTTGTTCGATTGAAAAGCAAAGCAAAAAAAAGAAATGAAAATACTACTTCTCGATCCTCGAAGAACAAAACCAAAACCTTTTTTTCCTTTTTGTAAAACAATTGTTCTCGGATGAAATTGTTCATTAGTTAAAATTAAAGCTGTTAATTGATCACGACTCAGTACAACTCGTTCATCCATCGAAATATCTTGCAAACAATTCATTGGAATCCAACCGTGATTCTCTTTGCATATTCCTTCAGCAAATCCATCATCACTCACACTTACAACTAAATTCAAATGAAATTCAAGTTCGAACGAGAAAGAACAATGAATATTTACTTTGAACGAGATCTCCTTTGTTAACTGATAATTGTTGAGATGAATATCCTTTAAACGATTGAATACAAATAGCTGTTCGTCCACTTGTTGGGCTCAACAGATGTTTTCTCACAGTTGTATAATAATCTTGATGATTATTCGGTGAATCTACCGAATTCAAATTCAAAGATAAAAAAAACCAAAAGAAAAATCAATGTAAAATACTCAATGATAGATGAGAATTGGATTGACTTGAAAATCCGTGATCACTATTGAGACTAGATGATTTTGGCGATTGAGATCGACTGGAATTGGTTTGTTGTTGAAAATAACTGTGAATCGATGTTGATGGATTTAATTTGGGCATACTGATCGATCGATTATTCGTCGATGATAATGAAGAAGAATTTGTGATCGATGATGAACGTCCACGTTTTGTATCGAAATAAATCGATCGACGTTTGGGATTGAGTAATGGAAGATCAACAAATGGAACAATATTTTCAATTCGATGTGACTCAACTAAAGTTTTTATCGAATTATTCTCATGAATTAAACATAAATCCAATGCAGTTTTATTTGAATGGTTTTTTATTTGAAGATTTGCTCCACGATAGAGAAGAATTCTCGCACAATTTTCCTTAAAAACAAACGAAAAATGTCGAATGAAAAAGTTCACCTTCGATAAGTCATATACGTATGTCTTTCTCTTTCGTTAGTCAACAACAGTCACATCTTATGTTAATCCTCTTTTTATCGTACTTCTTCTTCTTCTTCTTCTTCTTTTTCATTAGACTTGATCGGGCGTGTATCTCCGAGTTGCATAAAAATAAAATCAAGAATAACTAACCGTTTCTCTCTCTCTCTCTCTCTTTTTCTCGTTTCTCCGCCTATTTAACGAACAAACGAACAAAGACTTGTACAAACACAACTCATTTACTTCGAACTCGATACAAAAATTCAAACTCAACTAGTCGAATGTCTTTCTCAAGATCGAAAATCTCTTCATAAAATGAAAGAAAAAGATGCTAATCCCTTTCGAATCTTTCAAATAACAAAAAAAATAAAGAGAAAAACAAGGAATCTAATTTGATTTCGAAATGTGACAATGATTTATTATCGAAATAAACAAATTCTCACTTGATTTGTCATTGAACAAATATGTAACGGTGTATTTCCTTGATTATCTTGAGCATTGATATCACATCGGTAAAAAAGTAAATGTTCAACATGTTGAACAAGACCCAAACGGCAGGCTTCATGTAATTCACTTGAATTATTTCCATTTCGACAATTGACTATCGAATGATCTTGTAACAACAATAAACAACAGTATGAAGAATCGATTTCATTCGTTGTTATGCTCAAATATAATGGAGTTAAATTATTTTCATCATAAACATTGGCCGATGCACCAAGTTCAAGAAGAGTCTAAAACAAATTTCTGCTTCGTTTTTTTTTTGTTGAAACAGAAAAATAATTAACTTACAACAATCGCTTCTTTTCGACTGAATTGAGCTGATCGATGTAGAGGAGTTAAACTTTGTTTACGTGTTCGAAAATCTAAATGAGCTCCACCATTGACTAATGTCATTATCATTGTTCGAGGTTCAAGTAAATCAATACATGCGCAAATCAATGGAGTTTCTTTTCACCAAACAAAAAAAGATGAATTGTCTTTTTTTTTTGGTTTATTAGAAGAAAAATGAATTTACCGTAGTCAGAGATGTGAAAATTGGGGTCAAAACCTTTGTCTAAATATCGGGCAACTTTCGAAACTTGATTCGTTTTTATTAGTTCGATAAATTTCTTTTTATTTGATTTCAAATGAATATTCTTTTGAAGAATTTCTGCTGATTTATAAACTCGTCTTTTGTATTTAAACTAAACGAAAACAAAATAATTTCAAAGAATTTTCATTGTTTCGATTTACTTCAAGATAACTGACAGGACCATTGAGTGGATATTCTTTTAAACAACGAGATTCATCAAGAAATTTGCCTGCTCTTCCATTGAACGATGGTAAATATAAACCATAATTCGAACTATCTGATAATTCCTAGAACAAAACCAAATTCGAATTTGTCAAAAATCAAATCAAAACAAACGAATGAAAATACTTTAACGAGAACTTGAAGAACTTTTTGTTTGGCTTTCCAAATGGTATCATCGAGATTAAATTTGAGAACTTTTTGTAAATGATGATCTTCGACATGAATTCGAATGTAAATCAACTGATGATCTTGTTCAATGCCACTGTCATCTTTTTCATCTTGTTGACAATCCATCGTTTTCATTATTTCATTTTACACATCGAATTTGATCATCTAAAGAAATAACAAAACATTAACATTGAAATTCGATTCTCTATTCAACAAATCTTTTTGTCTCATCGAATTTTATTTACTTAAATAGCATCGAAATCGATTCTTTTCGCCTGAAGAAAAGAAACGAATCAGTCGATTGAATGAAACAGAAAAAGATAATCATGCAAAAATGTACGTGATGTTACAAGACGGATAAGAACAAATGGACGAACGAAGACGCGTGTAAAGAAGAACAAATACAACTAAGTAAAAAATAAAGTGTCACTCGCTATGAAACAACACGTTCATCGACGACGCTAATTTATTCGTTTTCAGTCTTGCAATTAAAAACAAATATTTTCACAAAATATTCTTTTGCCCCGTTGAATTCGAATAAAAAAAGAAAAGAAATATTGAATTAGTCGTCATCTGAGTGTGTTGGGTGAAGCATCTGTGTGCTCACACATACTGAAAAAAAAGAAAAAGAAAGATCCTTGATAAATTCTGTGAGAATACAACGACATGCAGCATTCAAACGAACAAACGACTCTCTTTTTACGAGTCAAAAGAGAAAATGAAGGTCAAAAGTTGTGCTCTAATATCTTTTTACGAGTCTTTCCAACAGCAATTTAATCAGATCAATATTTTAAAATGTTACTTACGGTTCCACTCTTATATAATCATTGTTCAACTCAACAATGTTTAACACTTACTTGCATCGTTTTTCTCTCTGAACCACACCAATTGTGTTTGTTGTCTCATTGAGGGTCATCTTTTCACAATAAACAAATCCTTTCCTCAATATTGTGAATTATCCTACAAACGGAGGTTGTCATTAACTGACCTATCTCAAATTAACACACATTTACTTCTCTTCTCTTCTCTTCTATTCAACCAACTCAAGGAAATATGAATTTACACGAGAAAAAAAAAGAACCGTGTATACAACACACACACACATATATATATATATATATATATATATACGCTCAAAGAAACAGAGAGAGAGAGGGAGAGACACACACACTATTAATCGTATGTTTTACTATTGAGGACGAAGATTAATCTTATACTTACAAAAGAAAATAGTTCCGTTTTTTTTTTGAAAAGTGAGAAAGGAAAAGAGAACTAAATGTAAATTGTATAGTTGAATTGAATGTTTAGATTCCAACTACTAATGTTGTGACATGTTCAAACAATTTCACTGGTCTATTCTCACGTTTTTTTTTCTATTCTCTTGTTCTATTTAAAATAAAATTGCGTGTCCATTTAAAGAGAAGAGAGAATAAGTCAAAAGTAGATATGTATGTACGTATACACACCAAGCAAAGGAAAGAAGAGAGATGTTGGTGAACTGCCCCGACCGATTTGAGTAATGCACCGCTGTCAAATGAACAGAACAACACTTTTTTCTTTGACCGACACACGACCAACAACAAAAAAAGACGAAGAAAAAAAAAAGAAAGAGAACGAGACATTGAGATCTGTGTTTTAAACAATAATCATGAGAACAAACTTTCAAATCAATTTTCTCTCTCTCTCTCTTTCACTTCAGTTCGATCGATTGAAAAATCAACACAGATTTTCATCAGTTTTCGTTTTTATCTTGACAAGAAAATGAATATGATTCAACTACGCAAAAGATTGATCTTTTTTTCTTCTTCTTCTTGCGAGATTAACATCTTATCCACTTAGAAAACGAACGACGAATATTCACCATCGATATTAACTTAACAGTAATTCGAGTCACAAATGTTTGTTGAACATATTTCGATTTTCATTTGTCGAGATTAGATTTTCGTCTCATCTTGACATTGTTTCGTCAATTTCACAGGTTTCATTCAAAGTCAAATAAAGTATTTTGAAACAAACACGACATGTGATATTTTATCTTATCAACTTCATTTTATTTTGTTTTTTTTTCATTGAATTCAATGAGTCGTTTAAATACGAGAGAAGCTACAACAACAACTGTTGAGAGTGTTGACAATTTGAAAAAGGTTCAAACTCGATTAAAAACATTGATATTGACATTACAAAATGTGACTGATCATGATCATCTTTCACACGAAGACAACAACAAACAATCGAAAACAACTGCAAAACGAGAATCATTATTTCGAGAATTAAATCAAATGAGAAATGATGTCATCGTTTATGTCAATGATATTCAAAAACAAATTCTTTCTCTTCGACCAACAAATACGAATGATGATGAGTTTCAAAATAAAGCTCATACATATATCACTTTAGTTCAATTGACAACCGATCTTCTCACTAAAATAAATCAACTTTTTACAAAGATTTTCGATGAAATGACTCAATATATCAACGATCTTTGTGTTCATATGAACAACCACGATCAAACACGAATGCATGCAGCAACAAGACAATTCAATCAATTTATCGAACAACAAATGTCGAATTCCAATCAATTATTTGTTGATATTCAACAAACATTGGATAATATTCATGATAATCAATTATTTTCAAATAATAAATAGAAATAGAAAGTTTTTTAATAGTCATTTTTTTCTCTTCGACGAAATGCCGCGATTTCGATTCATTATCTCAATAATTGAATTTATTTAAAAATAAACAGAATCATCTATTCAACAACACAATAAACGACAGTCAGCTAATAGCGTCAGAAAAATTCACCAGTCACCATGCATTCATTCTTTCGAATATTTGTATACTACACTATAATCTATCGAAAGGAAAATTCACAAATGTGTTTCTTTTATTTGATTCGACAGAGAAGAAAACACTGATTTATATAACCACCGAAATAGTCCTAGCTATGAATTCATTTTTAACATTTCTTTCTATACTCTTACTGTGCTTTTTAGCCTCAGAATGGAAGCTTATATGACGAATGGAAACAAATTGAACTTTTTTATCGAAGCTTTTAAAGAAAAACAAGATGATGATGGAACTGTTAGTTGGAACGATTGTTGTAAACACATTGAAGAATAACATAAAAACAAAATTTTGAGCTTCTTCTTTTTTTATTCCAGTGTCGATTGTCAATCAAATTCTACCAGATGTATCCAAAACAAAAACAACAGAATTACTCTATGATGGTGATAAAGATGGTGAATATAAATTCATGTAGAATTTCGTGTGTTTGTAAAAAATACGAGTTATCTAGGTGTCGGTAAAATAGAATTCGATGATTTTATTGAAGTTGCAAAATACTTACTTGAAGAAAAACGAAATTCTCCTGATGAAAATTTCGACGTGAGTTTAAAAGTTCCTAAAAGCTCGCACTCGCATTACTTCTACTCAGTTGACCTTTTTTTTTGTTTAAAAAAAGAGAAAGACGGAAAAAACATGATCGACTAGTCCAACTAGCATATCTATTGCTCTTTCTCTTTGTGTTTTTTCTATTTCTCTGTCTATCTTTCCGTGAGTATATATACATATATTGTATGTTCAATTTCTATTTTCATGAACGATCTCAATGGCAGAAAAAATAGTAGTATGTGACGTCTTATCTATTTGCTATCTAATTGTTTTATCCATTAAAAAAAATTCCTTTTCATTTTTAATGTTTTTGTTTTAGGATGAACAAGATAATCAAATACAAACAAAGGATTTTATTAACAAGCTGTCTCAACATATATATACTGTTGGTTCTATTTCAAAGGAAATATGGGAACAACTTGCTCAAGAATATAACATTAAATATCAGTGATTTCAAGTTTTTTGTTTCTTTTGTTTGATCATTTTTCAACAAAAAGAAAAAATTATTTTCGTTGATTTTATATATTGACTGTTGTTATTCAACAAGAGGAGCAACTTAATTTAACATATGAACAAATATCAAGAACCCTGAAGTACAATAATAGGAAGTTGATTTGACAAGAAAACAACAGTTTAGTTGAGTCTAGCTGGTAGATACAAAATCTGAGTTACAAATATCCGTCGGACAATTATCATTTTGTCTAGATTAGATTTTTGGTGTCAGTGTCAAACACGATATGAGATACCTTTATTTCATCAACTTTAATTTCTTTGTTCGTTTTTCACATTGAGATTTTACAATAAATAGAAAGTTTTTCTTATTAGTCATTTTCTTCTCGTCCACGAAATACCGCGATTTCGTTTCATTCATCATGGATAATTTAGAGTTTTCGTTGACAAGCTGGAATATTTTAGCACCTTGTTGGATCACACAAGATTGGTATCCATCATTGTATCATTTAGCTTCCAATCATCAAAAAAGGATTTATCAGTGTGAAGCTAGCACGACGGAGCTACCACGACGAAATGATAATTCATGTAAAATTTTTTTCAGAAGTATGTCCGGTCTATAGAAATGAGTTCACTCGATTCAGAATTTAATTCTGCGTCGAATGGTAATAC